>Ga0233431_1002827_pt1 | contig 22849 bp, 14 predicted proteins | sample SI_118_April2016_FD_179867 | JGI IMG/M metagenome (GOLD analysis project Ga0233431, IMG submission 179867) | Seawater microbial communities from Saanich Inlet, British Columbia, Canada - SI_118_April2016_200_MG | ecosystem: Environmental > Aquatic > Marine > Inlet | place: Canada: British... | reverse complement strand
TGGTCATAGAATTTACCCCATTCTATGTCCATCAGTCCCGGCTTGATGAACTCGCGATGAAAACTCGCCCGGACTCCGGAGTGTCTCTTGAACGTCAATTGTCGTTCCAGCAAAGCGGCACTCACGCCGTAGAAGGCGGCGTAATAGAGGCGATTAACGGCAAAAGAAAACGCTTCTGCCTCGCATTCTCGGCGCGCGGAAGCCAGGCTCTCCTCCGCCAGGGCCCACCAGTAACGCACCACCTTCTCGCGCGGCTTTTATGCGCTCTCCTCGTTCACAGAACAACCCCTTCTCTGAGAACTTCTTCGTGTAAAGGTAGAACCGAAAAAACTCCAGAGGTCCAGGACTCTCGATCCACGACCAGCGTGCTGAAATTGGTGTCGTAGCGCAAATTCACTTCGAATACCACATCCGTAATCTCGTGACGCGCCCGGCGCGCCAAAGGCTGCGGAGTCATCACGAGCAGGTCGATATCCGACTCCGCATCCGCCTCGCCGCGCACCACCGAACCAAACAGGATCAGGTCGACCAGCTCGAACTCGGCGAACAAACGCTCCCGCAGCGCCTTCAGAGCGCGCTCTTGGATCGGTGTAAGAACAACTTCCTCTTTCGCTTTCAAAGCGCTCCTCGAATATCCGCTCCGATTTCAACAGCCGTGGAGTTTGTCTGGCAAAAAGTCCACTCTTTGCCAGACAAACTCCCAAGCATATCATTCTGAAGCTAGAGCCTCAGAACGATACGCCCACCTGACAGAACACCAGCCGTCCGATCTCCGCTCCGCCCACGAACTCCCGGTGCACATTGTCGAGCAGATTGCTCACGTCGAGCCGCACGGAAATCGGCTGTTCGATCGGCGGCCGGTAACCCAGACTCATATCGAGGACGGTGTACGAATCCACCTCGCCGTGATACACCCCCGACTGCATCTTGAAGGAATCGGCGTAGCGCATCTTCCCTCCCACCGTCAGATCGATCCCCGGCAGACTGTAGCTCGCTCCCAGCTTGAACTTCTGTTTGGGCGCGTTCAGCGTCACGTCGGCGATGCCGTCCAGACTCTCGAAGAAGTTGTCGTCCACATACGAGAAGTTTCCGGTCAACATCAGCCGGTCGGTCGGATAATACGCCAGACTCAAATCCAGCCCGTTGACCGTCACCTCGCCGAAGTTGCGGTAGGTGATGATCACCGCGGTCGAATCGTACGCCTGCTCCGGCGACACCGTGCCAAACGGAATCTGCGCCGCCCCTGAGGCGAAAAGGCCGGCCAGCTCGTCCACCGGCGTGCCGTTGCTGTTCCCCTCGACCACACCCGGAATCTGCACCGCGTCCAAACCCGCCAGCCCCTGAGCCAGCGCCGCGTTGGCCGGATCGGCCAGAGCCGCGCCGATCGCCGGCCCCAGTGCTGCCCCCAATACCTGGCCATCCAGGAAGACATTCGGGGTCTCTACCGCCAACGGCCCCACGAAGTTCTCAGTGATCGTCCGATACGCGTCCGCCGCTATCACCAGCTTGCCGCCGATTACCCCTTTGTACCCCAGCTCGTAGGTCTTGGTGATCGTCGACTTGGTGCGCGGCACGTCGAACGCGTCGTCGGCCGGCACGAACGGATTGGCATCGCCGGCGGTCACCTTCTCCAGGCTCAGCCGGAACAGGTCGTTGGTCAGCCCGGGCAGCTGCTCCGGAATAATACTCGGCAGCGCGGCGGCCAGCGCCGTGGCCTGCACCTGGGCGGCGGCCAGCGCGTCCGCCTGTGCCATCCCGGCGGCGATCATCTGCTGGGCGATCAACCCGACCGCCAGCTGTTCGAACGCCGGCCCGAACTCGGACAGCACCGCCTGTCTGCCGATCCCCCACATCACGCCGGTGGCCAGCGGATTGTCCAGGGCGATATATCCGTCGGCATCCAGCGGATAGCCGGGCGTCTCCGGCGTCATCCCCAGCGCGCCCAGCTGCACGGCGATCACCGGCGCAAAAGGCGTCCGGTACATCGGCCTGTTATTCGCATCCCTTTTGAAGGTGAACCCCTCGTCAAAGCCGGTGCGATAGGTCCCCTGGGCGCGCACGTCGATCTTCGGCTCATACCCCAGACTCGGCGCAAACGCCGCGCCGATGCCGAAGGCGTCCGGACTCGACACCAGATCCAGATACAGATTGTTGGTCGTCGGCGTGCTGAAGGCGCGGTTGTAGGTCAACCGCACCGTCTGGTCCGACTGCGGCTTGAAGACCAGGGCGGCACGCGGCGACAGTTCGGCCTTGTCCACCCGGTTGTGGTCGTCGTAGCGCAGCGCCAGCACCAGATCCAGCTTGTCGCTCAACGCCGTCTCGCTCTGCAAATAGGCGCCGATCTCGTTGATATCGTCGTCCTCTTCGTTCTGGCCGCTGATCGTTCCCTCGGTATCCGGCCGCGTCAACAGCGCGTCGAAACCGTAGGTGAACTGCTGTCTCTGTCCCAGATGCGCCATATGCTGGGCCTGGAAGACGGTCAGACTCGATTTGTCGACGATATCTGCGCCGCTGCGCAGCAGGAAGGTGTCCCCCGCGTCGCTCCAGTTGCGGTACACCTGCGCAAACCAGTCCCGATACAGCAGCCGCGCCTGCACGTAGTTGTAGGTCCAGTCGGTCGCCTGGCCGGCGCCCAGACCGGTCTGCTCGATGAAGGTGCCGTTGTTGTAGCCGCTCGAGAGGATTGCCGACAGCTCATCCGTCGGCTGATAATCCAGCCGCAGCTCAGCGCTCTGCCGGTCGATATCAAAGTCCCGCTTTGAGTAGAGCGTCTGGCCGTCGACGGTGACCTGGTATCCCCCGTCCGCTTTCGCCTGGGGACTCTCCTCCGAATCGTACGCCTCCCAGTCCTCGCCGGTGTAGTACTGAGCCGAGATCTTGTACCCCAGTTTATCATTGACCGCCCCGGCGTGGCGCACCGACGCCATCCGCAGGCTGCGCTCTCCCAATCCCACGTTGACGCTGGTCCCTGCCGAAGTCAGCGGCGAACGAGTTATGACGTGCATCACCCCGTTGGCGCTGTTCGGGCCGTACAGGGCCGCTCCCGGTCCCAGAACTACTTCGATCCGCTCGACATCGTCGTTGGTGACCGGAATGAAGTTGTAGGAGTTGACCCGCAGCGAGGGGACCCGGGCGATCCGGTTATCGGTCATCGACAGCAGGGCGCCCGAAAAGATGTTGTTGAAACCCCGCACCACCACGCTGTTCTGGACCAGACCGTACTGGGCAAAATCCACCCCGGGCAGATCCTTGACGTGCTCGATCACACTCAGCGTCGGATTGTTCTGGATCTCCTCCGCCTCTATCACCGACACCGAAGCCGGCGCGTCCAGCACCTTCTCCTGCCGGCGCGAGGCGGATACCACCTGCTGATTGAGGAAGATGACCTGCGACTCCAGTCTGAAATCGAGTGTCACCTGCTTCCCCACCTCCACCTGAACGCCTTCCAGCACCTCCTCCTTGAAGCCGATATGGGTAACCGTCACCGTATAGACGCCGGCCGGAATTCCGCCGACGTCAAAACTCCCCTTCTCGTCACTGGTCGCTCCGGCCGTACCCTGCAAATTCGGGCCGGCCACCACCACATTCGCCTGAGGCACTCCCCCCCCTTCCGCATCACTGACCTTCCCCGTCAGCGATCCAGCCCCCTGGGCCCACGCCGTCCCCATCCACAGCAGTGCGCACAGACTCGTTATTAATGCCTTCATCGCCACCTCCTGTAGGTTTGCCGGACGTATCGGCACTTGCCGTCGATCTTCAGATGATTGCCTCTGAGCGCATCAGACTTTCTGAGCATCGATGCGCTCTGTGTCTACCCAAGAAATGGGCAATCCGAAATGGCCAAAAGCTTCAGTTGCAGCCAATTTATAAAGTTTGACCAGGGGTAGCAAGCGCGATTCCGCCCCCCGACTTGCCCATATTCGAAAGGATACCTTATTTTTTATGGTTATTCGTTTCTGCGAAAACGGCATCTGAACCAAGGAATCCCTAGAAGCACCCGCGCGCGCTGGCCTTATTTCGGCTCGGGAGATCGGACCATCGCGGCGGGGGGACCGCTCGGTCCCGCTGCGGCACTGTTGACCGGTAGAGCGAGAGGTGGCGCCCGCCGGCCGACCGCCCGAAATATCTCCGCGAGGAAGGCCCCGTCCAATTTGCCTTACCCCTTCCTTTTCGATATATTTCACCGCCGTACGAGGCCCGTTCCCCGCGACTTTCGGCATTCAACCGTTCGCAGTCTTTATCTCCATATTTTTAACCTATTTTTTTAAAGGAAGTGTACTGAGAAAATGGCCAAATACGTCTATCAGTTCGGGACGCAAAAGTCCGAGGGAAAAGCCGAGATGAAAAACCTCCTCGGCGGCAAAGGTGCCAACCTGGCCGAAATGGCCAGACTGGGCCTGCCCGTGCCGGCCGGCTTCACCATCACCACCGAGGTCTGCACCTACTACTACGATCACGGCGAGAAATACCCGAAAGAGTTGAACGCCCAGATCGAAAAAGCGGTCAAGGCGGTCGAAAAGAAAATGGGCGGCAAGTTCGGCGATGCGAAGAATCCGCTCCTCCTCTCCGTACGCTCCGGTGCCCGCATGTCGATGCCCGGTATGATGGATACCGTCCTCAACCTCGGTCTCAACGACGAGATCGCCGAGGGCCTGATCAAAAAATCCAACAACGAGCGCTGGGTCTACGACGTGTACCGCCGCTTCGTGCAGATGTACGGCGACGTGGTCATGGATCTCAAGCCCCAGGGCAAGGAAGAGGACCCCTTTGAGGTACTGCTCGAGGCCAAGAAAGAGGCCAACGGCGTCGAACTCGACAATGAGCTGAGCGCAGCGGCCATGAAAGAGCTGGTCGGCGAGTTCAAGGCACTCATCAAAAAGCGCCTGAAGCAGGACTTCCCCGAAGATCCCTGGGAGCAACTGCTGGGCGCCGTCGGCGCCGTCTTCGGTTCTTGGAACGGCGCCCGCGCCATCCGCTACCGCGAGATCGAGGGCATCCCCCACAACTGGGGCACCGCCGTCAACGTCCAGTCCATGGTCTACGGCAACATGGGCGAAGACTGCGCCACCGGCGTCGCCTTCACCCGCGACCCGGCCACCGGTCAGAACAAACTCTACGGCGAATATCTGATAAACGCTCAGGGCGAAGACGTGGTCGCCGGTATCCGCACTCCGGAGCCCATGTCCAAGCTGGCCCGCCAGATGCCCGCCGCCTACAAGCAGTTCGTCGCGGTTTGCGATCTGCTCGAAAAGCACTATAAGGAAATGCAGGACATGGAGTTCACCATCCAGAACAGGGTCCTCTGGATGCTCCAGACCCGCACCGGCAAGCGCACCACCGCCGCCGCCGTCAAGATCGCCGTCGATATGGTCAAGGAAAAATTGATCACTCAGGACGAGGCGATCAACCGCGTCAAGCCCAGCGATCTCGACCAGCTCCTCCACCCTTCCTTCAAGCGCTCCGGCAAGGAAGAGGTGATCGGCACCGGTCTGCCAGCCTCTCCGGGTGCGGCTTCCGGCAAGGCCGTCTTCAACGCCGAAGACGCCGAGGCTGAGGCGGCCAAGGGCGAACCCGTCATCCTGGTCCGCATCGAGACCTCGCCCGAGGACATCGGCGGCATGCATGCCGCCCAGGGCATCCTCACCGCCCGCGGCGGAATGACCTCCCACGCGGCTGTCGTCGCCCGCGGTATGGGTAAGTGCTGCGTGGCCGGTTGCGGCGCCCTGGCCATCGACTACAAAAAGGATCAGTTCGTCGCCGTCGGCAAAACCATCAAAAAGGGCGACTGGATCTCTCTCGACGGCACCTCCGGCGAAGTCATGCTCGGCCAGGTAGCCACCCAGGAAGCCAAGTTCTCCAAAGACTTCGCCACCCTCATGAAGTGGGCCGACGCGGCGCGCAAGCTCAACGTGCGCACCAACGCCGATACTCCCCACGACTCCGAGGTTGGGCGCCAGTTCGGCGCCGAGGGAATCGGCCTGTGCCGCACCGAGCACATGTTCTTTGAAGGGGATCGTATCCTGGCCGTCCGCGAGATGATTCTGGCCGAGGACGAGGTCGGTCGCCGCAAGGCTCTGGCCAAATTGAAACCCATGCAGCGCAAGGACTTCGAGGGCATCTTCAAGGCCATGAAGGGCCTCCCGGTCACCATCCGCCTGCTGGATCCGCCGCTGCACGAGTTCGTGCCCCACGAGGCCCCCCAGCAGAAGGAGATGGCCAAACAGCTGGGTATCTCCGCCGCTGCCGTCAAGCAAAAGGTCGACTCCCTGCACGAGTTCAACCCGATGCTCGGTCACCGCGGCTGCCGTCTCGGCGTCACCTATCCCGAGATCTACGAGATGCAGGCCGAGGCGATCATCGAAGCAGCCATCAACTGCCGCAAGAAGCGGATCAAGGCGATGCCCGAAATCATGGTTCCGCTGGTCGGCACCGTCGCCGAGTTGGCTACCCTCAAGGCCATGATCGTCGACGTCGCCGACGGTCTCATCGCCAAGAAGAAGGCCAAGCTCGAATACACCGTCGGCACCATGATCGAAATCCCGCGCGCCGCGCTGGTCGCCGACAAGATCGCCGAAGAGGCCGAGTTCTTCAGCTTTGGCACCAACGATCTGACGCAGATGACCTTCGGCTTCAGCCGCGACGATGCCGGCACCTTCCTGCCCGAATACGTCGCCAAGGAGATCCTCCCAGTCGATCCGTTCCAGTCCCTGGATCAGGAGGGCGTCGGCCAACTGGTGCAGATAGCGGCCGAGCGCGGTCGCTCGACCCGCAAAAACCTGAAACTCGGCATCTGTGGCGAGCATGGCGGCGACCCCGAATCGGTCGAATTCTGCCACCGGGTGGGTCTGAACTACGTCTCCTGCTCCCCCTTCCGGGTACCGATCGCACGGCTGGCCGCGGCCCAGGCCGCCCTGGCCGACAAAAAGAAAAAATAAGGGCTTATGAGTAGGGTAATCGCGATAGCCAACCAGAAAGGCGGCGTGGGTAAGACGACCACCGCCGTCAATCTGGCGGCCTGCCTCGCCGTGGCCGAGCAGCCTACGCTGCTGATCGATATGGATCCCCAGGCCAACGCCACCAGCGGTTGCGGCGTGCAGGCGGCGGAAGTCGAGCAGAACAACATCTACAATCTGCTAATCGGCGACCGCCCAGCGCAGGATGTCATCCACCAGACCGAGATCTCGTATCTCTCGTTGATCCCCTCCCACATCAACCTGACCGGGGCTGAAGTGGAGATGGTCAACATGATTGCCCGCGAGCAAAAACTCGAAGGGCTTATCTCGGCACTGAAGGAAGATTACGCCTACGTCATCGTCGATTGCCCCCCCTCTTTGGGGTTGCTCACTATCAATGCCCTGACCGCGGCGGATTCGGTGCTCATCCCCATCCAGTGCGAATACTACGCTCTGGAAGGACTGGGCAAGCTGCTCAACACCATCCGCCTCATCCAGCGCCACCTGAACCCGAAGCTGCAGATCGCCGGCGTCCTGCTCACCATGTACGACGGCCGTCTCAACCTTTCGCGCCAGGTGGCTGCCGAGGTGAAGTCCTACTTCGGCAACAAGGTCTACAAGACCGCTATCACGCGCAATGTTCGGCTGGCCGAAGCACCCAGCTTCGGCCAGCCGATCGTGCTCTACGACATTCTTTCACCCGGGGCCCAAAACTACATGAGTCTCGCAGGAGAAGTCATCAATCATGGGTAAGAAGCCGGTCCTGGGCAAGGGCATAAACGCCCTGATCCCCGAGTACCCCGACTCCAGCGCCCCGGGCGAGGACACCCGGCAGGTCGTCCAGATCAACGTGGACGAGATTGAACCCAACCCCTTCCAGGCGCGCATGGACTTCGACGACGAGCATATCGACGAGTTGATGCGCTCCATCCAGGAAAAGGGGGTTATCCAACCGATCGCCGTCAACCGCGTCGGCCAGACCTACCAGATCATCGCCGGTGAACGCCGCTGGCGGGCTTCCAAAAAGGGCGGTTTCGAAACCATCCCCGCCCTCGTCTACGAGATCGATTCGCAGCAGGAGCTCATGGAGCTCTCGCTCATCGAAAACGTCCAGCGCGAGGATCTCAACCCGGTCGAGGAGGCCGAAGGCTACCGCTCCCTGATCACCAAGTGCTTCCTCACCCAGGACGAGGTGGCCCAGAAGGTCGGCAAAAACCGCTCCACCATCGCCAACCTGGTGCGCCTGCTCAACCTGCCGCACGAGATTCAGGATTTCCTGCGCAAGGGACAGCTGCAGATGGGCCACTCTCGCGCCCTCCTCGGCCTCGAAGAAGACGACGATCGCCTCGAACTGGCCCGCCGCGCCGTCGCCGAAAAAATGACCGCCCGCGAGGTCGAAAAGGCGGTCAATGCCCGCCGCGCCGGGCGCGATAAGACCCGTCGTGCCCCCGCCAAGGAAGAGGGGGCCGACCCCCATATCCTCGACTTTGAGGAACGCTTGCAGCACCGCTTCGGCACCGCCGTCAACATCCGCCGCAGCCCCGCAAAAAAGGGGCGGATCGAGGTCGAATTCTACGACGACACCGATCTGGAGCGGATCCTCGAATTGCTGCTCGACGAAGGCGAATGACCCTTCTCTTTCTCTTCGTCCTGCTCCTCAACGCCTGCACGCTCGTAAATCAGGAACTCCCCAACGAATCCCCCACGCTCGAGTCGAGCACGATCAGCACCAACCAGATTCGCCGTGGGGGCTCTGTGCGACTCGAAATCCTGGCTGCCGACGAGGACGACGACCCCCTCTTCTTCACCTGGCTATCCATCCGCCTCAGTTCGGCGGTGGCCGACACCGCCGGTAACGGCACCTTTCTCACCCCCGATGCATCCTCTACCACCTGGGTCGCACCCAAGCAGATAGAGGGGGAGTCCGAAGATTTCCTGATCACAGTCACCGTTCGCGACCGCGTCTGTGCCATCATCGAGGACCACGAGGAGCGCTCCAATTGCGAGCAGGAGTCCTTCGAACTGGTCGAATCCTTCAACGTCGAAGTCGTCCAGCGCCCGCCGGTGCTGCAGGCACCGGCGGATACTGCGGTCTCCTTCCGCGAGCCGTTCATTGCCCTCGACGCACAGGTCAGCGACCTCGACGGCGATCCGCTCGAAATTACCTGGAGCCAGCTGGAAGGTCCCGAGCTAATCCTGCAGCCGCAGAGAACTACAGAGGGATCCCAACTGCAGTTCGTTCCCCTCTTTACCGGCGACTTCCGCTTCCAGGTCAGCGCCAGCGACGGCAGCGACACGGTAAGCGCCGATTTCATCGTCAGCCTTTTTCCCGACCCCATGACCCCGGCCGGCGGCATGGTTTCGCTCGCTCTGTCCTCTGGAGAAGATTACGAGATCGACGTATATGAATATCCCAATCAAAAAGGGGAATTTCCGCTGCTGGTCGCCTCCTGGTTCGAGGCCTTCCGGCTGTGCGCTGCGCAGGGAAAAAGGTTGTGCAGTCGGGCGGAATGGACTTATGCCTGCCAAGACGGAGAAGAGCGGCGATACGCCTCTACTGACGATCCGCAATCCTTCGCAGGCCAACCGTTCGGGCGTCGGTTTTGCAACTCTTCCGGCTCCGAAGTCGCCGATGAGAATCCCGATCCGGCCTCCCATACCGCCGCCTCGGGCAGCTTCCCCAACTGCGCTGGAGAGAACGGGGTCTACGATTTGACCGGCAATTTGCGCGAATGGGTGGCCTACATCAGCGCGCCCGAAGTATGGGTGGGGGGGTTCAATATCAGCGGCGTCCAGGATATTCCGGCGGCCGACTGCGGAGTCTTCGTCACGCTGGTGCCGCTTCCCGTCGGTTTCGCAGTCACTGCCCCGGACAGCGAAATGGGCCTGGAGGCGCAATACGATGGGTACAAACCGGAGGAGGGGATGGGTTTCCGCTGCTGCCGTTGAGCACTCAGTAGTCTGTCAACAAAGTTTCTGATCTCCGGAAATCGCGTAACGATATTAATTTACTGGGAGATCTTGATCGAAATTCGTCAAGGTTTTTTCTTGAAGAACCACTCAGGTGGGCAACAGAGGCCCCGGGATCGGCTTCCGCTGCTGTCGTCAGGCGTTCAGGTCGCCTGAGCCGTCACCGGCTCTGCGCCCACTGCCACCTCTGCCGCCGGTCCCCTGACCGCGATAACCGGCCCTTCGGCCGCCGTCTTCCGGACCCGATCCAATTTATCCTCGAGCAGTTCCCTGCGGGCCTGCGCCTGGCGGCGCTGCCCCTCGACCTGACGCATCGCCCTCCTCGTAACCAGGGACTCTTGTTCGATCGCCTCCAGATACATCGCCAACTGCTCCACCTCACGCTCCTGTCGCTTCAGCACGGTGACCATGTGGCGCATCTGAAAGGCAAGCAGATATTTTATGCTGACCGGCACCGCCAGGAAGAGAGCCGACAGCAGGATGAAACCGACTTCACTCATTGACAGACTCCTCTCATACGAGAGGTTTTATAGCAACGCTCATGCCATCGTGTGTAAATTTCTCAAATTTAGTATTAACATATAATTATAATATTTTGATTCTGTCCATTTTCCCCGCGGGACAGCAATTCCTTCCCGGTGGCGGTCAATGCTTCCCCCATCGGCGGGGCGAATCGCTTCTCCACGCGTCGTTCCCCAACCACCCGTTGACAATCCCGACGGCTTCCCTTTATTAGCTAAAAATCATGGATCAGAAAACTATACACCAACTCCTGCAACAGGTCGCCGAGGGGGGCGTCTCCCCCGATCAGGCGCTCGAGCAACTCCGGGACCTGCCCTTCGAGAATCTGGGTTTCGCCCATATCGACCACCACCGGACGCTGCGCACCGGCTATCCCGAGGTGATCTTCTCTCAGGGGAAGACTCAGGATCAGGTGCTCACCATCGCCGAGCGCCTGGCAGAGCGCGGCTCCCAGGTGCTGGCCACCCGGGTCTCCCCCGAAATCGGCCAGGGACTGGTCGAGCGCTTCCCGCGCGCCGACTACGACGCAACCGCCCGCACCGTCGTCATCCGCCCCGCCGATGCCCCACCCTATGCGGAACAGGGATTGGTCGTCGTGGTTTCGGCCGGCACCTCCGATCTGCCGGTCGCCCAGGAGGCGGTGGTCACCGCTCGCACCATGGGTGCCAAGGTAGAGGGAATTTTCGACGTCGGCGTGGCCGGTATCCACCGCCTGCTATCCTACCGCGACCGGCTGCGCGACGCCCGCGTCATCGTCGTCGTCGCCGGCATGGAGGGTGCCCTGGCCAGCGTCGTCGGCGGCCTGGTGGACGTGCCGGTCATCGCCGTGCCGACCAGCGTCGGCTACGGGGCCAGCTTCAACGGTCTGGCCGCCCTGCTCACCATGCTCAACTCCTGCGCCTCCGGCGTTCTGGTCGTCAATATCGACAACGGCTTCGGCGCCGGCTACTCCGCTGCCCTCATCAACAACCTGGACAGAACCGATGGGTAAATCGTCGCGCCGCAAAGCCCGAACGCAGCAGCCTGCACCTCCCGAAGCCGCTGTATCCGAAACATCCGGTGGATCGCAACTCTACACCTTCACCCCGCTCAAACTGTTCGGCACCGGCCTGCTGGTCTTGGGCATCGGTTTCGCCTTCGGCGTTCTGGTCCAGGCCAGCCTGACGCCGTCCGCCTCCCCGACGGCCCCGGCTCGTGCTGCCACCCCTCCCCAGACCACAACGCCACAGCTCCCCTCCTTCGCCGACCTCCAGGCGATCGATGGACTCAAAGAACACCTGGCACACGATCCCGAAGATCTCGAGACCCGCCTGCGTCTGGGGCACGCCCTCTTCGACGCCGGCAACTACGGCGAGGCGGCCGAACATTACGAACTCTACCTCGAGGTACGTCCCGCCGACGCCGACGCCCGCACCGATCTGGGGATCGCCTACCGCCGCACCCGGCGCAGCGATCGGGCCGCCGACGCCTTCCGCCGCGCTATCCAGGACGCTCCCGACCATCTCAACGCCCACTTCAATCTGGGCATTGTCCTGGCTAACGATCTCGACGATCCGGCCGGCGCCGCAGCCGCCTGGGAGCGCTACCTGAAACTGGCTCCTAATTCCCCCAACAGCGACGCCGTCCGCCGCTCCCTCGACCAAGTCAAAGGGCGCGTTCCCCGCTAAAGCCACGTTTTCCCGCTTTTGTTTTCCAAAGCAGTTACCATTTCCCACTTCCCTAACGAGAGCTTTTCTTTCTTGATATAGCGCCATTTGTCGGTTAATTTTCGACAAATGACAGATAAAGAGATTTTTATGGAAACGGCAGAGGTATCGAGGATCCTGGGCGGCGAAGAAGCGCGTCTGGGAAGGCTGGAAAATCAGCTCGATCTCATCGAATGCAGCCGACAGGGCCTGGCCAAAGCCGCTCTGGTGCATCTGGCGACCCACCTCTCCCTGACCGTGGGACAATTGGCAGAACTGCTGCCGATCAGCGAACGCACCCTTCAGCGACATGCTGCCACTGACCGTTTGAACGGGACGGTTTCCGAGCAACTCCTCCAGATCGCCGCAGTCGCCGCCCGGGGAGAGTTCAACATTCTGATCGATCCCGCCCATCCCGACATGCGCCTGGTTCGCCTGACCGAAGTGAGACCCTACAACTTCGACGAACGCCTGCTGCGCTGATACCTGGATCGAGTTTGCTGCACAGCTACCCGCAACGGTCCGTCAGATTCCCCCATGCTCCTCCTGAGCGAGGGCGCGGTAAATGCGATTGCGATTAGTTCCCAGCAAACGCGCAGCCTCCGATATATTGCCGCCAGTCCGGGCGATGGCCCGTTTTATGAGCCATTGTTCGGCCTCATCCAGATTCAGTGGGATGTCATCAACCACGGCAGCGCTCTCCGAAGAATCTGCCGTAGCATCGGTACCGGCCTGAGGCAAAAAATGCAGGTGGCGAGGCTGAATCGCCGCTCCGTCGCTTTCGATGAGCGCCCGTTCGATGATGTTTTTCAACTCGCGGACGTTTCCGGGGAAATCGTAGATCGCCAGCTTCTCCAGCACCCCGGCACTCAATGCCGGCGCTTCCCGGCCCATTTCCGCCGCAAAAAGATGGACGAAGTGCCTTGCCAGCAGCGGAATATCCTCCCGCCGCTCCCGCAGCGACGGCGCCGTAACCGTGAATCGCGCCAGCCGAAAGTACAGGTCCTGGCGGAAAGAACTGTCCTGAATTCGCCTCTGCAGGTCCACGTTGGTCGCCGCCAGGACCCGCACATCCACTCTTCTCCCCTCCTCCCCGCCGATTCGCCACACCTCCCCATCCTCGAGCACGCGCAGTAGCTTGCCCTGCAGTTCCAGCGGCATATCCCCGATCTCGTCCAGGAAAAGCGTCCCCTCGTGCGCCATTTCGAAATACCCCGTCCGCTCCGAGTCGGCTCCGGTAAAAGCGCCCTTGATATGCCCGAAGAGCATCGACTCTACCAGTTCGGCGGGAATCGCCGCGCAGTTGACCGGCACGAACGATCCTTCGCCGCGCGCCCCGCCAAAGTGGATGGCCCGGGCGATCAGTTCCTTACCGGTGCCGCTCTCCCCGGTGATCAGCACGCTGGTGCCGGGATTGTCCTGCATCAGGCGGATCTCCTTGAAGATCTGCCGTATGGTCGGGCTCTGTCCCACGAACCCCTCCAGCCCCCAGTTCTCGGCCTCCCGCTTGGAGATCATCGACAGCTGTCCCTTGAGCGCCTTGCCCCGCGCCATCTCCTCTTCCAGCGCCCGGTTCTTTTCGAACAGCTCTGCGTTCTTCTCCGCCAGTTCCCGGGAGAGTCGATTGTTGCACAGATGGGTCTGCACCCGCACCAGCACCTCTTCGTCCCGAAACGGTTTGGTGACGTAGTCCACCCCTCCCACCCTGAACCCTTCGAGCACTCCTTCGGTCAGATCTTTGGCGGTGATGAAAATGACCGGTATATCCCGCGTCTTCTCATCCTGCTTGAGCCGCCTGCAGACTTCGTACCCATCCATGCCCGGCATCATCACGTCGAGCAAGATCAGGTCCGGCACCGTCTCGGCCCCGGTGGCGATCTTCAGGGCGATCTCGCCGTTGGGAGCCATGGAAATCTTATACCCTTCGGCTTCCAGCAGTTCGCACAGCACGTCCAGGTTGGCAGGCTGGTCGTCCACCAGCAGAATCCGGGCCCCGCGTAGATTCATATTCTCTCATCCATGATTGATAGTTCCCAGTATTTCGATAATCCCCTCCATATTGTGCTGCCGCCGCAGATCCCGCAAGTGGGACGCCAATCTCCGCTCCCCCTCTCCCAGACTCTCCATCTCCTGCAGATACCCCTCGATCTCCGTCACGCTGTAGAACTCCGCCGCCTTCACCAAACCCGAAACCAGATCCTCCGGCAGGGAGATCCCCCGCCAATCACCCATTCCTCCGACAGACTCCTCCTCTCCCCCTTCCCCATACACAAACTCCACCCCCAGATGCTGTGCCAGGGAACCGCACACATCCTCGAAGCGGAACGGCTTGTCCAGAAAATCGTCGAATCCCGCCTGCAGAAACTCCGCCCGTTCGTGGTCCAGCACCGACGCCGACACCGCCACCACCTTCACCTGACGCCACCTTTCATCCTCCTGCACCAGTTCCAGCGTCTCCAGACCGTCCAGCACCGGCATGCGGATATCCAGAAACACCACGTCCGGAAGCGACTCTTCCATTCGATCCAGCGCTTCTTTGCCGTTCTCTACCACTTCCACCTCCACCCCGATCCCACCCAGCATACTCGACAGAATCTCCCGGTTCTCCGCCACATCGTCGGCCACCAGCGCTCGCACTCGCCGCCCCGGCGCCAATCCCGTGACGCGAGACCAGGCCTCGATCCCCTCCTCTGCCACCTCTTCCCGGGCAGGTGGTAGCTCGATCGCGAACGAGAAGCAAGACCCTTCTCCCACCCTCGACTCCACCTCCAATTCGCTCCCCATCAGTCCCAGCTGACGCTGCGAGATCGTCAGTCCCAGTCCCGTTCCCCCCTGACGCATTCCCGATTCCCCCTGCTGGAACGGCTGGAACAGTGCCACCCGGTCCTCCTCGCTCAGCCCCGGTCCCGTGTCCTCCACCTCAAACCGGTACACATCCCCTTCTCTACGCACCAGCCGCAGCACCACTTCTCCCTCCGTCGTGAACTTCACCCCGTTGCCGATCAGGTTGATCAGCACCTGACGCACCTTCGCTTCATCTCCGTGTACCGGCAGCTTCTCCTCGCCCAATCCCTCCAATCTCCAGCCCAGTCCTTTCTCTCTGCACTGCAGCTCGAACATCACGCTCAGCCCTCTCACCAGTTCGGCCAGGTCGAAGTCCTCGGGGACCAGCTCCATGCGACCGGCTTCGATCTTGGAGATGTCGAGCACGTCGTTGATCAGATTGAGCAGGTGGTCGCCGCTGTTGTGGATCGTCTCGACGGCGTGTCGGTGGCGATTGTTCAGATCGCCGCTGCGCTGCAGGATCTGGGCGTAGCCCAGGATGGCGTTCATCGGCGTGCGGATCTCATGAGACATGTTGGCCAGGAACAGACTCTTGGCGTGGTTGGCCGATTCGGCCGCCACCCTCGCTTTCTCCAGATCTTCACTCTTCTGCTGCAAATCCTGGTTGACTCCGAACAGCTCCTTATTGGCGTCGGACAGCGCCGCGTTGGATTGCCTCAGCTCCCGTCCTCGCTGCACCACCCGCACCGTCTGCCAGCCGGCCAGACTCAGCGCCACAAGCAGCGCGGCGATCAACCCGATCCGATCGTAGGGTGGATGCACCCGCAGAATAACCGTCGCCGGCTCTTCCGAATACGCCATGTCCCGGTCCACGGCCAGCACCTCGAAGGTGTAGTCGCCCATCGGCAGATCCTGATATTCCACCAGCCGCTCGCGGGTATTCCGCCAATCTTCATCGTACCCTTTCAAGCGATACCGATAGACCATCCCGCCCGGGCGCGTCTTAAAGCTCATACCGTGGAAGGCGAAACTCGTCTTCACCGTGGTCGACGGGAACGACAGCTCCGCCGGTCTTTCATAGCTGCGATCGGCCACCACCTCATCGATGACGATGCCGGGCGGCGAAGGCGCGGGCGGTCTGTAGCGCGTCATACCGCTGACGTTCGAGATAAACCAGAAGTCTCCTTCTCCGTCCAATCTGACACCGGTATTGTGATTGTTTGTCAGCCCATCTTGAGCGGTTAAATATTGGAAAACCCGCCCATCATAGTGATTCACCCCTTTGTTCGAGCCAAACCACATATCTCCTTTGTCGTCCATAAATACGCTGTATATAAAGGTGCTTGCCAAACCGTCTTCAGTAGTGAACGTCGTCCAATTTTGACCGTCATATCGACTCACTCCCCCGGTGGGACCGACGGATGTGACCCAGAGATTTCCTTCCGCATCTTCTGTCTTTCCGAGAACCCAGTTGCTCGGAAGCCCGTCTTCTGTGGTCAGTGTCTCGACGAAATTCTCGCCATCGTAACGCACTAACCCTCCAAAGCTACTGAACCAGAGATCCCCATTGCTGGTTTCGTAAAAGCCCCCCATCAAATTGTGCGGCAGGCCGTCTTCCATCGTGAAATTTTCAAAGCGTTGGCCGTCATACCGGCTTAAGCCGCGGTTCGTAGAAAACCAGAAATTCCCTTCCCGATCCTCCTGGATACCCCAGACCCAGTTACTTACCAGACCATCCTCGACAGTTAAAGTGGAAAAGGTGTGGCCATCGTAGCGCACCACGCCGTTGCCTCCGGTCATGAACTCCCCTTCTTCGCCCCCGACCCCTCCCGCGCCGAACCAGAAATTCCCTTCCCGATCTCGGTAGAGTCCCATAACACTGTTTTCCGGCAGGCCATCTTCCACGGTCAACGTCGTCCATGTTTTCCCATCGTAGCGGCTCAACCCGCCGCCGTCCGTGCAAATCCAGAGAGTCCCTTCGGAGTCCTGGTGGAAACCTTGGATTACGTCGTTCGGCAGCCCCTGCTCGGTCGTGAATCGCACGATCGTCTCCCCACCGTACCAGCATGCCCCTTGGTCCGTGCCGAACCAAAAATTCCCCTCGTCGTCCTGGAGGATCGAATAGACGCCATCATTCACCAGTCCGTCTTCGGTGGTGAAGGTTACCCACTCACGACCATCATACCGACTCACTCCGCCATACGTCCCGAACCACAATACTCCCCCGTCGTCCTGGAAAATCGAATAGACGCGATCGTTCGCCAACCCGTCCTCAGTGGTGAAGGTCATCCACTCGCGACCATCATACCGACTCACTCCGCCATACGTCCCGAACCACAGCACACCCTCCCGATCTTCGGAAATCGACCTGACCTTGTTATGTGCCAACCCGTCTTCAGTGGTGAAGGTCGTCCACTCGCGACCGTCATACCGACTCACTCCGCCATACGTCCCGAACCACAGCACACCCTCCCGATCTTCGGAAATCGCCCACACGTCATTGCCCGCCAGACCATCTTCGCTGGTGAAAGCCGTCCAGTCGCGACCATTGTACCGGCTCAATCCGCCTTCCGTCCCCACCCACAAATCTCCGTTCTGCTGCTGAAAAATGACGCTTACCCTGTTATCTCCCAGTCCATCCTCCGCAGTGAAGGTGACACATTCGCGCCCCACGCAGCGACTCACTCCCTCCAGCGTGCCGAACCACATGGCCCCATCTCGAGCTTGATATATCGAAGTCACAATCGGATCTGCCAATCCTTCCTCCGGAGTGATGGAACTCGTCTCCAGTCCGTCGTATCGAATGGCGCCGATCCCATTGGTGCTGAACCACAAATACCCCTCCTGATCCTGCACAATGGCACGCGTGATATCCTGGTGTTTCTCACCTTCGATTTCGAGATTGCGCCAGATACCCGAAGGTGGTCTGGCGACCACGGCCTTCCCCGGACCGACCGGCACCCTGTATGCTCCCCAGTAGGTACGAATGGCTTCTTCCGAATCGCTGAAATTTGCCCCCAGTTCCTGTAGTATTCCCTGCCACTCCGGATCGCTCTCCAGCGCCGCTTTCTCCCGGGGGATATCCGTCAATTCTTTCAGTTCGAACAGCCGGCTGAAGACGCTGTCTATCGTCGCCCGTCCGCGCCGGGTCGACTCCACCAGCCCGTGCTCTTCCAGAAAGGGGACGACCTTTACCTCATAGGCGTTTTCGAACTCTCCCATGCGCTGCGGGTCCACCCAGAAGGAAAGTCTGGCCAGAATCGGCTCTTCCGCCCGCAGATGCGCCGGCCCCATCGCCGTGAGAATCCAGAGTGCCACACAGGTGATGTGCTTGCAGAAATATCTCATAGCCTAAACCACCGATCGAAGCTTTCTCGATTGCGTTCAACTATTCAGGAATGCCCGTTAGAAATCCACCTCGAAACCCAGGCGCGCCGTCATCGGCGGCTGGTAGCTGAAAGCCTTGCCGAAGTTCGGGTTGGGATTGGTCTGCTCTCCGGTTTCGGAATCGAAACTGTTATAGCGCCACTCATCGATATTGACCGCTTTGCGTCGACTGCCAACGTGCATCAGATCGAAAATCAGTCGCCCTGGAAAACCAGCCTTCTCCATAGTCGGCACATCGTAGACGAAGCGCAGATTCAGATCCCATATCGCCGGCGACCGCCCGGCCGAACCTCGCTTGACCAGGAACAGCGGCCGCCCGTAACCGAACTCGACCTGTCCGAACTCGTTGAGCGGCGTGCCGCTCTGCAGGGTGAAAGAAGCACCGGCCGTAAGTCCTTCATTGACGCGGTACGATCCGAAGAGCTTGAACACATGAGTGCGGTCGTTGGGCAGGAGCCCTTTGCTGTTGGCTTTCTGCTCCTCCAACTGCAGTGAGAAATTGTTGCCCGGCGTGGAAGCTCTCGCATCCGCATTGAAAAGCCCGGTGTAATTGCCGTAGGAGCGCGACAGCACGTAGGAACCGGCGAAATTCAGCCGGCCTCGGGACGTTTTTTCAAAGGTCAGTTCAAAGGCTGTATAGGTGCGTTCTGGTTCCGGCATAAAGCTCAAATCGCCTTTGCCCGGGTTGCCGAGGACGAAACTTGTTTCCTGGCTCCAGCCGTTGATATAGGCCTGCCGCAGGGTCCGGTATACGCCGCGCAATCCCAGCTTAAAATGGGCGCTCAGAGCCCGTTCGTACCCCAGAGTGAATTCATCGAAGTGCTCGCCTTCCAGGTCATCGATCTTCTTGTATGCCAAATCTTCGCCTGAAGCGTATACGATAATGTCGTCGGGATCTTCCGGATTCAGGCGGGGATCTTCGCTGTAGATACGGGATCCGTTGGGACCGGGAAGGTATGCATCCACCTCGTTCCTCAACGGCAGCTGCTGGTAAAAGCGTCCGACAGAGCCGATAATTTTCTGAGACGCGTCCGGTTGGAAGGCGAACCCGAGTCGTGGCTGGAACTGGTTGGTTATATCCTGGGCGACCGAATCTCCGGTGGCGATGAAATACTGCCCATCCCACCGCAGTCCCGCATTGAGCCGCAGACGCTCGTTCACCTGCCAGGAGTTCTGGGCGAACAAGGTCGGGATGCGACTGTGCACCAGGCCTTCTTTCGACCAGTAAAGAGCCTCGTAATCGCCCTCGGCGTTCTTTTCGATCAACCCCGGAAAGGTCGTCGTCCAAAACTGGTCGATTAAGTTATCCTCGTACTCGAAGCCCGCCTTGAACGTGTGTTTCCCCAGAAACAGCGTTCCGTGAGCCTTGCCGGAAATGCGCACATACCCGGTGTCGTCGATTAGGCCGACTCCTCCCGACCAGGTGCTGGTTTCCTGGTCGATGTAGAGCGGCTCCGTGCGGCCCACCTTGGTCTTTCCGCGAAAGACGTGACCTGCCTCGTAGCGCGCCGCCCCAGCATCGATTAATAGGATATTCCCCAAACGATGCTGGAACTGTGCGGAGTAGTTGACTCCGCCATCCTCCAGTTCCAGGAGCAGAACATCCAGATTTTCCACGGCGGTGGGTGTGCTGAGAAAGGTCGCCCAGGGCCTGACCTGACTGTGCGTCGCCGGGTCTCCGAAAAAAGAGAACGTCACGTCCGTGTTTTCCCCCGCCCGCCAATTCAGCTTGCCGGCGAACATCGGCACCTGGCGACGGTCTTCCTTGACGCCCAGAGAGGCGATCTCGACATCCTTGTTCTCGAAGCTGGCGTTGTAAGCCGCAAAGAACCACAGCCGGTCGCGCACGATCGGCCCGCCCAGACTGAGGCCGAAGTCGTAGGTAGAAAAATCCTCTACTTTGGCATCGGCCAGCCCCCGGCTCACCTCCCCGGCCAGGGCGCTGTTGGTCAGAAAACCGAAGATTCCGCCGTGGAATTCATTGCTTCCCGAATAGGTGACCACGTTGATGATGCCGCCCATTGCCCGGCCGAACTCCGCCTCGTATCCTCCTTCTTTCACCTCGATCTCCTCGATGAAATTGTAAGGGAGATTGATGCTGGTCGTCCCGTCTAAGGGATTGGTGACGTTGACCCCGTCGATAAAGTACATATTCTCCAGCCCCGTGGCCCCGCCGATATTGGTCTCGTCCCCCAGATAGCTTGTATTGGCCTGAGGCAAGAGCGATATGATGGAGCGGAAGCTCCGTTCTGTAGGCAGCGACTCGTATATGCGGACCTGCAGGTTGTCACCCATGCTGGTCGTGGTCGGATCGATGAGCGGTCGTCCGCCCGAGACCACGATTTCGGCCACGTCCACCGTTTTATCCTTCAGCCGAATTTCACCGAGAAGATTTGTCTTGCCCAGATGGATTGCCACCTCCTGGTATTCCACCGCCCGGTAGGCCACGTGACTTACCTCTACTCCGTAGACGCCCACGGGTAAAGATGGTATGCGGAAATAGCCGCGGTCGTCCGTGACCGCACCGCGCATCCCCTGCAGACTGGGCCCGGAGACCGTGATATTCACTTCCTCTAGCGGTATTCCTTGCGCATCCAGCACTCGGCCCTCTAGGTGCCCCCTCATTTCCTGAGACCACCCGTTCGCCGTCGTAAAAAGCAGCACCAGCGTTATCAGCAAAATCTTCCTCAACATGACAGACCCTCCTGTCTTTTCTTCGACCTGCCGCGCTATAGAAACTAACTGTCCTTTCCGCCTCCCCATCTCTCACTCATTCACCGCTATCACCACCACCGTCTGGTCGTCCATCTGCGGCGCATTCCCGGCAAAACTGCGCACCTCTTCCACGATGCCCTCGACCAGTTCCTCGGCACCCATGCCTTCCGAACAGCCCTGCCGTATGACCCGGGCCGCCCGCTCGAACCCGAATAACGTCCCCTCTGCATCCGCCGCTTCGAGCAGCCCGTCCGAGCAGAACACCACCCTATCCCCCTTCTGCAGCGATCGCTCCAGCACCACGCAGTCTATTTCAGGGGATACTCCCAGCGGATAGGCGTTCGCTTCCAGTTCGTTCACATCTCCACTTTCGGCACAAAAGTGGAAAGGATAGGGACAGCCCGCATTCGCCAACCGCATACAGCGGCTTGCAGGATCGATCTGCGCCATCTCGAAACAGACGAGAGTGCGGCTGTCCAGGATGCGGTTGACCGAATGGTTCAGTTTGCCGAAGAGAACCTCCAGGGAATGCCCCATCTCCATCTGGGTTTCGAGCATGCCGTTGAACAGCACCACTGGAATCGCCGCTTCCATGGCGTGACCGGTTACATCCGCCATGGAGACCGCCAATCCTCCCTGCGGAAGCCGGAAGTACTGAAAGAGATCTCCGCCCACTTTCTCTGCCGGAATGCAGCGCCCGGCGATGTCGAAGCCCTCAAGCAACGGCTTTTCCCCCGGCATCAGCCCCATCTGCAGCTGGTGCGCCGTCTGCAGTTCCCTTTCCATCTTTTCTTGATAATCCCGATTCTGATCGAAAAGGTGCTTGGTCAGCAGGGCGTTGCGCACTCGCACCAGCACCTCCTCGTCGCGAAACGGCTTGGAGATGTAGTCGATTCCGCCTACCTGGAATCCCTTCACCACGCTTTCTGTCAAATCCTCGGCTGTAATGAAGATCACGGGAATTTCCTCTGTCGCCCTGTTCCTCTTCAAGCTCTGGCATACCTCGAAACCGTTCATCCCCGGCATCATCACGTCGAGCAGGATCAAATCCGGCATGGTTTCGGCTCGGGTGGCGATCTTCAGGGCGATCTCGCCGTTGGGCGCCAGCGAAATTCTGTATCCTTCCGTTTCCAGCAGTTCGCACAGCACGTCCAGATTGGCCGGCATATCGTCTACGACCAGGATTCTCGCCCCGCGCAAATCAATATTGTCTTTAGCCATGACGCCTTTTCCTCTTTCAGCTCGTCCTCAACTTGCAGCCGCGATGCAGTGCTCTGCTTCACTGTATTGCAATCGCCATACCATCTGTCCAAGCCACGCACATAAATCACCATTAAGCTAATATTATCAATTTTTTAAGAAAAAATATCCCTTTCTTTTTTCCTGTATTAAATCCGATGCGAATCGGTCATTGTACCGCCCTGCAACAACCACACTGTTACATGGCGGTACATTTCTAGCAATAGACAAGTTTTTTCATGGTACGCAAAAAGGCCCCGGATGTCACTCCGAGGCCTTTCCAAAATCGCCAGAAACAGTTTTTGTCGAGTCGCGTTTAGCCCATCATCTTCGAGAATCGCCCTTCAGCATTTACGCCTCGTCCACGCTCGAATTCCGAGGCGTTTTGCAGATTAGAGATCGAGCAGTTTCAGAACGTCACATCCACCACGCTCAGCACCAGCAGCAGCGGCAGGTAAATGATCGAAGCCCGCAGCAGCCGGCGCGCATTCAAATGCGAACGCGAGAGCGCCAGCCCAATCCCCGCCGCCAGCATCCCCGCTCCCAGCAGGATCGCTCCGCCCAGATACAACTGCCCGGCCAAACCCAGAAAGG
>Ga0233431_1002824_pt1 | contig 22868 bp, 19 predicted proteins | sample SI_118_April2016_FD_179867 | JGI IMG/M metagenome (GOLD analysis project Ga0233431, IMG submission 179867) | Seawater microbial communities from Saanich Inlet, British Columbia, Canada - SI_118_April2016_200_MG | ecosystem: Environmental > Aquatic > Marine > Inlet | place: Canada: British... | reverse complement strand
AAAAATAATGTTTCAGTCAGGCAGTCAAATTTTGTCCGATCCTTCTGCCTTGGGCAATTGGCTTTACGAAAATGGATTATCCATTAACCATTTAAAAAAATTAGGCTTGACTGCTGCGATTACCGAGATAATGGTTCGGGGTTGGTATCTGGCCAGTCTTTATAATGACACGGGGACATTCAAGAAAGAACCTTATGCTGTGAAAGTTTCCACAATGCTGGCATCTGCACACATGCTTTCCAACCTGCCGGCTCTGGTACAAATAGCAGGAGGGATGCCCCCTACAAGATTGAATGTCGCTTCTCTTGGTCTTGGAGCGAAGTATGGGCTATCCGCTATAGCGGAATACGCCAAAAGGGAAACCCAAATCCAAAAAGATCTAAATGATAAACTGACGAGCATATACAAGCACTCGCTTACGTTGTTTTAAAAATGTAGAAAAAAGACATTGTTGCAATCGAATTGATTGAAGCTAAAAAGCGGAGGTGGAAATCTAAGTAAAAAACACAAAGCCCGTGCCTTTCTAAAGCTCTTCATTACTAATGTTAGTGAAGATCAAATACCGGTAGACCGGAAGCATTCACAATTTCTGACTAAATTCTCCCAATTGCAAAAATCAGACGGCGAGAAAGGGAGCATCCGCACTTTCTGACAAAACGGTTTCTAAGCCAGAAACAGAGAAATGAGACCGACTATTTTGGCTAAATGTGACATTCTTGATCATCATTTTGCCCAAGAAATCGCACGACAGCCTTGTTGAAGCAATATCGGTCAGAAACTGCGTATGCTCGCGCGAGAACGAATAATTTGACTGAATAGGACGTTGGTTGATCCCGATAGACCATGTATGACAACTCTACAGGTTACGCAGCCTAAAGGATGATTAAATGAGTTTATTAATTCTACTTTGTCACTCTCCATTTAGGGTTGTTTTCTGATATATACTATTGATTTAATTTATATTTTTCTCTTGACGTGATCAGCGTAACATGTTAGTTTCGATTCATGAAAAAACGAAATCAATGGGGCGTTGGTTGAGTACCAACAGCCCGCCAGAACAATCGTAGTCTTGATAAAGGAGCGACCCATGCCAACAGCCCACTCGGAGGCATAGATGTGCATTTTGGTGAGTTTCATGAGAGATCTTCGCCATTATTTCAGCTATATAGCAAAGTTGCTGGAGAAAAGTCTCTTGAATATTTTAAAGGCCTGATCCAAGCAAGAAAGAAGAATATGGAGCGAATGGCCGAGACTGTCCCCTTTTCGGACGACCAATCTCTTCAACATTTCTTGACCAATTCTGAGTGGGATGAGCAACTGATTGTCGACCGGATTGCGGTAGACGCAAACAATCACATTGGGGGAAAACAGGATAGCTGTCTGATCATTGATGAGAAGGGGTTTCCAAAAAAAGGAGATAAATCAGTTGGAGTTAAAAGTCAGTGGTGCGGCCAACTCGGCAAAGTATATAATTGCCAGGTTGGCGTTTTTTCGGCGTTGGGATACCGGGAACACGCTACTCCTGTTGGTTTCAAATTATACCTTCCTGAAGACTGGACCGATGATCGGGAAAGATGTGAAGCTGCCGGTATTCCAGATGAATCCATTGTTTTTTACAGTAAGCATGACCTTGCTTTTCAACTGGTCCTTGAAGCCCGGAGACAGGGGATTCAATTCGGTTGGGTTGGCGCAGATGGTTTTTACGGGGAAAACCCTGCCTTTTTGAGATCTTTGGATCAAATCAATGAAACCTTCATGACTGATGTTCACAAAGATCAAAATATTTATCTCAAAAACCCAGAGCCGGTAGTTCCAGAGAGAAGATCCAATAGAGGTCCAAAACCGAAAAATCTGAAAGCCCAAACAGAACCGATAAGGGCCGATAAATGGTTGGAACAGCAGCCGGAAGAGGCTTGGCAAAGAACGATTGTGAGAGATACAACCAAGGGAAAACTTCTGGTCGGTGTTCTTCATAGCTTGTATGCTTTGGGATGGAGAGGAACCGGAGGCACATTGCTGGCACCTGATTGTTCGGCGGGAAGTGACGGGGAAAAAAGTAAAATTCAGATTGAGCAATGCTCCAGAGAACATCTCGCTGGAACGATTGATGTTTATGCAAGCACAGCGCTACTGGATAGAGCGTTCATTTCAGGATGCAAAGGTGGAAAGTGGTTTAGGGGAGTACCAGGCCCGAAAGTGGCGCTGTTGGCATCACCATATGGCAATGGTCATGATGGCAATGCTGTTTTTGTTAGAGCAACGCCTTTTATATAAAAGGGATATCCCTTTGCTCAGCTGCTTTGATATTATGTGTATACTTTCTTTTCTTCTGCCACAAAGGGCATTTGATACAGACGAAGTTTTTCGACAGATGGAAATCCGTCACAAAAGACGTCAGGTTGCAATTGACTCAGCATATCGAAAACAGCTCAGAGAATATTTCCAAAATTGGTTGAAGGTGAGTGACAAAGTAGAATTAAAGAGACAAATAATAACAAACGAAGAAATCATCCATGGGAACAATGAGTAAGAATCGGTGAGATTTATTTCAGCATGCAATTTCCTCCCATAAAAATAATTCTTAACCATTTATCCTGTGCTGGTAATCTACTAAACAAGATTAAATCAGGCATGTTAAAAACAAATGTATAGTTTTATTGCATTAACAGACAGATCTATGATTTTAAATGAATGGGAAATATGCTCTAAAAATGAATGTTATAAGTGTGATTGCGTGTTTCAAGCGTATCCTTATAGGGATGGTAAACAATTACTTGTTACAGATTGGAAATGCGATTCATTTGCGATAAAACATATTGGAGATGATGATTGTGATTCTCCTCTGTTTATTACGGTACTTGGCATTGAGAGATACCTGTCGGTAAAAATGCCAAATATTTTAAATATGAGTTTGGAGGATATTGGATTTAAATATCAGATAGATTTGCATAACATTCAAAAAACGATAGGATCCGAAAAACTTAATTATCTATTAAACATTATCATTAATCGCCAATCGTTGAATGCACAGCAAATTACTATCCCTGAAGATCCGTACTTTCTATATTTATCAACAAAAACCTTATATTTCCATGATATTGAAGAAGCTTTTGTGTTATTTATAGATACTTTATTGTCGAATAATTGGAAGATATTGGGGAATATGAATATTATTCTATGTCCCTCAATGGTTCCCCCTGAAACAACCTATTTACCATTGCTTATAACAATTGATTGGATATGTTTTTATCATAATATTAATCTGTTCATTACAACTTTAGATAAGAGACAGTTTAAATATCTAAACCACGCGGAATTTATTAAGGTCTGTGAAAACTTTATGCACAGGTCACGGTTGATAGAATATTCCAATGTACCCATTAGTAATCGGTACCCATTTTTCATGGCATGGGATTCAAATTGGCACCCAGATATGAAAGGAATGAACGTGATCCTTGAGTTGTTTAAGAAATATAATATCAAAGATAAACTGTATATAAAAATACCTGAAGGATATCCCAATTTTACGGTTGAAAGTGATACGTTCTATGGTTATATAGAAAAATACCAGAAAGATGTTGATGTAGAGCTGGTTAAGATTTCTAATGATAGAAAAGAATTACTTTCAACATTTTATCAGGAAGTAGAAGTTTTCATTTATGTCTGTTATATGGATGGGGGGCCGAGGACTGTGTTTGAACTGGCAGGAATGAACAAAAAGATTCTTTTTTATGACAGGAATGACTGCAACATTATTAAGTACGGACTTCTAGATAAATATAGAGGTTTTATTAGATTTAATGAGGAGGACTTCTTAAAGAAATATCAAGAAATTGCTGAAGAAAAACATCCTGAGACAGTTCGATATTTTGACGAATACAACTGGAGGGAAACTCGAACTTTATTCCGCGAGGCAACTGGTGATCAAAACATAAGGGGTTTTTGGTTTGAGTGCTCCTTAGTATTGGACCAGGATTGAATTTTTATCGGATTATGAGAGAACTAAAAGGACACGGATGCTCCCAAGGAGACAGTTCTGCATGAAGAAAACGCTGATTGTTGTTGCTCATCCAGATGACGAGTCTTTTTTCTATGGCGGAAGAATGCTCGATAATCCAGATAGTGACTATTCTGTTATTGTTGTAACGGATGGACAAAGCGATGGAAAATCTAAAGACCGCCAAGCAAATTTGCAACTTGCTGCTGGATTGTTTGGTTTCAAAATATTATCTTTTGGTTCCCAAAAAGACATAGAAGAGAAAAGACTAAATGTTCCTGACATTATGATCTTGCTCAAAGTATATCAGTCGGATTACGATGAAGTATGGACACATAGCCCCCTTGGAGATCACCAATGCCATCCACATCATCAAGACACAGCAATTGCATGTGCTCTAATATTCGAAGATAAAGTGCGCTATAATCATATCGGAATTCTTAGTCAGAGTGACGAATACAGGTTGGCACATAAGGTATATAAAAAGAAAATGAAAGCCCTATACGAGTGCTATTCTTATGAAGCTTCAGCCAATGAAATATCATTCCAATATTTTGTTAATGAATGCATGACAGCTCTTCCGAATATTAAAAGCATTTTTCTGTTATATGCCTGGTTTGCTGAAGACGGTGTGGAAAAGCTTGTACAAGAAGATTCTCGTTTTCTTGATATATGGCAGTTGAAATCGTCAAAAGTTGAAAACAGAAAAGCGGATATCAGCATTAAGCTACTTTCAGAGGAAACTAATATCAGGAACAAACGAGGGTTGATATTGGGGGACTCTGCTGGATTATATAGTGATAAACTAATTAAAAGAGGTATTGTCAAAAACCTGGATGCTATAGATTCACACGAAAAGCATCAACAGACGATTGAAAGATATGGGACTTGGCACCAAAATGTTCAGTCCGTTGGGCTTACTAAGTATAACCTGTTCATACTTCTTGAAGTAATGAATTGCTACCCTGCTGAGCAACTTGAGTCCTTAATTGTTTATAGTAATCCCTATTCTATTCTTTGGTGCGAACAGAATGTGACCTCAAAAAAACTATTCTCGATTTATGAACCGCTAAGAAAATACAGGATAATATCCAAAACTGAGATTGACTCAGAATTTGAATATGATTTACATAAATACTTTTTATTCAAACGATCAGGCATTAGTGTGTTTCTGTTTCGGAAGTGTACGGCTTAAATACAAGAATATGGTTTCTTATATCAATGAATAAAGAACAGATAATAAACTTTTGGAATTTGTGGAATGATCACTTTGATGATCAAGGTGTTGAACTGCAAGCAATGCTGTCGCTGGTTGATTTTTCAGGGAAAAAGGTGCTTGAAATAGGCTGTGGTAATGGGAGGATTAGCAGATTGTTAGGACCATTGTGCAACCAGCTTATTGCCATAGACAATGATGCACTGATGTTGGAAGCAGCTGAGGTTTACCCAAATCCTATAAATGTTAAATTCCAGTTGATGGATGCGCTAAACTTGGAATTTGATAACGATATCTATGATGTCATTGTATTCAGTTGGGTATTAACATGCTTGCAGGGGCATGAAATACAAGCCTTAACTGAAGCAAAACGAGTAATTAAAAAGGGAGGGAAGGTCCTTATAGTTGATTTTGGAAATTACTCAGAATATGATCAAATCGTTAAGCCATTTGTAGATGATTCTAATACATATACAACGAGAACCGATGAAGCAAATATTACTGAGTTATTGAGAGATATATTTTTGGAACCTGTTAATATAGCAGGACCGCTTAGAGCAGAATATCTATTTGATTCAGAATCTCAATTTAGCAATGTGGTGGAATTTGCTATAAGAGAATTTCATCATTCCAAAATAGCAGACCGGAAGAAGTTTAAGAACCTGTTATCTAAGAATGGGCGAGGATATGCGGAATCAGTAATATGCTATTGTGTGGAAAAGTAGAAAAACAATAACGAATTGGCAAATGAAGTAATCGAGTATGGTTTTATGTTGTATGACAACAGTAAAATTGCTAATAGGGAACGGGGACTACTACATTCCTTTTTTGACGGAGTTGAACACATTTCCGACAAGGCAAATCTAGCCTCATTGGGTAAATGCCATAGATCTCACCTCGAAGTCTTTTCACCTCAGGTGAGTCCATGATTTCTTCGATGTTGTGTCGCCGGAGGTCCCCAAGAATAACTTGCTGGTAGTAATCTTGACAGCACAAAAAACACTTACCCTCCCAGGTTACATGCAAATGGCAGGCGATACGCTCACAACCACAGAAATAGTCCAGATTATCATGAGAATAAGTATTTACATACTGATTTGAAATTGATCCGGCACGATTATGTGAGTTTTGATTAACCACCATCACATTTCCGAATCTACTGAAATGTTCTTCAATAGCTTTTCTTCGGGTTTCTTGGTTACCTGTCGTTCCGTTCACGTATATGTACAAACTATCTAATTTATCAAATGTTATTAGAAACTCTTCGATGTGTTGTTTTGTTTGATTGAACATGTGTAGCGGAAGCTGCATAAAATAAGACCATTCTTCTGGGTCTAATGAAGGATAATTGAAAATTACACCTGCTAAATCGCCAGCTTCCAAAAAGGCAATAATTTGAGGAGATAATAATGTGCCATTTGTTGTAAGGTACAATTTGAGATCAAATTGCCGAATTTTTTTTATGCGCTCTCTAATATAAGGGTCAAGGAATGGTTCGTTATAATGGGTGAATGCGACCCACTCAACATCATATGATTTAATGCGATCCAGAACTTTATCAAATGTACCTATCGACATTACCCCTTTTTTTTTGGGGGATTCACTTTGTGGGCAATACACACATTGGGCATTGCAATGACGATTTGTTTCAATGTCGACTAATAATGGGTAATAATGTCCTGTTTCATCTTCATCAGCAGGCAGAATAACATGATTGTCGAATAGTTTTTGAATTAACTTCGTATCTTCTGGATCAGAAGAGCAAGAAAAAAACGCGCTTGGGGGGCCTGATAATTCAAGCAGGCGTGTCAATAAGGGTTTTTGATCAGGATGAAGAAGATATTCTTCAGAGCTGATATCATGAAATAATTGGTTTCCAATTATATGAGCGAACATGCTCATTTTATAAACAATGCCGGGATGATTGCTCGGTGTGTCGACGTACAGTGACATATTTCATACTCCCTGCTGAATCCAGTTCCCTTTTCCGCCACGTCCATAGGTGTATTTTTCACCATAATCTTTATCCTCTCTTACGATTGAATCATACTTGTGTTCGTTAGGAGATGCACGACTTTTTTTAAAAGAGCGTTGTTGAGGGGAAAAGAAAGTTCTTGACTCAGGCCCAGAAAATAGCTAATTTATTTATAAGCGACAGGCCGATACATCAAATAACCACCGTCTTGAAGACGGTGGGTTTATACTCGTGGACTGAAAGCCCAGCAAGACCGGCTTTAGCTAGCAAATCACTCGATATCAAACTTGATGGTCCCGTAAAAAGTCAAAAAGCTGGATTTCGGATGTAATGATTTCAATGAGTTATCTATGTCAAAATGGCCAAAATCAGACTTTTTACGAGTGCATCAAACTTGTCATTGGGTCTTTCTCGAAATGATGCTCAAGATGCTCTTGAATCATATCTTTAGTAAACTCGCCGGACGGGACGCAGAAATACCCTCGCGCCCAGAAATGTTTACCCCAGCATCGGTTCTTCACATGTGGGAATTCCTCAAAAATCTTACGCGACACCCGGCCTTTGATCCTTCGCATAATGTCAGAGGGGATATATTTGGTGGCGCGGAGACAAGGATATGCACATGATCTTTACTGGCAACACCACGCAATAGGTGAATTTCAAAACGTTCGCAGGTCTGTCGCTCAAGTTCTCGAACTCTAAGGGCAAGATCGCCCTGCAAAACGTGGTAAAGGTATTTGGTTACCCAAACAAAATGATATTCAATCTTGTATCTAGTGTGGCTTCCTTGACGGTATTCCATGCCAAGTATTATAGGCCAACCGCTAGCAAAATGCTAGCCGCCTAAAAGGCGGGGGTTTTAACCTTTAGCAGAAACAATAAAACCGTTTGATTGCGGGGTGGCATTGTTGGGATGTAGCCCTGCGTGGCTGAAAAACCTAACCAAAGGAGAGTGCAATGGTAGAGAAAAAGAACAAAATCGAAGAGCTTGAAAAAGCCAAGGATGAAATCCTTAAAAAGATTTCTGAAAAGGTAAAGGCGGACCCCGCAGGTGGCGAAGAATTTGGAGCGCTGCATACTTCCCACTCCTCGTCATCAAAGCATAGTTCATCGACACATTAGTTGGTAGTTGTCAGATGATGAGAAAGAAAGGGAGGGGGGGGATTCCTCTCCCTTTTATTGTTTTATGAATAAACGCATATCCCCATATTGTGCGATGCCTTGGGGTTCGCTTATGTTTTACCCTGACCGGGCCGGACCGGATTGCGCTTTGTCAAATCAAACGGCCTGTTCCATAAAAGGAAAGTCATTCCCTGAAATATGGAACAGCGAAGAACTGAAAACCATACGGAAATCAGTACTGGATGGCGGGGCGGAAAAGATGGGCTGCCAGGGATGCGAATATTACGGTTCCGGGACCGGTTGGTATGACGACATCTTACTGCTGAATAAAAACTGTCATGCCGAGAGGAACCTTTACCTGAACAGGGATGAATTTCTGGGGAGGCAAATTGTTCTGGATTCCATGCCGGTCACGCTTTCAGCAGACCTGTGGTACAAATGCAATTTCCGATGTATTATGTGTGACTTGATTCATGAAGAGATGCAAATGGAAACCGGACTGTACGAAAATTTGTTTAATGAATACACAAAAACGGCTGTTCATCTCCACGTTTCCGGTGGAGAGCCACTCCTGCACAAAGGGTTTCGGAGATACTTATCTACTCCAAAAACAATGCCTTCCGCCCTGAGTATTACTACTAACGGTTCCTTGCTCGACAAAGACATTCTGGATAAACTGAAAAAATTTAATGATGTTAATATGCACATATCAATCGACAGTTTTAACCGCGATGTTTTTTCCCGGATGAGACCGGGTTCCGACTTCTCCGTCATCATGGAGAATCTCAATCAGGCCTTAGAAATAAAAAGTGAACTCAGGCAAAATAATAGCGGCAAATCATGGTACATCGCTATCCAATTCCTAGCCTGTGTCCTTAATGTTCGCGAATTTCCCTCGTATATCAGGCATGCGGGTAAGATGGGAATAGACGCAATTCATCTGTGTGAAATAGCGGGGGAATTTCCTGAATATGATTTTTCTGTGAATCCCAGTCTTATAAATGATACGGACCTGGGAAATCTGGGGGCGGAAATAAAATCTGCCATGTTGCATTGCCGGGAGATTGAATATTCGGGCATGGATAAGCTGTTGTCGACTTTCAAACATTCAGTTGTCCAGGAAGGCGTATCCGAATAATGAAAACCAAGCAGCCCAAAACGATTGCCCTGGAACTCTCATCCCAATGCGGACTGAACTGCTCTTATTGCGATCGGCAAAACTGGGATGCCGATGTCCGCAGAAATAGGCCTCATATGGATTTGGGACTTTTCGGTCAGCTGGTTGATGAAATCTCTGAAATGATGCCGCAGCCCCAGATTTCTCTTTCTTTTGAAGGTGAGTCCACCCTTCATCCCGAATTTATCTATATGCTGGAATACTTGAACGAAAAAAAAATCAGACCCTGGATCACAATCAGGGCAAAACAGGCCGGAAAACCGGAACTTGATGCCTTAATTCAAAGGTGTTCGGCAGTTTCGGTGTCCATGGAACTTAATGAAACCGCTATCGGAATTAAATTTGTCGGTGATATCATCGATTTGGCAAACCCGGAAATAAATGACATCGAATTAAGTGTGAACCACACCCTATGCCCGCCAGATCACCTGGAGTCACCCGGGGTGGTTAAATTCATTGAAACGGTCAAAGAAAAAGTTCACGAAGTTTATATATGGAACAAAATTGACTTCGGAGCATCTATTACGCATAGTGATATTCAGGGAATAGAACTCCACCTGGAACGTCGCCGGATCTGCAAACAGCCGTTTTCCTTTCTCGCTGTTCTTTCTGATGGAAGAGTTTCACCCTGCTGTATTACAAGCCGGACAGTTTTCAGAACAATTGACGCATCAAATGGAATCGCTGCAGTTCTTAAATCTGAAGAATACAGGCATTTCCTCAATGATCATGAAAACATGAACCTTGGAAGATATATCTGTGGGAGATGTGACCTCTGGCTGGATGACTGGCTGGCCGATGAAAAAAGAAACATCAAGTTATCAAAATCCAGAACAGTGGAAGCACATTTTGAAGGGGGCACTGTCCGCATAGAAGGCGGATTGCAGAACACAGAATATGAATAATATACAACTGGACACTTCGGAACTGGAGCTGAAGCTCGAAATAACAGACAGGTGTAATTCAAAGTGCACCTTCTGTCATCACGGAGATATCCGATTACAGAAAACAACCGCTATGCTTTTCAGCACCGCAGCCCGCTGGTTTGACTGGGCGGCAAGAGAAAATATTTATTCCATCAGGATTACAGGCGGCGAACCCACTCTTCATCCTGATCTCGAGCAGATCTGCCGTCATGCTCAAAGCAAAGGGCTATTTGTTTCTCTCAATACAAATGGGTTCGGAAAAAAGGCCCTTTACAGAAAAATCTTCCCTGTCATAGATGAAATAAAAGTAAGCCTTCCTCACCCTCACCCTGAGAGTCTTGACCGGCTGACAGGTATTAAAAACAGTTTGAAAAAAAAACTCGAAACCATTACCAGTGCAGTGGAATGTGGTTTGAAGGCAGAAATATTGTCGGCCATGGTGCCTGAAAATATCGGCCTCCTAGAGGAATATGTACTTTTCGTCAAGGATATTCCGAGATTATCATGGTGCCCGCTGAGAGTGGAGCCGTCCCCTGAAAACCGCCGTCCCATCAGTCGCCTGCAGCTGCAGACCCTGGCAGAAGAAATAAAGCACTGCACACAAAAATACCCGGAATTAAATTTAAAACTGAGACTGGCCACGCCATTCTGTGCTGTTAAGCCAATAGAACTGGGAGCGGAAGTTCTGCGCGGCAGAGGTGAGGACTGCGGGCCATTTAAAAGCTTGACCGTGGACACATCAGGGGAGTTGATAAGCTGTTATTCCTGCCGAAATCCTATTAAACTCTGCGAGAGTCTTGAGGCAATTCAGCAGGACAAGGAATTTGTAAGTCTGGCATCCTTAGAATCGCTTCCCATAAAATGCCGCGAATGCGCGTATGTTGAAAGATGTATGGGGGGGTGCAGCAGCCCCTTTGCTGTGGTATCTTCCGGAGGCGGCAGAATCGATTACCTTGCTGAGGATAAGTGAATTGATTGAGTGGAATTCAATGATATCGGGGGATTGTGTCACCATTTTCACACCAGGTGAATTAAACAAACATTTTGTTGACAATCTTATTATCAGGTGGCGCTGGCATGATGACGGCGGGTTTGATAATAGTTTAAAAACGGTGATATCAAATCCGGACATCAATGAGGCTTTTCTGACCTGCCTTGATATAGCAGATGATTTATTTGACACATATCCCTGCGGAATCAGAATGTATGAAGAAGACCGGGACTTTTTAGCGCGTCACAACCTGTCCATAGGCGGCAGTTCTCTCGGCCTTGCATTACTTTTCGGCCTGTTCTGCCATGTTCGTTCTCATCGGCCCCGCCGGATTGCGGCCTGGGGAGCCATTCTTCCTGTAAGAAACAATAGGGTTGCTGTTTTGCCCACCGATGCGGTCGAAAAAAAGATGCAGGCAGCATTGGAAATCGGAGCGGAACATGTGATCCACCCTGCATTAGAGCCTGAAAAACCTGCGTCCGGAATTCGGGAGACAAGAATCACACAGCACATAACTGAGGCCGTCAAACAGCTTGACTGTGATGCACTTTATCAACGGGAGAACTAATGTATACGGATATTAAAACGGGATTCACCTGCAACAATAGATGTATTCATTGCGTCATTGCACCCATACGAGACAACCTGCAGGATGAAAAGAAAGAACTGGATTCCACTACGGAAGAAGTCAAGCAGTTCATAGACGAGGCAATTGATAGGGGCTCAGACACCGTTGTTCTGACAGGCGGTGAAGTGACGATTCGAAAGGACTTCTCTGAACTCGTAGAATACACGGCTGGCAAAGGGCTCAAAATAGTCATCCAGACAAATGGACGGTTGTTTGCCAGACCATCCCAAAGAATTCTGTTTAAAGGCCTCCCGAAAGTCTTGCTCGTAATGGCCATTCATGGGCCAGATGCCGATATACACGACAGGATTACACGCAAGAAAAACAGTTTTTCTCAGACCATCACAGCAATACAGGCCTTGGTGCCGCTTGAAAATGTTAATGTCTGCGCAAAGATTGTCATTTCAAAACATAACGCGGACTGCATCTCGGAAACTGTTCAGATGTTAAACCAAATGAGAATCAGTGAAATTGTCATAGCATTTCCTCATGCTGAAGATTTCCCTGTGGCGGTGTTTAAAGAGGTCGTTCCCAGATATGAATCTATAAAGGGAGAAATCAGCAGACTACTGAAAGCCATGGATGGCGCAGAAATTCACATGACATTCGAGACCATACCATACTGCATCATGCCCGACAATCCAGGGTTCTGGAACCGCTCCCTTGACGCCAGGTATACACTGTACGGGAAAGAGAATCCAGGGTTCATGCAGCGGACAGGGGATCGCCGCGTGCATAACTGGGAAAACGAAAGAAAAGCGATAAAACAGAAGGGGAGCGGCTGCGGGCTATGCGTATTTGACAAAGTCTGCGAAGGTCCCTGGGAGGAATATGTCAGTTATTACGGCCAGGATGAATTTGTCCCCATAAGTGATCCTTCTGTGGTCGACAAACTGTAAAAATATTATGTTGGATTCCATCTGCATGCCCCGTACATCACGTGATACCCGCGTTAAAGGCGTCAAGTTTATACCTGAATTGCCAGGGAATAAAAGACCCCTGCCCGAGGGGGCGGCCGTCCGAATAAAAGTTGATATTGATAAACCCTTTAGAGTGCAGCTCCGAAAACAACTTAAATCATTCCCTGCAGATGCCTCCTATGAAACATTCTGGCTGGATTTCGGCCAAAAAGCTCTGAAAGACTGGTTTCATGCCAGAGAAATACTCAAGTTCTTTTTAAACGGAGTTCAGGAAAGGTTCAGCAGCATAACAGGAGTAGGCATTGCGGCAGATTCCCTTATTATTCCAGGCGGCCATGAAGGGCACTTCTCCCTTGAAAACCTTAACTACTGTTTTCGCAGCCTGCCGAGTCCTTGGCAGAAATGGGCAGCCATCCCCTTTTCACCCGTTTACGCAGAGTCCTATCTCAATTCGGGATTTTATCATAACTCCCGGGGGTGGACTTTTTTTGAAATGTGTGATCGGATGGGGTTAAACCTGCAGGCGGATCTTCCCGCAAAGAACAAAAGGCTTGACAGCCTGGTCAATAGCGGGGTTTTGAATGACCTGCCTGGCTCGGGAGTATCTCAACAATTCCTCGCCTTGCTCGATTTGTTCCCGCAGATAAAGCGCGTCAGAATGCCCGATGAACATTATATCTCTTGTAAAGACATAATGTCCCATATTGTGGATCGGCAAAAAATCGGTTACAAATCCACAACTGCAAAAACTGGGGCACCGGGAAAAAAAGCTGTTAGAGCATGGAGAAAACATCCTCGTCTTCCCAAAGTCAGGGTTGCTGTCAGAGAGGCTTATGAGTCTCGCATAATAAACCGGCTGGAGCTCGTCGAACTGCTTTGCGTCCTGACCGGCCGCAAAAAAGCAATGAGAACAACGGCAAAGCCGGCCGCCTTCAAAGCGCTTGCTGATTTCCTGAAACGTCATGAAATAGCTTTCGTGCATAATGTTTGCCACATCAGTATTAAAAGGGACCGCGGAAAAGGGGGGTGGTCAAATCTCTATGACCCCCGGGCTAATGGGTCGACAGGCGCGAAAGAGATTATGATATATGTAGGGCTGTCAGATGAAACTGTAAAACAGGCTGCCGGGCTTGAAAAGATGGACGATGAGTCGTTCGGCGAAATCCTCACTTATCCCGAATGCTGCCGGGCGGCCTTTAGGCGCAATCTCCCTTACGCCACCGGCAAGCAGGGGGACCTTGTACCGCTAGTGGTCGACCAGACCTTTTCGCAGGCCCCGTGGAACCATCTCCTGAATATCGGAAGCAGGTATTTTGAAAGGTCTCTCATAAGCTTTTATCCATGCTCCTTCGACTGCCGGGCGGCCGAAAAATATGCGGAGGAAACCCTCCGCCTTATAACCGAATACCTTCCAGAATTTGAAAATGAACTGATTGAATCATTAAAGGCCCCAATTCTCTACACGGAATATTCCGGTGTTTACATGTTTTATAAAGCAAAAGTTTCGGACGGCATTATTAATTATTCACCAGGGCATCTTCGAATGACAACCGAAAACAGAATCGGGGCAGACCTGAAAAGCGGCCGACAACTGGTCATTGATGATACGCACCATGTTACGATTACGGAAGGGAAAAGGATTGTCCGTATTTTGAAAGGGAATAATATAAGGGCTCTTCTTTATGAGTAAGACAGAAAAAAAGACGTTATTGAAAGCAGACAATTCCTGCATAGGGCCGGAACTTTTATTGCTTAGCAAGGTAATAGAGCGTTTCAACTCCCGCAATGTTCTGGAAGTCGTTGCACTTCTTGCGGGCATTAAACCGGTCATGAGGCTGGTTTTAGATAATTCTTCCCGGGATGTGATTGAGAGTATGCTGAGTCAACTTGGTCTGCATACTGTCAGATCACGCTGGAATTTGAAGGAATCATATAACACTACCCTTGGCGATGTGTATACAGAACTGACCGAACCGGATGATTCGGAAAACAGTTCATTCGTCATCATGGTTTCACAGAAAAGAGAAACTGCAGAAAAGGCCATGCATTTCGAAGACAGCGAAGAAGAAAATGGTGCGCTGGAAAAATTGCTGGGGTATCCAACTTGCTGTGTTAAATCCTATAGGAATATAAACGAGGCCCATGACTGGCTTGAGGAATTGCTGGTCAACACTAAACACAGCGACTGTTATTCTTGGTGCGCAAACCGGATTTCGTACCTGTTCAGTGAAAACTCATTGTTTTATGATTATTTTCCCTGTTCCCTGGAATGCGGCAGAACTATAGAGATTTCCCGTCAAATATTGGAGGCGGCCACCACGTACGGCATCAGGCGTGAATGTGAAAAGTGGAGGCAGGAAATGTGCCGACCTGTGTTGCTGAGGAATGGAGTTGTGGTGCAGATGCGGGAATATAGCTCCCATGACCGGGGCGGGCAACTGGATTTCAACCCTCGAAAATTCACCCTGCATGGCTGGAAAGTCACCCCCGGTGCGGACGAGGATTTTGTATGGGTGTCCGATAGTGTAAAACGTCACGGCAGGAAACTTCAATTCCTTAAAGAGGGGAAAGTTACAGGGGCATTTCCGGAAGAAACCACCGACAATCGGATGCTGGTATTTAAGGAAGAGCTTTGATGAATATGAGGTCTGTCGACAAAAAAATGATACGGAAAAAATATGACTTTTTCCGCAAAATAACCGTGCAGAAGAACCTGTTTACTCCTGCTCCGACATTCTCCAGAAAAATACCTTTTCAATCCGGCGAATTTATCAGGGATACCTGGAAGGCGTTTCTTTCCTCTCCGGAATTAACCTCAAACTGTTCGCTTTATTTGCATATACCTTTTTGCCAAAACAGTCGCTGCCGTTACTGTATGTATTATTCTTCAATACTGGAAGACCACACGGAGATTGACGCATATATCTCTTATCTCGGCGCACAGGCTGATTATTTCCGAAGTGCGTTCACAGATGAAAGTTTTACATCCCTGTATATTGGAGGCGGCACACCGAGCATCCTAGATACACGTCAGTTATCTGATTTGTTATCTGTTACCGAGCGTTTCAAGTTCAATTCCGACGCTGAAAAGACCTGCGAACAGTCTTTCAATACCACCAGCCGTGAAAAGCTGGATATTCTGGCAAGACAAGGCATTAACCGGCTCAGTTTCGGTCTTCAGTCTGTTGAAGAACAGGTACTGGAAAACGTCAATCGGGAACCGTCCGGGGAGGAGAAAATAAGAGAACTGGTAAAACATGCGGGAGAGTCTGGTGTTAAAGAAATAAACATTGATCTGATGATCGGGTTGCCCGGGGAAACTGACGAAGGCCTGAAACGCGGTCTTCTGACAGCTATAGACGCAGGGGGTGACTGTGTAACGGTATATGTTTTCCGCCACCTGAAGCACCACATGGAAAAGATGCGCAGCAGGGAGGTGTTTCTAACCTCTTATAATACGGACCATGTTCCGCATATGATCAATGTGCTGAGAAAAACAGTTGAAGAACGGGGCTGGATTGATACGGTGATGAACGACAATTCTGAATTTCATTTTTTTACATCCCACTCGCATTTGGATGCATACCCCCTTTCCGGATACAATACCAGGTACAACCCTGAATACCAGAACAGCACACTGGGGCTGGGACATTCCGCCTTTTCCTTCATCATGGACTTCTTTCGTTATGAATCCAGGGACAGGGAAATGACCTTCGACCCGAAAAAAAAGTCTTTTGTATTTGACCGCATTTCAGGCGAAGACCGGAAACGCATGTTTGTCTCGGAACACCTCAACCGAGAGGGAAAGGTTGATATGAAATTGTTTAAATCGAGTTTCGGGCAGGAGTTTGAGCGTACCTTTCAAAGGGAACTGGATGAACTGAAACTCCTTGGGAAAGGCCATAAAGAGAAGGACTTTTACACTTTTGAAACCGGTGACAGAGTAGAATTTGCCGCCCTCTCCAAATTTTTCTGGCCTCAGGCCTATTTTAGCCAGGACGTTCCGTTTAAGACGGGTCGCATGTCAGCATGAGAGTCTGTATCATAGAGCCGCCGTTTATTGAACCCGGCATGCCGTACCCCGAAATACACCGAATTGCGGCGGTCGTCAATCAATACGGGAGCGAAGCTTGTACCGTTGATGCAAACATTTTACTCTATAGTTCTCTGGTACGTGACTCTTTGGAGGTGGGAGACAGGGACAATCTGTACCGCTCTTTCGCCCAATCTTTTTTCATTGACGACATGTCTGTTTTTGAGCGGCAGGACGGCGTGCGGGTCGGGGACATGTCCGCCAGGCTGTTTTCCGCTCTGGTGAATCAGGATGTGGAAGAGCTGGAGCACCTCCGGCAGGATGCCCTGGACCGTTTTTCAGGACAAGGATTTTTTTCAGGGCATGCACAGTACGTCAGAGACCAGGAGCTCATGAACGCTTTCCTTGACTGCGGAATCAAGGTTTATGACCAGGAAGCCTCCCTTTCGCTGAATGGTTTTGAGAATCAGGTAGATATTACTTTCCCGGCCAGTGTCCTTGATTTTATTTCAGGCCAAGGGAACAGTTTGGTACCATTATATGAAAAACACATCCGTTCGGAATTTTCTGGGATTAATTGTGACCGGATGCTTGTTGTCATCAGGGTGCAGGAACAGCTGCTCCCGGGGCTGGCCCTCTCATACTGGCTTAAGCACCATCACAACCGGATTGTCGCCATAACAGGTGATTTTCTCAACCAAGCACTGAGGAGGTATTTCCCCGATGCTGTTTTTCACTGTGCGGACGAAGTCATCATGGGGAAAATCGATTTCTCCCTTGAGAAGTGGTTTTCAAATGATACATCTTATCCTATCTGCCGAACACCGGTAAATCCTCCCGAAGGCCACATCATCCAGACCCGAAAGAGGAGATTGCCGCTGCCTGGAATTGTCCCGCAAATATCCACTGAAATGTACTTTTCTCCGTATCCCTTGGCAGGGGCGACTGTTTCTTCCAAGTGCTACTGGAGCAAATGCCGCTTCTGCGGTATCTCCTGCCTGGATACCCATTCCTTCTCACAGCTTTCCATGGAACAACTGTACGAAATGCTGAGGGAGAATATTGAAGAGAATGGTGTCCGTCACATTCAATTCTGTGATTATGCTATGCCCCCCGCATTCTGCACAAAGACAGGGATGCTTGAGGAACTGGCTATACAGTGGACCGCGCAGTGCAGGTTCGAAAAGCAGTTTACTGACCCCAACCTGCTCACCACCATGTCTCGGGCGGGATGTACGGCGCTGAGTTGGGGATTTGAATCTGGCAGCTCGAAGTTGTTGAAGGCATGCTCTAAGGGTGGTGCTGTTACTGCAGGAGCACGTGCGGATATCCTCAGGTTTTCTTTTCAGGCCGGCATTTCCAATCATCTTTTTATCATTACCGGTATACCTGGAGAAACCGAGGATGATTTTCGAGAGACAGAACAGTTTCTCGAAGCAAATTCCGAATATATCTGCGGACTTGAGGTCCACCCATTTCAGCTCGTCCCAGGTACATCATACTATCAGGGAGTATTCAATAGGGCAGAACAGAGCGGGGGGGATTGGAATTTTAACATGCAGTACAGCTTGTCGGGGTCCGATACCGGAGCTGCTATTGACAGGGCCGGTATCCTGAATGAGAAGTTCGGCCACCTCAGCGTCGTATCAGAAACGCATGACCTTTTGGAAGGCCATCTTGCCATGATACGTACTTTTAGAGGGAAAACGCTATGAAAAAGACCGAACTCCCATATTCAATTTTTGCCGGATATTACGACACCATAACCGCTCCGTTCCAGAAGGCGGAGAACTGTCGTTTGCACAGGTTTGCGCGGGAACACGGATGCCGCAGCCTCTGTGATTATGCTTGTGGGACAGGGACTCTCCTGAAGTTTTTCCAGGACAAGAAGTTCAGTGTATCCGGCTGTGATATTTCAAGGGACATGATTGAGATCGCTGCTGAAAGGACAGGCATCAGCGACCCATCCAGGTTGTGCGTAGAGGACATGGTCCGGTTCAGCCCGGGAAGCTGGGTCGATATGGCATCCTGCCGTTTCGACGCCATCAACTACTTGAAAAAGGCCACACAGTGGCGTTTGTTTTTTTCAAACGTTTTTAACGCCCTGAATCCCGGAGGAATTTTTCTGTTTGATTTTGTGACTGAGCATGATCTAATTCAAAACTGGCCGGGTCACTTCCAGGTCCATAATGGTGAAAACTGGGTTTGCACACGATTGGCAGCGTATGACCCTGGAAAAAACATCGGTAGTGAAACTATGCACTGGTTCATCTATGATAGGGATCAGTGGATCGACAGAACGGAAACTCACTGGCATGTTTCCTTTCCTCATCGGGAAGTGCGTGAAATGCTGAAAGAGGCTGGATTCACTGCGGTCAGGATGACAGACTATGACACTGGTAAGAGGGTAAGCATTAACAGAACCGTGCGGACTGAGGTTTATGCCCGAAAAAAAAGAGGTAAAGTTTGAAGCGGTTTAAAGTGAATAAATCAGATTACCCGAGGGAAGCGGTAGTCTTTTGCCTTCAAAGGTACCTGGAACCCTTCTGGGTTACTATTTCCGAAGATGCCGGTCAGTATATCATCAGGCTGGAACGGAAAAGCGCGTCTTTGCGGTATCCATCCGAAAAGGAATTCATGAACGCCCTTCTGGAATCTGAATTCACAAGCAGCAGGGTCAGGGAAACCCTGCCGCTTAGAGAAAAAATTTTAAGTGCCGCCCTGTCGCCATATACCGGGGAAAAGGGTAGTCTGGAATGAAGCTTTCCAGGAATTTCTACAGAGAGCAGGATGTCGCCGGTTTATTCGGCAGCCGCTTCAAAACCAATCCTCTTAATTATGAAGTCATTCTTCCACGCGAAGACTATATCATCAGAGAAAAATTAAACGGCCTTTTAGTCTTCGAACAGGAGCACCTTTCCTGCCGGTCAGCCGAGGGGGAAAATGATATTAAGTCTCTGGAAGACGCTTTGCCGGGTCTTAATTGTTACCGGTCTCATGAATTGCCGGACGGTAACTTTTTCGTTTCCACAGATACGGGCGACTGGACGGTGCTTTCCCGGAGCGATTTCTCACAATTGAAAGTCAGCAGGTTTTCAGGGACCCTGAAAAACAAACTTGAGAAGAATTTTATTCTTCTTACGGATAAAAACATCAACCGTTATATCAGGAAGTTGAAGATCCGGTACGGATTTCTAGCCGAAGGCCCCACCCTCCATATCGTTGTTGTGACTTCACGCTGCAACCTGAGGTGCATCTACTGCCAGGCCTCGGCCGGTGTAAAACCCCAGGAAGATATGACACGAAAAGCTGCGGCGGAAGTTGTGAAAAGGATTTTTGAAAGCCCTTCCGATTCGTTTATCATTGAATTCCAGGGAGGAGAACCTCTTCTCAATTTCACGGTAATAAAATCAATTGTGGAAGATGCGGGCCGGAGGGCCGGGGATGAAAACAAGCGCGTGGAATACAGCCTCATATCAAACTTTACCGGCACCGCAACGGAAAAGAAGCTGGCATGGCTCCTTAAGAATGATGTGAGTGTTTGCTTCTCCCTTGACGGACCTGAAGAGCTTCACGTCGGGAACCGTTGCGGCAACCTGCCCGATGGATTTCAAATACTGAAGGATAAAGTAAATCTTTATAAAAAAATCTGGGGTGCGTCCCGGAAGGATCCCCCAATACTGAAGGCACTGATGACAGTGACCCGCCCCTCCCTGCCGCTGTTCAGGGAAATAGTAGATACCTACCTTGATTTCGGCATCACGGACTTGAGTGTCAGGGCCCTGACTCCTCTGGGTAAGGCAGGTGAAAGGAATCGGGCACTGGAATACACGCCCGAAGAGTTCCTCGAATTCTGGAAGAACATAGTCACCTACATCATCAAGCTCAGGCAGAATGGAATCCAGATCAACGAGTTTTATCTAGAACTCATCCTGACAAAACTTTTTGGGAACGAATCCGGTTATATGGATATGCGTTCGCCCTGCGGTGCAGGATACGGCCAGATTCTCTACAACACTGACGGAAAGATCTACACCTGTGATGAAGGCCGGATGATAGACTCGGATTATTTCGCCATCGGGAATATCGCAGGGGAACATCTGAACAACGTCCTGAAGACCGAAAAAGCAAAGGAGGTGTTCGGCGCGTCCTTTCTCGAACAGTTTTACTGTGATTACTGCGCATTCAAACCCTATTGTGGCATCTGTCCGGTTCTGATGCACCAAGAAAAGGGTACCCTCTACGGCAACGTTCTGGATACTTTCCGATGTAAAGTGACGAGTGGTATGGTTGAATTTGTGTTGGACTTATTATTAACTGATACTGCGGCCAGGGAGGAGTTTGAAAAAATCCTTCTGGATGTGAATTGGCAGAAAATGGAGTAATGTGGTTTTAGTGATAATGCTGCCCGATTGTATTTTTTCATCGAAAGAAAGTCATTGAATCCTACTTTGATTCTGAATCTGTATACCTTTCATAGTGGGAGGTGGAAGCAAGTTTGGGTAATATTATTTACATTGGCAGAAAACTCTTGCTGAGAATCATAACCAAAGATGTTTACCATCATTTGATTGTTCATAAGAAATTGCCCTGTTTTTGTAACCTGGTAAATCCCCAGTACTGCATTTTCCACAAGTGCTCTATGTCTGGCCTCGCTCTCCCGTACTGCTTTCTCTGCAACCTTCCTGTCGGTAATATCACGAATTGATTCAATGGCGCCTACAACTTCCCATAGTGATCATAAAGCAGAGATGCCTTGTTCCATAGGAAGCCTCCAGGTTTAACAGGGGAATCGTAGGTTTCAGATCCAATTTGAATTTCAACGTACTATCGCACCCCTGACTTTCAGTATTAAGGAGATAACCCGAGTCGCCTTTCAAATCGACTATTTCCGGGATTGACAGGCCTGCTGTAATCCACAATCTCAGCGCACGTTGATGTTCATTCTCTCAATCCATTTTCGACCCTCCATAGAAGCTAATTCTATTCACTATCTGAAAAAGGTAGGAACCCCGACACACAGCCCCTGCCACACTGGTAAATATCAAGCTGTACGGATCGAAAAGATGATCAGCGTGCCGACAAGAGCAAGAATCAAATAAATAGAGATCGTTGCGACAAGTGACTCCGATCTAAATTTTAAGGACGAACCACTCGATTTCTTTGGGATTGGGATAAATCCGAATTTGAGTTTAAAGGAACTGAGTTCATCCAACACAAGATGAACAAAACAGCCCGAAAACACTGCCACTCCGGCCATTATAGCGACCTGTTTGCCCGAGGGTAAAAATAGTAAGTAGCCGATCCCCCCGCACACAAGGGCAAAGGGAATACTGTGCATTATTCCCCTATGCACAGTGATCTTCTTAATGATGGAGCAAACGACGTAATTGATAAAAAGGTATGATATGGAAAAGTAGCAGATCAGGAATTCTGGTGACCCTCCACAGATCTTGATTGCTTCGATAAGCAGCATGCTGGGTATCAAAACAGAGACGAGGTGAAATAGGAAAGATAAAGGTTTCCCGGTGTCACTGTCCAGGTCAGGCAGCAATCCTCCTACGGAACCTACCACAAAAATTGCCCCTGCCTGAGTCAGGCTCAAACCTCTCAGAAAGAAAGCAAACAGTGACATGCCGGCCCCCGAAGCAATTCCACCCGCCAAATGTGCTTTAAATCCAGCCATGATAGATATCTTCTGAAATAATCAGTCACATCTTTTTCCGAAATACTACATATGGAGTTGGGGAGTTTTCGGCTCATCCGGTCCCCAGAATGGGTTACGTGCACTATTGTAGCTTCTCACATCCGCCAAAATTTCGCAAGCTTGGAAGATGTATCCTTCACATTTTTCTGGGAATATCTTGACAATATACCAGTTCT
>Ga0233431_1002823_pt1 | contig 22869 bp, 25 predicted proteins | sample SI_118_April2016_FD_179867 | JGI IMG/M metagenome (GOLD analysis project Ga0233431, IMG submission 179867) | Seawater microbial communities from Saanich Inlet, British Columbia, Canada - SI_118_April2016_200_MG | ecosystem: Environmental > Aquatic > Marine > Inlet | place: Canada: British... | reverse complement strand
GACGGTTCACGACCCCCAACGATTCGGCTGTTTCGACCGCCGGTGGTGGGATGCTCCAAATCCTGCAATGGCCTGGAGCCCAGGGGAAGATCACGCAGGAACTTGATAACCTGGGAGTTCCATTCTCGATTCGTGCGGACACGGCCTCGACATCTGGCACCGTGGCCATGACCGTGGCGTTCGCAAGCGATCAGTCGTTTGTGCATCAGGCCAATGACACGTCTAACCCTGTGACCACGGTGGATGCCACAGACCAGACGACAGGTGAGACCCTGGCCAACGCCTTGCAGACGGCTTACAACTTGCACTTGGCTCAGGCTGGTGTGCACTGGGTTAACGACGTTGCAAACGCTTCTGCTGCTGCCGCAGCCTCGGACCTTCCGACGCTGATCACGTTAGCCAATGACCTGAAGACCAAGTACAACCTGCATATCCTGAACACGGGAGGGGCTTACCACCAGATCGGCGGAACGGCTGCCCCTGACATCACCGACCGGACGGTTACGGCGGCGGACGCGGCTGTAACTCTGGCATCGGCGCTCACTCTCGTCAACCAGATCAAGCATTACTACAACTCCCACACCAAGGGATCCTCGGTAAACGAGGTTGCCACGCTGTCCATCGTGAACTCCGCTCCGGTCGCTGGCTACGAGGGAACGAACGTAAGTTTCGATCTCACGGTTGCCGCGAATGACACGCTTGGAGAACTGATGCAGTTGGTCAACGCGATCAGCGGACTGAACATGAGGGTGACTCCGGGTGTGGATACGGGGTTCCCGACAAAACGTCTAGACCCGATGACAAGCACGAGCATCCTTTCGGACACCGTGTGGCTTTCGGTTCCCTCTCTGATCTATCACCCGGCTTGGGAGACGAGCAGGAAGCTGGCCTCCGTGGTCGGCGTCACCTACCCACCGGGTGTGGTCGGCACATCTGGCGATGCTGGTGCTCAGGGCTACGCCCTGCTCACCTCGGACAATCAGTACAACAGCTTTACCGGGGGAACTACCGACACCGTGGACGCCACGGACTACTCCAACGCCCTGGATGAGATCACGAACAACGACGAACTTGTGGGCGGACATGTATTCCTAGACACCGGGGGATCGATCCAGGCGACGGTCAGGGCCACACTGTTGGCGTGGCTGGATTATGAACTCACAAACCTTGGCAGGCAGTGGCGGGTGTTCATCCCCAAACTGGACTCCATCTCCATGGGTGGACCATCGGTGGGTGTCATCGATCCATCCCTTGTGTCCTTCAAGTACACGAACACGGACGCGGAAGTCGAGGACATCCTGTCGGACGCGGCTACCCTCAACCACCAACAGGTTGGTTACGAGTGGCAGCGCCTCACGGACGTTGGAAACGATGGGGAAACCTATATCTACAGCGCCCTAGACCGGTGTGCGATTAAGACCGGAATGTCGGCATCCACGCGCAAGACCAGGCCCCTTTCCGGGCTGGCGATCCAAACAAACGGCGTGGTGGATCAACCGAAGACAGGGGTTGGCTCTCAGACCGACAACCTGCTCATGGGAGGCGCGAACGTCTGTGCACCCAAGGGTCGGGTAGTTCAAGAGGTCATGGCGGTCTCCTCGCGGATTTCTCAGAAACGCATGGAGCGCATGTGGAGCGAACTCGGGGCGGCTGTGTATCTACAGGACCGTGTGCGATTCGCTCTACAGAACTTGGTTCCCAGGTGGGGTGGGATCGACTTGGTTACCAGGGCAGAGGACACGGTGGAGTCCATTTTGTTGGATGAAACCCAGGATGTCGTGGAAGAGGACGGTGTGGCCCTCCTGAGTCCCGGTACGGACGCGGACGGGAATCCTACCCCGTCCTACGATGGAATCACGGCAACCCTGTACGCAGGGGTCCTGACCGTGAACTGGAACGCTTACATCGCTGGCGAGGTGGACCATGTGTTCTCCACCGGCAGAATAAATTACCAAACATTCGGAGTGACCATCGTGGTCTAAGGGGGTGAACGATGCCTCTACAAGGCAATACTATTCGCGCTCAGGAGGCCATCCTTGAGATCGCGAGTTCTAGTGACTTCACGGACGCCCAAAAGGTGGGTGTCGTGCAAAACGCCAATGTTGGCGTACCGTACATGACAGAGGGGGTGATGGACATCGGGAGTTTCGAGCCCGTGGCCAATGAGTTGGTCGGCCACAGTCTAATTCCCTTCGGGTTCGCTCTTACTCCCGAGGTTGAGACGAATCTGGTGAACAAGGGGATTATCCCTGATCCCAAGGATCCCACCTCTTTTGCGGGTTTCCATTTCCGGTTGCGCAAGTACCGAGGTCCCGGCGTGCTCAAGACGTTCGCCAAGCTCGTTGACTGCCAGCCTTCCAATGTCGGTTTCTCCATGGACGCCCAGAGTCTGGGGAAAACTTCTTTCCAGGGTACGGCCCGCACGGGCAGCGTCCTGGCTCTGTAAACACTTTCCGAGGAGGTTTCTATGTCCGATCAGGACCAACAACTTGCTGAGGTCTCGCCGTTCTCTCCGTACAAGGAGGAACCTTACGAGGTTACGATCCGGGGCACCCGTTACAAGGTTCGAAGGCCCAAAAGGTCTGAAATCCGTGGTGCACTAGCCAGGTCGGCGGCGCAGATCATCAGCCCCTCCCATGGGGGGATGCTCACAGACGAAAAGTTCCTGGAATCGTTTTTGGTGGAGGCTGAATGCTTCCTTCCCTTCATGATCCAGGAGGCCCCGCCCCATTGGTACACAAAGGGGGATCTGGACCTTGATCTTGTGGAGGGTGAGGAACTGGGAGAAGTCTGGAAGGCGGTGATCAGTCACTGGCCGGGTAAGTTCAGTCAGCACCGGACAATGGACGATGAAAAAAAAGACTGACCGACCCCGTTGCAAGGTTTTGGTTGGAGGCTGAAGACGATCAGGTTCTGATGAAGAATCTCGTTCGTCTCGCCTCTGACCCACAGGAGCAAACGCGGTATCGAGCCGCGAAGATGTTCCCGGAATCCTTCCGTTTCGACGGTGAGGAACTGGACGAGACGCAATCCCTATACCTCTCCATCCTTGAGGGTGTTTGCGAGGGATGGCTGAAAAGATGCCCATCCTGCGACGCGCACGGGAAGTGGAAAAACTTCTGTGGTGAGTGTGGGGAAAAGGTGCAGGAGAACGTAAAGGACTTCTGTGTTTGCGTAAATTGCGGCGAACGGTCGGACCACAAGCACTGTCCCGGATGCGGGGCTTTATTGCACGACGAGGAACTTCATCGGTTGTCGATGGACGACGAGGCTTATGCCGAAGCGTGTAGACGCGGCGATGAGGAAGAGGAATTAGATGAGTCAAGTCACCTCCAACATCCGGCTTAACGTCGATTCCTCACAGGTAGAGGTCGCCAAGCGTGTGACCGGGTTGCTGGCGGACGAGACGGAGAGGGCTGCGGCGGCTGCTGAAAGGTGGAGCCGTGCTGTGTCACAGGGCGCGAGCGCGATGGTGACGGCGACCAGTTCCGGTGGTGGGTATGGTGGACAGAAACCAGCGATCACCCATGCCGGGAGAATGGCTCAATTTAGGGGTCGTCAAGGTGGTGGCCGTGTCGGTGGTGGTGTTCCTGTAGTGCAACCGATTCAACCTCCCCAACCTCCGGAACCACAACCCCCTCCAACAAATCAACCGCAGCAACAGCAGCCATGGTTCAAGCGTGGATTCGCGGGGGAAGTCCATTCCACAATGAAGGTTGGAATGGGTGTGGCTATGGGCGAGGGACTGATTGGAATGTTCCGGACGGCCATCCAGGAAGCCTATGAATACCAGGAGATCTTGAGCAAGATTGGTTCCACGCTGGGGAACGCCCCACAACTTTACGCGAGAACCAAGTCGGAGATGAATAAGTTTGCGAGTGATTATTCTTTCTTCCAGGAAGAGGCCCTGGCGATAGCGAACCCGTTGCTTGCGACACAGGGCAACCTTTCTGGGATCAATGCCGTTGGGGACGTATCCAGAACCACGGGATTGAACGCACCTCGCATAGCCCCGCTTATCGGGAGAATGAGGTTCCTGACAAGGGGTGGTGCTCCACAAGCGGCCAGACAACACATGAGTTCCCTCATGGCTCCCGCGTTCTCCGTTTTCGGAAACGATCAGGCGGGAATGAGGGGTCCGCAAGTGGATACGACGTTGCAGATGATCAACGCCGCACAGACCCAAGGGTATATGCTTTCTGCCGATGAGCAGAAAAACATGTCGTCCATGATGGGTGCCGCTGCCGGGATTTCTCCCGCGTTCGCAGGACAGGGTGGCACTAACCTGATGATGGGACTCCAGAGAGGATTACAGGCACCACAGGGCGGAATCGGGGCAGCAATGCTCGTTCGCGCCGGGATGCGGGTAGGGAACATCGAGATTGAGGACCAAGACTACGACCTCAGTAATATCTACCATCTGAGAAGGTTTAAGGAAGCCGGACTCCTGAGATCACCACAAGGAATGAAGGTGGTTCAGGAATACTTCAAGATGGCAAGAGAAAACTATGAGAACGAGGACGTGGCCAAAGATGTTCTCCAACGGTCGCTAGGAATCAGTTTCTCTCAGGTAGACAAACTTTGGGGCGCTGGTGATGTTTTCACCCAAGATCAATACGACAGGGATATGTCGGCAGACCCACAGGTTTCTAGGCGACTCGCGGCCTACAAAAAGGGTCCTGGCGCGCAACGCGGTGTCACGGTTGGAAAACAAGTAACACTAAGGGAAACAGGGGATGTGGCGAGGCAACTTCAAAATGAATTTATAGATATGGTATCTGCTGTAGCAAATGCATCTGGAGGTCTTGAAAAGTTTGGGACATTGATTGAAAAGCTTTATGAAAGCGACAGTATGAGAAGGTTCCTTGAGGCCAGCAATTTCCTGATGAACCCAACCGCCGGTACGGCAGCCGGAATCGCTGCGCTTGAGTTGTCTATATCTGGCCTGAAGGCCGCTGCGGATGAGGCCGAAGAGAGTTTCAGGCGTCTCAATGAGGAAATTGGACCAGAGAAAACGGTGTCTGAAAACTATAGAGGAATCAAGGGCAGGATATTTTGATCCAACCAGACCACCATATCGTATTCGACGTGATCGATGCGGCACAGGGGAAGAGTATCCTTGGGGACCTGCCACCATTCCAGGTAAATGTCCTGAAAAGCGTGCAGTCCTCGTTCTCCAGCTTTTCCATGAGCTTTTCTGCCGACACGGACTTCCTGGCAGCCAAAGAACTTCTCCCATATCGAAAGCGCCTGATCATCCGATTGGCGCGAATGCCTTACGACGAGGAGTTCGGTGAATACCTTCTCTCTTGTGTTGTTCGTGGGCAACGGAGTGTGGACAATTACGACGCTGGGTCAAGGACCATCACCGCAGAGGGGACTTGCCTAAACGGTCTGATTGACAACTACTCGATTTTCTACAACTCGCAGATACTATCCGGTAAAGACAGTCTGAAGGGGATCGAAACAGAGGTAGAAGTCACCGCAGCGTTGTTCAGTTACTTCGCGTTCACCAAAGATAACCCGTTTTACGACGAAAAGACATTGCGCCCTAGCTCGTTCATCCGAAACATGATGTCTCATTTCGAGACCCGCGTGTCTGGTGGTGAGTCTCCGGTTCTTAGCCCAACTACAGGCCCGCCCCCAGCAGACGGAGAGTTCCCGGAAGAGATACTTCCTCTGTCCGCTAGCATGAACCAGGACGAAAACGGGAACCTCTACGGGTGCTTTGGGTTCGATGACGAAAACCAGTTGATTCCCTGGACAGAATGGGTGTCCGACGCCTTGATCGACATGGGTGTGATCCAGCACACCAACCTTGATGGATCTCTTTGGGGAGCGCTACTCAAGCTCCGATTCTCGGCGTTCCAAATGCTTTGGTCGGACACGCACCCTCGGACATCAAGGCATGAGCTTCAGTACGCCAAGTTCCCGTTTAGGGACGAAGCCTATCAAACATTCCTGGATGCGAAGAACTCTGGACTCAGTGATTTCACCACAGGTGATGCGAGGCTGGACGGCGGGGAGATCATCAGTAGGAATATGTCCAGAGACGACACAGAGAGTTTCAATCTCTTCTGGGCTAGGAACTCCCTTCAAAACACCGTTGAGGCGTCCTATTCAGCCCGTGTGATCGGGAGCACGATCCTCGAAGGTGACCATCCATCTTCCATCAAGCGAATCGGCCTACGCGAGTACGCGATGGATGACCCCCACATATGGGGCGACTGGCAGGCGGCGAACCGGACGATATCCAGGTGGCAAGCAAACTGGCAGGAGTGGAATCCCCTTTTATACCGAGGGTCGATATCGATCCCAATAGCGAACAGAATTCGCCCTGGAATGACGTTGACGATTCGAGACGACCCGCGTGGAGATCTGGATTTCCCGGACTTCCAGTGTTTCGTTACATCGGTGTCAACCCAGGCCAACATCTCTGCGACCAGGCAGCCAGTGTTCAGGCAAACCGTGGACTTCGTTCGCGGGATCTTCACTAAGAGGTTGTCTGATGACGGGGCGTGGTGGGTCGCTCCTAGCAAGTATAAAGAACAAACGCTAGAGAAAAAGGGCAAGGATATCAACGCATGACAACCGTAGGACTATTTGGGCAGAGTGGGGACGCTCCGTTCTACGGGGTTGGAATGGGGAGGATTACGAAGGTTCACCCATCTGGAAGAAGCGTAGACTTACTCGACCTGTTCAGCGGATCGTTGATCAGGGGAGCCAACCTTCAGGGTCCGGAACTCCCGCCAGCGTTTGACCAAAAGGAGCTAACTGGAAAGACCCCAAAGGATGCTATTTGTGCATTCTACTACCTGAATAACCGTCCTGGCAGGTGCATCGCAGTATACTTGCACGGCTTCGACGTTGACGAAGACAAAGAGAACGAAAACTACCGCTACCACTGGCGCATCGGTGGCTACCGGATCACCATGGACAAAGACGGCCAGGAAATGGTTGTCGAACAAACGAAGTCGGATGGGTCGGCTGGACCCACGGTGACCATGGACGGGGAACGGGTGGTGATCGGGGACACGGCTACAGCTAAGGACGTGGCGAGAAAAGATGATGCGGTAAGCAGCCCTTTGAAAAATGTCGTTCTTACAGGATCTATTGCAATCGCATCTGTCCCCCCTGTTTCCGGGACGGCTACATTTACTCTTGGCGCTGTACACAATCCTCTTCCAGGGGCGATCACAGAAGGCTCCAACAAACTAAAGATCGAAGACTAGCACGATACACAGTACGTGTTTGGCAAGGATCCCTCTCGGGGTCCTTTTCTATTTCTCAGTACCATAGAAGGGAAGACATCATGGGAGTTCTGAATAATTCCGAGAAAGAGGTCACCAAAGAGGGGGCAAAATCAATCTTGCGCGAGGGCGACAACACGCTGCGGTCCACCGCCAAGCCGACTGTGGTCGACCTAATTTCCGCCTCGACGATCACGAGCACCAGTTATGGAGCCATCTCGTGGGTGGAGTTGGACGGCGAATCCCAGGTTGGGTTCACGATGAAGGTCACGGGGTTGGAAGACGCATCCGGCAATACCCCGGCTGCCAAGGCTGACTTCGCTTGGTATCTGGCTTTCGGTTCCTCGGCGCAGACCAGTATCTCTGATGACGACGCGATCCGCACCGGCACGTGGAGTTCGGGTAGTGACCCCGAAGTGTTCACCGATGAAAAAGACTACCAACTGAGTTGCTTGGCGAATGCCTACGACAACGGCAACCGCGTGTTCACGGCGGACGCCAAGCGCATCGGCATCGCGGTAAAGAAGGCGGGAACCTCCGCTGGCGACCCGGTGGTTTCCGTATCGGCCTTCAAGTTCTAGGCGAGAGACCTGCTAAATTAAGCGGCCTCCATCTGGGGGCCGCGATCTTCGAGGAGGAGATGTGGGCAGAAGTCGAATATTACAAAACAAGATTCTCAGGAGAAACACCGGGGCGGATACGACCATCCGCTTGGATGCCATTACCCCCGGCGAGAAAATCTTGATGGTCCACAACCCCAAAAACCCAGCGTACCGACGAATCTGCGATGCGGTGATCTCCCACGGGAAGCTTTATTACGTACTCAAATCATCTCCTGAGATCGAACGTGAGGATTTCAACGAAACCAGAGCTGTGTATCTTACCCACTGGGGGATGATCGAGTGTGTTCCTACCGACTACCGGGGGAAGATCATTGTCGGCGTCTGGGAGGGGGATTCATGGCTTCGAGACGGGCAACTGTCCGAGGGTGCGGCTACTGCTTTTGGCCGAGCGCACGCAGTGTTCGCCGCCAACCAGCGATTCGCCGACCGACTTCGCCTGCTGACCGGTAAATCCGTGCACGTAACCACAGACGGTGTGGATACGATGCTGTTCAAGCCCATGGTCCACCTGCGACCCCGTGGGAAAAAGCTCCGTGTGGGCATAGTGGGCTGTAACTGGCGAGGGGATGACCACAAGGGTATCGAGATAGCCAGGGATGCTTGCGCCGCTGTGGGGGCAACCTTGGACGTCCTGGACGCCAAGCATGGGACACATTCATACATCGCGCACGAAGAAATGCCCCTGTGGTACAACCGCCTCGACGCGCTGTTGGTCTGCTCCCAAGAGGAAGGTGGACCGAACCCAGGGTTAGAGGCAATGGCCTGCGGGCTACCGGTTCTTAGTTCCAGGGTTGGCTTGATGCCTGAACTATTGGGTGAAGAATGGCTTTGCGACAGGACTGCTGATGCGTTCGCGGAGAAACTTCTTGCACTCTCCGAGATGAATGCTGGGGAGAAGAAAAAGGCTGGGAGAAATAACCGAGATCGAATCGTGTCCGGCGGGTGGTCGTGGGAGAAGAGAGCGGTTGGGTTCGAGGGGGGTATTCAGTCCGCAATGGAGTACCGCCCATCTCTGGATCCGGCTCCAAGGGGAAAAAGGCAGGTTGTAATTTGCGGAACCTCATTGGGTATTGGCGGAGCCGAACGGATCACCGTGGATATGGCGAACACCCTAAGTAGAAGCGGTGAATTCTGTGTGAACGTCGTTCTCACGGTTGCCCCAGGCGGTGTTTTCAGGGATTTGCTCGACCCGTGCATCCCCGTGTTGTTCACCGAGGACAAAAAGGATTTCATCCACGCCCTGGTCGCAGGGAGGCCGGACGCCGTCGTGCTCAACAACTGTTGGATGGGTGTTCATTGCATCGAGGAAATCACAGACGTCCATCAGCCCAGATACTTTGGAATCGTTTTGCACGGTTCTACCAAGTGGAGCCTGGATCACCTCAAGGTGGAAATGCTTTCCCGCATCACCGATGTGATGGTGATTTCCGAGGTCATCAGGGAGGCGATTGAAGATCACAAACCGGAGTGGTCGGACAGGGTTTCCGTCATTGAGAACTACGTAGACACCGACCGGTTTAAGCCCATGGAGACGGATCCTGAAAAACTGAAGCAACTTGGCTGGCCAGAAGATTCCATTGTGTACGGGTACATGGGCAGGATGTCCAGCGAGAAGCGCTTGCCGGTCATGGTGGATATTTTTAACATGGTTCTCCAAAAAGAACCTCGCGCCCGCTTGTTGATGATCGGAGGATCAGACCCTGGTGTGCCCCTGTACAAGAATCACTGGGATCGCGAGGCGCATCGCGTAATCCGCGCCGCCAAGAATCTAAGCATCGAGGACAAGGTCCACATCACCGGCCTCGTGCCGGACCCGTGGAATTACCTCCCGACGATCGACCTGTTCCTGCTGACATCCAGGTCCGAGGGCTCTCCGCTGGCCTTGATGGAGGCTCTGTCTTGCGAGGTTCCCGGAGTCTGCACGGCGGTGGGAACGATTCCGGATACGTTTTCATGCGGAGCCGGGAAAACACTGGCCTTGCGTGGCGTTGAATTTGAGGAAGACGAACGAAGAGCGTTTGCCGAAATCATGGTCGATCTGACTCGCAGCAACGATCTCAAAGAAATGGGTAAAAAAGGGCGCGATCTGGTTGTCGAACGCTTTTCGCTGACGAGTTACAGAGAAAGGGTTTTGGCCCATTTTCAGGAGCGGATGAAGAGTCGCGAAAGAAAGAAGGCGGCTCCGGAGTGGTCCGTGATTGGGGCCTCCTCTTGGGATCTAACGAGCGAGGTAACGGTTTTCGTCAGCACCGTGGGTTCCATTGAATTCGATGCCTGTATGGATGCGCTGCGCGCGCAGGACTGCCGCTTTCGGTTAGGCATCGTGCGCAACGTGGCTCCGATGAGCGCCGCGTTTCAGATGATGATGGATTCGTGCTCAACGCCATACTACGTTCAGGTCGACGAGGATATGCATTTGTATCCGAGCGCGATCTCCACTCTGTACGAGGATATCCAGAAATCCAACCCTCTGGTTTTACTCAATTGCAGGCCCCTGATGGAGCCGTTTCGTGAAATCGCGGTGGATGGGGTGAAGATTTATCGCCACGAACTCGCACGGAAGTACCCGATCAGCGATGATGCTTTCGCCTGTGAAATGGATCACATCAAAAGGTTTCAGGCGGATGGTTACGAGTTTGCCGTTTATCCAAAGAGCGAGAGCTATGCGGTTGGGGATCTGAATAAAAGCTGGTCTCCCGACTTTTTCTCGGACGGAGAATCGATGAGGGAGGCTTTGTACGACATTTTCGAGAAATTCCGCCGAGACGCACAGAAATTTCATTTCTCAGGAACCGGCGTTGGGTGGGTTCGATCTTGGGCGCCAAGGCTTTTGGAGCGTTCAAAAAGAAGTTCAAGCCCGTTCGACTTATTCGCGTTGCTGGGAATCGTTTCCGGATCCGCGAACAAGCCGATGGAGTCCAAGGAAAAGGATTTTAGGGATCAAACCGCCAGAGAAGAATTTGACAAACTGGCCGATCTTTTCTGCTGAGTCACACTAAAGGAGATGTCATGATCGAGCCGCTAGGTCGAAAAACGATCAAAACCGTTAATGCGCCTGTTGATTGGATTTTTATCGAGGGCCAGTCCCATCGAAACATTCGAGAACTTCCAGCGGTGGAATTTTTCAAGGCGATTCGCGATGGTGTCGATCCTCGCTCCACTCCGTATGCGTTGGATCTACTAAGGTTTTTCGACGAAGGTCTCGGAGAACGCGCACAGCAGGCGGGGGAAGATCGACTCAAGACGCTGGAGAACATTTCCGGGAAGAAAGACGCCCTTACTGAGCGGCTTCCGGCCAAGATCAACGCCGATGGTCGATTCGAACTTCTTGACGGTCACCACAGGGCTTCGCAGGCGATCGTGGATGGCGTGACGAGTATCGAACTCGACGTTAAATACGCATCTCCGCTATGGATCGACCTGTGTAACCGGCTGCAAGGAATCTACGGATCCAAAAAGTTGTACCAGCGCGTGGAACACCCCTGGTTCGACGATTGGGAGGTGGCGCGAAACGACGACCGGGGACGGCGGATCATTAACACTCTGAACGGTCTTGGCGTGCCGAAAAGAAACTGCGTGGATATCGGGTGCTGCACTGGCAGGATCTGTCGCTTGATGGAGCAATCCGGGTTCAACGTGTATGGCGTAGACCGGGACGAGAACGTGATCGCGGTCGCGGACCACTTGAACATGGTCACCGGATCCCATGTGAACTTCACGATCGCTGGGGATATCGAGCGCGTGGTCACCGGCTGCGGCATGGGTTCCACCAACGTGGTGATTTGCCTGTCCGTGCTCCATCACTTCATGTGGGAGGGCGACGAACCAGGTTACGAGAACGCGCTGCGTTTGATGGTGGGAAACAGCAAGATTCTCTTTTTCGACCACGTCAACGATGAGGACACTTCGTTGATCAAAACCATGGGAATACCCATCGACGCGCAGGATTTGTGCGAATGGGTGCGAGAGAAGATTCCTGGGGCTTCGATCAAGGTCATCGGCACTTTTGACGAGCGTCCGATGTTCGCGTGTTCCAGCAGGATCGAGATCTAGTCCGATCGCGGGGTAACACCCGGAGCAAATAAATCACATCCAGAACAGGGGAATCCAATATGCCGCAGTTCACAACTCCAACGCTCCCGGTAGCGTACCCAGGAACTCCACAACTCCAAATAGACAGCACGGGAATGGATACTCTTTCCATCGCCGTGGCGTTTCGAGCCGGGGCGGGTGCAACCAATGGGAAGGCGCGAATCAAGATTGAAATGTACTCCAAAACCGTTACGGCGGGTGCTATCGTGCATGTAAGCCATGGGCAGGAAGTGGAGTTACAGGACGACTTGGCGGGATTGATTACCAAGGAAAACTTCCTTGAGTACGAAACGGATACAGCAAACGACACCGCTATCACCATCACTCACGCGCTTTGGGATGAGCGTATAGCATCTACCTATGACCGGATTGATGTTTCCGCCTACGAAGCTGGGGATGCTGCGAATCCTGGTGTCTTGGTTCTCACATACGCTGGCGCGCAAATAGGATAAGGGGTGGATCATGAGTGAACGATTTCGAAATTTGGTAAACGCCGCGAGGCGAATGATCGGGCTTGACCCGGACCAGGCTGCGGCCTTGGACGCGAACACGGGACTGAACGCTGGGAACCCGGTTGCGTCACAGTCGGATCTTCCGACAAACCCCCTGGATTTCAAGGGCGAGATCGCGGTTGCGGCGGACTTTCCGACAGCGGCAGCCGTACAAGTCGGGTGGTGGTACTCGATCACCGCGCCTGTCACAGACAACGATGGCACAAAGACCAACACCGGTTTATCGTTCGTTGCAGGCGATGAAATCTACTGGAGTGGTTCAACTTGGGGCACGGTCGGACCTCTCCTGACGAACAAGGCAGACAAGGTAACTGGGGCTGCCGCAGGCAACTTCTCTGGACTGGACGGAACCGGGAACCTCACCGACTCAGGATCTAAGACTGCGGACTTCGCGACTGCCGCCCACAAAACGCAGCACCAAAACGGAGGTGGAGACGAACTCGCCCTAGACGGATCTCAGATCACCACCGGAACTGTGACCACCACTCGATTGAGTACCGGCGCGACCGTAAACGACGTGTGTATCGGGAATGATTCCCGTCTTGCCGACGCACGTACTCCGGTAGCCCACAAGGTGAGCCACCAAAACGGTGGAACCGATGAGCTTGCTCTCGATGGTTCCCAGATCACATCGGGAACGGTTACAACCACACGCTTGAGCACCGGGGCAACCGCAAACGACGTGTGTATCGGGAATGACGCCCGCCTTTCCGACGCACGTACTCCTACAGCGCACAAGGTAAGCCACCAAAACGGTGGGTCAGACGAACTGGGGTTGGATGGTTCCCAGATCACGGCTGGAACAGTTACAACCACACGTCTAAGCACAGGCGCTACCGCGAACGATGTCTGTATTGGAAACGATGCTCGTCTTTCCGACACCAGAGATCCAAACGCACACAACCACGCCGGGGAAGATGTCACCACCGGCACAGTTGCCCTTGCTCGCCTTCCCGAGGGTATTGAAAATCTAGACAAATGGGCAAATGGTACGATCCTAGATTACCCTGCCATAACTGTGGATGTGGTTGCAGGGGTAGTTTATTGTAATGTCGAAAAGTCAGGTGGAGGTGATGTTCGTGTTCAATTGGGTGAATCAACATTCACGTACACCGCTGGTCGCGTAGCACTGAGCCATGGAACGGATACTGTTCCTGTCCAAAATTATTCCTACATCTGGGATGATGGTGGTGTCGTTACGCTGGCGAATGTGGTTGGCAATCATGATGATGTTCCTGGTGGAATAGAACATGTTCCTATCGGAGAATTTCTTGTTCAATCTGTTGCATCAGTGAATACGGACGGTGCTCTAAAAGTGCATGCATGGACGGATGATATTTCGCATGAAAACGGACAATCCCATTTGCGATTCATCAACGAACGGCTCCGTCAGGAAAATGCGTCCTGGAAAGAAGGAGTCGCTACAACCCTCGCGATCACTGTGAATGGTAGTTCTGCTGACAACGTGCTGTTCTCGACTACGGCTGGGGAAGTGTATCAACTCCATGAGCATGATTTCCCTGTTTTTGCGGTTGGCTCGGATGTCTATGTTGTGAACCAAAATGGAACTCCTTATGATAAGGTTACAGACTTAAACGTATTGTTGACTGATGCGCTGGGATCTGCAATTGGGAATGACAGGCGTTTTTCGTTGGTGATCTGGGGTTGCGTGTCGGAAGACACAGGGGACTGCAAGTTATACTGCAACCTCCCGAATGGTGATTACAAGAAGGACAACGATGCAATCCAGGACAAGGAACGGTTGGTTGTATACGATATCCCTTCAGAATTCAAGGGCACTGGATTCTTGATTGCTGAACTCATCCTGAAATACGAAACTGCGGATAGTGGAACATGGACTGAGGTGCTGACCAGGGATCTCCGTGGGTTACTCCCATCAATCTCTGCTGGAGGTGGCTCTGTACAAGGATCTGAGTTCTCGGACGCAGATTTCAAAGTGTTTGACGATTCTGATCCTACGGCGGAACTGGAATTTGACGCATCGGCTATTTCGACAGGAACTACGCGCACGATCACGATGCCGGACAATGATGTGGATTTGGGTGATATCTCAAATATCCTTGCAACGGATACCAGCTACCCCGTGGCAGTTGGTGACTCGCTACAGGATGCCATCGATGCACTCCCAGGATTGATTCCTCAAGGTGTTACGGCTTCGATTACCCTAGATGGGACGCTAAATGATCCGGTGGTTCACACGATCAGCGGCGCGCTGTTTGAGAACTTCAACCCAGAGGGGCAGATTGTTGTCCAGGGTGAGGACGGGACAGCGTCTCAGTCCGCAGTATTGGGTGTAACAGGTGCTGGGAATGACTTCATTACGGTTCTAAAAACAGACCTGCCAACACTTTCTGCCACAGAATTTGAAGGCGGATACATCACGGTTTTGTACGACTCCACTGCGGCGAAAACAGGACAGGTGAGGGTATGCGATACCGGTGGGATTTCTGAAACTGCTGTTGGTGGTGGCGCTGGAACTGGGTATTGGAAGATACCCGTTTCTGTGAACTGGACGGACAACCCCACGACCGCAGGTAAGGTTGTTCTCAACGGGTGCATCATGCGGCCTGCCAGTGGCGAGGCATTCCAGATGGATTGGAGCACAAATGTCACAAAAAAAGGAATTCTGATAAACAAGTCGTCATCAAGGGGTTTAAAAATAAATAGATCTTCCCTGATAACAGAAAATTGCACCATTGCTGGAGCAGATGTCCCTGCCGGAATTGATACAACTTACTCCAGCCTAGTAACAACAATTGGATACACTCAGCATGTTTGTGGTATTCCTGGAGATGCGCTTTTTCTTCTGTCAAACTCGGACTACGAAAACTTTCAACCAACGGTTTTCTCCTACTGGTCAAAGTGCGCATCGTTTATGATTTCCGATCTATATGGCACACCAGGTGGGGCTAGCTTCAGACTAAGGCGCATGGAATTTGCGTACAATACCAATGGGGGAACAATGGCCGCTGGAAGTCATGGATACGTAGATAACAGCGTGTTTTCCGGTACGGCTGGGAACCGAACAATTGCGTTAACCAACTTGTCTATTGTGAGGCAAGCATCGAACACGAACCTAGTGACAACAACCGCGTCCGGTGCGCTGGTAATTTAAAGGGGGGGTGGCTATGAGCAACTGGTTATCGGCGAACGAATGGGTCTTCGGCATGATGGGTGGCATTCTTCTATTCTTCCTGGGCAACGCAGCAAAATCCTACTGGGACAAGCAAAAAAATCAAGACGACGACATTCGCTCCCTGGGCACAAAGATCGATGAAACCAATCTCCATCTAGTTGAAATAAAATACACGCTGAAAGATAAGCCAGATGTGGAGCAGGTGGAACAGATCGTGGATTACAAGATTGAGACGCACCGAGAGGGGTGCCCTGGTCACAAGCCGATCATCGCTGAGGCGAGGGGGTAAACATGCGAACCATCAATAAGATTGTGGTGCATTGCTCGGATTCCGGGTGGGGTGATGCTGCGGTGATTGATGAATGGCACCGGGCTCGCGACTTCGCGATGATCGGCTATCACCTTGTGGTTTTGAACGGTTACCGAAAGTCCAGGGAATTCAACCCGGACGAAGTGGGCATGGTTGAGAAGGGCAGGGAAGAGAATCTGGTCGGCTCCCATGTGCGTGGTTATAACAGGAATTCTCTGGGCATCTGCTACATCGGGAACGCGAATAACCCGCCAACCGATCTTATGCTCGACGTGCTAACCGAGCGGATCATCGCTTGGATGGATCGCTACGGGGTCGACGTGGAAAACGTGGTCGGTCACACCGAACTGGATTCAGGTAAATCGTGCCCGGATCTGGATATGTACAAGTTTCGCGCTCGCCTTCAGGAACGCATTCGCGGGGGCTGGTGATGACCAGACCTCCCACAAAGAACCCCCAGAAAACGCCTGAGAATCCCTCTGAGCGGTTTCCCCTGCTCTACGGCTACCGCAAGGTGTTTGCCTACATCTTCACCCACCTGGTGTTAATCCTGTTGATCTACACCGGGGTGCTGGACGTGAGAACGGAGTCGATCGCACTCGGCTTGCTCGATTGCCTGAAATACATGTTCATGGCGCTGGCGGCGGGATCTGGGTTGGAGCACATGGGGAGGGGACTGCGTTCGCTAACCAGTAGACCTCGTGGTGGGTGATGAAAATTCATCCGTGGGCGGTGTTCCTGTTTATCCTTGCCGCATGTGCAGTTATTGCGTATGATTTTCGTGGCAGAAAGTGAGGACACATGGAATGGTGGTATCGACTCAAGAAATCTAAGGGGTGGTTGGGTTTACTGTTCGCACTGAGCGTGGTTGGCGCGCTGTTCATCGCGGCCTTCAAGCTATTAAGACCAACGCGAGTTGTGCGAGAAACCAAGAAAATCCCCGTGCCTGTACCGGATACCGACCATGTGGAGGAATACCATGCGAAAACCGAGAAGGATGCTGATCGTCGTGCTGACAATCCTCGTGATCCTACCCGGCTGTCTGCCAAGATCATTAAGCTTACGGAGCGGCGCGGGAGCAGGGGATGAGTCTCACCCTAAGACGGTTCCGGCAGTCGCGTACTCAGAAAACGGGGCGTGTCCGGTCGAATACCCGTTCTGCCTATCCGCACAAGGGTTCGATGTTTTTGAGGCCTCTGTGGACGACCTGCGGGCGTGTGAGGGGTCTCTTGAGAACTGTCAGCGTGATCTGGACGGGATCCCGCGAGAGGTGGAAGTCGTAATCGAGGAACATGTTATTTCTGAAACCCCGTGGTGGAACTGGGTGCTGATCGGTGGCCTTGTGGCCCTGATCCCCGTTGGGGTCGGTGTCGGATGGTACATGGGATCCAGATAAGGTGAAAGCATGAAAAAATCCTGTTATTGGCTACTCGTCCGCACGGGGTTGTACGCATGGTGGTCAAGGATCTACCAACGGATGTACGACCGAAAACACGCCGATACTTTCCCCCCGTGGAAGGAAATGTTGACACCTCTCGGAGCCGCAGACCTCGTGCAGAAAATCCCGTACAAGAGGGATGGGTTCAAGGAACTGCGTGACGCCTTCCACCACCCGGCATGTGGGTCAGCGCTAATCAACTTCATCCTCGGGATCAACGACCTTGACGCCAGTGTTGTTTTCAACAGCGCCGTTGTTCGTGGTAAGGTGATGACCTCGGACCTGAACAAGATCCGCATGGCTCACACGGACGGGGAATCCTGGGATTGTGATGACTCCGCTCTTTGGTGTGCCTGGGCCGTTAAATCCGGGTTCAACGCCCGTATCCTGAACGTCGTGTGGCGTACCGGACGGTGGCCGTGGAATGTTGCTGGCCACAACGTTTGTGTTTGTCGACAAGGCGACCAGTTTGTGCACATTGGGAACTGGGGACACCGTGGCCCGTTCGATTCCATGGACGACGTGGTGGACGATATCCTTTCCAGTGTTGGGGAAAAGCAGTTGGTCGGCTACCACGTCATGAGTCGGGATCAACTGACGGCGAAGTTCTAGGGAAATGATTTCTGAACTACTTCCCCCATTGTCGTAATACCCGTCTCGCTCGCAGCACATCACACAAACGCTTCCAAGATCTAATCGTTGTCATCCAAAACTGCACCACTCCAATAAATCGTCTCCACAGCGGTTCACGGTATTCTGAGCACTTGCATGCGGCAAATCGGCATGCGCTACCGTATGGGTAGAGAGAGCACATGGCAGGGCGAATTTCATAAATTGAACAGTCGCGATTTGGAGACAGATGTTTGCATGCATAAGAATGTCTGAGTATCTTGTTACCATCACAATCGTAGAAATGTGAGGAGTATCCATCCGCGTAGGATTCTGGAAACACCGTGTGATTGAACTCCCCAAGATAGATCAGCATCGGATACAGCAGATAAATTTCATTCAGGGAGGCATCGAGAGAAAACTCAGAATCTGGGATCCATACTTTTGAGTTTGGGCATAGGTCAAATGGCCACGGTTTGAATACGCGATCTTCCCCGATTCTGAGCGACACTGCTACAGGCTTTTGGTTGCGGAATCTCTCCTGATATACCTCATAATTAGTCACAAATGTGTCGTACCTCTCCCGCATCTCCTGTGGACCATACGGCAGCGTGAACCCGCGACAGCAGTGTCCTGTGCATCTTTTTTTTCCATAAAATTTCATCTAATCCCCTCCCTCCCCTTCCTCTGATTCCTGCTCCATCTTGGCCCTCTCGGCCTCCCTCAAGGTCGCATTCACTCCGTTTGATATCAAGTCCGACAGAACGGCGGACACCGGGGCGTTCAGTTCCTTGGATACCAGGATAGCGAACTGAAGATCCCTATCCTTGACCGGGATTCTCATTTCCCTGATTTTGAACTCTGGGCCTGGTTTCTTCCTTGTCATTTTTCATCTCCTTGTTCGATCTGTGATATTTTCATGACAGCTCCCTTTGGAAAACAGGTCTGGTTTTCTCGTAAATGCCTCTCTCGTCATTCTCCAAACCTTTGTCGGCAGATCCGGGGCGGTCCCGATTCCCATCCTTCCGTACCGTGGCACCCACCACCCTCTCACTGAATATTCTTGTTTCTTTGACACAAGATCTCTCATCCTTTTTGTCGTCATCTTCTCATCTACGGCAACCAACATGAAATGGAGCCAACCAATTTCTCCTTTTCGATGTCTGATCGTGTGGCATTGCTCACAAATGGGGACCAAAAAGAAGTCGTGTTTTGGATATCCGATCGGTGTTTCATGGTGAAGTTGCGTAGCAGTCTTCCCACAAATCGTGCAATTTTCCAGGCTGTGGAAGACCCTTTCGGATAGCCATCCTTGATATCTCTTGCAAAGGATTGTTTCTTTCGATTGATGCTGGTACGCGACAATCATTTTTCCCTTCCCGTTTTTCTCCCTCGATGGAAAATGTGAAACTTCTTTTCGAACGCAAATCCCCTCTCTATCTCCCACGGAGTGCACCCACTCAAAAAATCCGCAGCCACAAGTGCTAGAGCCCACAACGGAAGTTTTAGGAAGTTGGCTTTTAGCACCCCCGCCCTTGCCAGAGCAGCACCAATAGCACGTAAAACGAGATCCCTGTCTTCCTTTGACCCGGTTGCCTTGAATGTGCGGAGTTCATCCATTCGGAAACTCCCTGATCATCAGGTCTTCAGGGGGATCCCCATCGCTGGTTTTCTTCATGAAGAACGGGACGTCTGCCGACCGGCATTGATCTCTCAGGTATCGAGCCCACGACAACTCCATGGGCCTCTTGTTTTGTCCTGTTTCCGATCCACAGATGACCCAATCGATTTTTGGATATTTTCCAGGCTCTCCATATTCCATAGATTGCGGCTCATATCCTGACCCCGTGAGTCCGCAAAAGTAATCATCCCATTCATCTTTGCCCTCAATTGACGGAACGTTGCACGGGATGACTTTTAAGTTAATTTCCTGTAGCATAGGTTCCACACTCACAAACCGAACCGCCGCCGGGATTTTCAAAAGTTCCGGAATCCGTTCATACGCCCTTCTCTGATTCTCAGCAGTTACCCCTACCCAGATGTTGGAAGGCAGCGATGTTAATCCCAATTGATGCATCCACGATTCGAACTTGTTCCGAAGACCATCCGGCCTTTTGGTTAGGACCATGACTGTGTGGCGCGGGAGAGATTGGCAGACGTCCATGATGGCACTGAACCAAGTATGCATCACCTTGTCGTGCCCGATATCTGTCATGGAGCCGAGAAAGATTCTTTTTGGTTTGAGCCACGTCTCCGGTTGGTGGAGCTTGTCCTCATGGAAGACAACTGAGAACGGAATGTTTTTGGGATACCCGTACCTTCCTGCCAGCCTCTTGCTCATCTTCTCCGCGTAGCAGTTCTCGCATCCCTCGGAGATCTTCGAGCACCCCGTGATGGGGTTCCATGTAACGTCAGCCCATTCTATTTTTGTCACGTCTCTCTCCTCTCCCCCACCGGGGGCACCGTGGTTATCCAATCTTCTTGGTTAGCGGCTTGCTCGCCGTGTGTTGCTTGCTCCGTCTCCGTCCCCCTTGGGAGGGCTTGGCCTTGTGGGTGATCCACTCGGGGTGGTTGCGCTCGATGCTGGCGATCATCAATCCGATGTTGTGAGAGGGTGGCTCCCGTGGATCGAGAAAGTTCGGGGTATCAGGGCACTCGGTTGTAAGCCACTGCCAGAGGTTGAACGCTTGGGCGGACTCGATCAGCCAGTTGATATGGTTCATCGTTGCGTCATCGCCTAGTCGGGTTTGATACAGATCCAACCATGCTGGTTTCCCAACGTCATGCCTCATCCGGTGGCACCGACGGCAAACAGGGACCACCCAAAAGTCGTCTGGTTTCCTTCCTGCTGAGTGCGGCCCCTCGTGGTGTGCTTCCTGTGCAGGTTCCCCGCATATGGGGCAACGCTCCTTCCCCTCGTCGATCCTCTGGCGGATCCATGATCGGTAGGCTGGGCAGTACCGGCGCTTTGATGGTTTCTCGATCACCATTAACAACCCCCCTCTGTCAGATATTCGATATATTCCTCGCACCCATCGTGTAGTTGGCTTTCCACTACATCGCGAGCAGTCACTTCATAGGCTTGGGCCTCATCGCAGTCTGGAAAAAACGTGAAGATGTGCCCGGCTGGGACAACTCCCACGGAATCTCTGGGGACTCGTCCTGACTCAAAATAGTCTGATAATAAGAATCCCTCTTCCACCAGTATTTCTCTTGCTTTTCTTTTCGTCTTGGCCGTGACGTATAGATCTCCTTGCCAAAAACAGAAAAGTTTAATTTTCCCTGGGTATTCAAGCTTATCTAGTTCAATTTGGTTTACAGCTATCACAAGAGACTCGGGCTGGATGTTTTGATTGCTTACCTGTTCAATTGTTACCATCGGGCACCATCTCTTTCTAGGTACTGGGGGCAGTAGCGGCGACCCTTCGGTTTTTCGATCATGACTTCCTCGTTTTCTCATGCTTGCGGTATTTCTTTTGCAACCGTTCGACCAAATCCCGAGTAGCGTCCGGTCCCGCGATAAATCCGCATTGCTTGCCATCCGTCTCGACCATCAAGGTGTCAAGCCATTCATCGGGGTACATATCATCCCTGATTTTTTTGACCAACGACCACAGGATGTCGGACTCGGTGTGAAGAATCTTCCCCTCGATTGTGCGCTTTCCCTCTTTCTTCGCCTCGTAGTGCTTCGCTTCGGCGTAGCGTTCGACGGCGTTGAAAAGCATGGAAAGTTCAGATTGAGTGAACTCGACGTGGTAAATTCTGCTTCGTTCTTCCATCAGCCTTCCCCATCCCCGTCGCCGCCCGCGACACCATCATTTAATCCGAGTTGTCTGAGCGTATATTGCACGGGACCGCTTGGTCCATCATCCATATACTCAGAATCGTCGAAGTATGTGGCCACGGCAGACTCAGCTACACTAGCGGCATATTCGGCATCTTCAAGATTTCCGCTGCTGCCGCGTTGTGTGGCATAAAACACAAACGCTGCCCCATACGCTGCGATGAAAACCGCTTTCTTCTCGTCATTTGTGGTCATTCTTCCCCCTTGTCGGTGTCGGTGTCCTCCCCCTTGGTCTGTCTGGTTTTTATATTCAGGACTGTGCCACTAGTCATCATGGTCCACTCCGTTTCACAATGAGGGCACAGGTATTTCCACACGGTCCCATATGTTGGATGGATACTGGTATCTTGAACCGTTGCGTGGGGGTGCTGAATTACATCTGGTGCTGGTCTGTAGCCTGAAACATATGGGTTTTTGGCTGTGCATTTGAATCTTTCCAAGCTCATTCTTTCCCCTTTTCTCCGTTTGCCTCCCCCTGGTGGAGGTGCGCGCCTGCCCGAATCTTGCTAGATATAGTAAACAGCGTGTCCGAATACAGTCCCATTTCGTCCTGCATATTTGTCTTTGGGGTAATTTTGTGAATCCAATCTGCCACATCCCCCCTCTCGTCCTCCCTCCCCTCCATGCGGGCCAGGTCGGCGTCTACGGCCTTGCGGCAAAGAGGGCATAGCATGAGGTCTCCGAGTATCACCCACCCGTTCTCGCATGCTTCTTTTTCCTCCATGGGGGTGGCGTTGGTGCATCCACGGAAGTCACAACGAGTTGGCTGTTGTTCTCCGTCCATGTGCTCTCCTCGCTCAATTCCAGAATAAAATTCTTGGGCTCGCATGGCTGCGACGCGGTAGCTCTCCCATGGTGGTGAATTTGGGGTGGATTGATTTATATATCCCGTTAGTTTTTGCTCAACACCCTTTAGCCAGCGCACGATCTGTGATTCTGTTTCCTTACCGCCCCTGGTGTACGCCCGCTTGGCCTCCCCTTGGAGGTGGAGAACTTCGTTTCTCAACTGAAGGCAGGTGGCTTCGAGTTCCTTG
>Ga0233431_1002819_pt1 | contig 22915 bp, 19 predicted proteins | sample SI_118_April2016_FD_179867 | JGI IMG/M metagenome (GOLD analysis project Ga0233431, IMG submission 179867) | Seawater microbial communities from Saanich Inlet, British Columbia, Canada - SI_118_April2016_200_MG | ecosystem: Environmental > Aquatic > Marine > Inlet | place: Canada: British... | reverse complement strand
AAATTCGCCGCTTCCATGTACGCGGGCCGTCGTTTGTGCATGGCGTATCGCTGCTGGAACGCATGCTTCCGGGCATGAATATTTCGGATTTGTATCCGGTGATGAACTCGTTGCAGGTCTGCCCGCCCGAGATCGAGCGGTAGGGAAAGGAAAATTCCATGAGCTATATCCCAACGGCAGACGAACGCGAACGCAACGGTAAGGCCCTCAGCTATCGCTCGCCGGACGAAACCAGAGTCAAGTTATCGCAGGTGCTGAAGCCGTTCGCCGCATGGATGAAGGCGTTTTCCACGCCTTACACCGTTCCAATCAAGGAAACCATGCGTCAGGCCTCGGACAATTATCGCGGCTGGCACGTGAATGAATTGGACGCCTGCACCGGCTGCGGCAATTGCGCACAAGTTTGCATGAACGTGGCCATCGACATGGTTCCGGTCAGCGAGACCACCAAGAAGGATACGGGGCTAAGGCCGCGCATCGACTACGGGCGTTGCTGCTGGTGCGCCCTGTGTGTCGATATCTGCGCGACCGGAAGTCTTGGAATGTCGGACTGCTACGTTTGGGTCGATAGCGACTCAGATTCTTTCCGCTTTACTCCGGGACTTGAAGAAAAGCCGTGGGACCAGTCCGCGCTCGGCTGGCGGAAGCAGAAGAAAGTTAAGGCTGCGACCTAAAACCGCGAGCATCGGCAAAGTCCAAAGCGTCGCGCCACGGTTTTATTGACCCGGTCGTGGTGTCGCTCAACAGACTGACAGCGGCGTTGGCGACGGCCAGTCTCATGGACCTGGCGGTTTCCCACCCATCCAGAAATCCGAACATCAGGCCGCTGGCGAACGCGTCCCCCGCGCCGACGGCACTGATAATCTCGTTTTCGGGCATGGCCACCGACGATTGACGGAAAAAACATCCCTCCTTGTCCATGGCGATGCCGCCTTCGGGGAAATGAATGCCGATCAGCGTGCTTACGCCCAAATCGCGCAACCGGCGGGCCGCGTCTTCGACCCGGTCCCAATCTACTTTTCCGTTGGGACGGGGATCGATGCCTGCGAGCATTCCTGCCTCGTGCTCGTTGATGATGATGCTGTCAAGCAACGCCAGGCACGGAAGAGTCACCTCGCACAGATGATCCGGCTCAATGGTGGCCAGTTCCATGTTGGTGAACAGACCTGCCTGTTTGGCCTTGCGCAGGGTGTTGACAAAACCGTTGTCGCCGTTTGCGTCGCGCCGGTCCAGACCGGCCATAAGACCGGGCGCGCCGGTATGGAAAACATCAAAAGGCGTGTCGGTGAAATCGAACAAATCAGCCGTCGTCATATCGGCGGCACCGGGCAGATAAAAGAAAGTCCGCCGACCGGTCGCCTCCACGGTCATGACGTCGACCTGGGCACTGGGCTGTCCCGGAATGGTAATCAATCGATCCGTGTTGACGTCATGATTGTTCAAAAGGGAGCGAAGGAAATCTCCGTGATCGTCGTCACCCGTCGTACCGATGGTCGCCAGTGGGTACTCGGCGCCCAGATTGCGCAAATTGAGCAAGATATTTAAAGCCGGTCCGCCGCCCCACCGTTTGATAGAACGGACAACGGACGTTTCGTCCTGCGGCGGGTAGCGGTCGATCATCTTGATGATGTCGGTGACCACGGAGCCCCCGGAAATCAAACCACGGCACGGCACGTGTTTCCTCCCGGTTTAAGTGCGCGATATCCGGTGGTAACATGGGACAGGTTTTAGCCCAAGGGTAGATGCACCGTGAAACGATCCGAGATCAACGCCGCCATCACCGAAGCCAAGGAACTTTTTGCCCAATGCCGGTTTCGTCTGCCGCCGTGGGCGGATTGGTCGGTGGAACAGTGGAAACAGAATCCCGATACCGCGAAATGGTGCCTGGAACGCCAGATGGGCTGGGACGTTACCGATTTTCAGGCCGGCCGGTACGCGGAATTTGGCACTTTGCTGTTTTGCCTGCGCAACGGCCAACAGGACGATGCCGACGGAATGCCCTATGCCGAAAAACTCATGGTGGTTGGGGAAAGCCAGTATGTGCCCTTCCACGCCCACAAGGTGAAGATGGAAGACATCATCGTGCGCGGCGGCGGCAATCTGGTCCTTGAGATGTTTAATACGGACGAGGCGGGAAACCGTCTGGAGACCGATGTCACAGTGAGAACTGACGGCATCGCGCGGACGGTTCGGGCTGGCGCGCCGCTCGTTCTCAAACCCGGCGAGAGCATCACCATCGATCGCATGTTGCAACACCGGTTCTATGGAGAGCCCGGGAAGGGAACGGTCCTTGTGGGCGAGGTTTCGCAAGTTAACGACGACCACGTGGACAACTACTTTTTTGAGCCCCTGCCTCGCTTTTCCAGCATTGTTGAAGACGAACCAGCACTTCATCCCCTTTGGAATGAACTGCCAGTTGGAGAAATCTGAAAAATGGCGCGACTTGACGAAAAACTATCCAGAATCGGTGCGGGAACCGACAGCCCGTCCGATTTCATTATCGCCGACGCCAAGGACGGCGACATGGGGTTTGCCACCACCGCGCCCGGTCCGCGCATTGGGACCGACGGCAAACCCACCGGCAGCTACAAGACGCTGAATGAATATCTGGATCAGATGCGCGCCATCATCTCTCAGGATCTGGTCGATATCATGCTGACCAGCGTCAGTTGCTTTGAACGTCTAATGGAGGATGGATCGTTTGCGCGGTCACAAATTACGCCTGCCATCCGCGCCAACGATACGACCGATATCTGGAACAACCGTCACGCCAATTATCTCAAAGCCCCCTCAAGACCGTTCCGTACAGCCAATTTGGCCCACGCGCGGCGTCTCGGCTGCGATCTATGCCTTTATTCGATGACCTTCGTGAATGACCTTGATGCCGACCTCGCGACGATGGAAGCGTTTGGCGAATTTCGCACCGACGCCGAAGCCGCGGGCATGCGCTATTTCCTGGAAGTCTTCAATCCGAACGTGGAAACGGGGATCGCACCCGAGGACATCGGCTATTTCGTCAATGACGGGATCGTGCGGGCGTTGGCGGGCTTGTCGCAAGCCGAACGGCCGCTTTTCCTCAAGATCGCCTTCAACGGCGCTGCGGCAATGGAAGAGCTTTGCAGCTATGATGACAAGCTGATTGCAGGTGTGCTCGGCGGATCGGCGGGAACGTCTGCCGACACCTTCACCCTGCTTCATCAGGCCGCCACCCACGGCGCGAAAGTCGCCCTTTTCGGCCGCAAGATCAACTTGTCGGAATCTCCCCTGGACGTGGTCGCCATGATGCGAAAGGTGGTCGAACGCGAACTGACCCCGCCCGAAGCGGTGCGCACCTATCACGCCGCCCTGACGGAAAAAAACATCCCGCCGTTCAGGTCGTTGGAAGAGGACTTGAAGGTAACGGAAAGCGTGCTCCTCTGAGCGCGCAATCCTGCCCAAGGGGCTTTCAGGTGGCACTGAAATGACCTATAAGTCCCAATTCTTGGTATGTGTATATTTTCGAGGCTGAGCCATTAATAACAACACAATAGCACCCGTCGGCTTCGTCGTTTCCGCTGAATTATTGACGAATGAAGTATGGCGCAGATGAACGATGGACCCCTCACATTGCCCGAAGGGTCGGCGCGATTGCGCGCCTTTGCCATTTTGCTTGGTTGTGCGCTTCCCATTCAGGTCGTGGGGCGCGGAGCCATTGGTGTCGTCGTCCTGGCGGCATTTCTTTGCTTCCTGTCGATGCCCGGCAAATCCTTGTATGTAAAACGCGCTTTTGGGGCCGCGCGCGGTCCTATTGGCGTTATGCTGCTGATTACGTTGATTTTCTGGCTGCCCAACGCTTTCAACTCGGTCGATCCGGTGCGCTCTTTGGAAGCTGCTATGCGCACCTTCGCGTTTGTCGGCATTGGGACCCTTTTCTGGGCCGTGCTGATTGAACACCGGGGCATCCAGGATTTGTCCCTGCGCGCCCTCGTGATTGCCTCGACCCTTTCAGTCGTCATTGCCCTGATCGCTCAAACCGCTCTGCCGGAGCTTCATTGGTTTCTGCATTTCCGGGGATGGATATCATTGCCCCTGGGAACAAGCCTGAAACCGTTTTCTGCGTTGGCGGTTCTCACTGTTCCCGCTATGATCCTGGCCGGAATCAGGCTGAAGGGGGTATGGACCGTCCTTGCTGTCGCCAACGTCGTTGGCTTTCTGGCCCTCGTCTGGCTGACCTACAACCGGGCAACCATCGCCGGCCTTCTCGGCATAATCGTTCTCGCTGCTGGATTAACTGCCGGTTTTAACCGCACGCGCCAGGTCAAAGTTGCAATGGCTATTGCCACACTTGCGGTATTTTCTGCCGTACTGATTTGGCTCAACGTGACCCGGCAACGCCACGGTTTCGGCGACGATTGGCTGTTTCCTTTGTGGCTGATAGATTTCCAGCGTCAGACGATCTGGAATTTTGCGATTGAGCTCTTTCAACAGAATTTCTGGTTTGGCATGGGCGCCAACACAATAAATTTCGCCCCCGGCGCCGATGCCGTCATCCCCCGAACTTTCGGTCTGGCCATAATGCCTAGCCATCCACACAACTGGGTGCTGGAGGTTGCCGCCGAAACCGGCATTTTCGGATTGTTTTCACTATTGGTGGCCGTTAGCCTGTCCCTTATGCAATATGCTCGGGGGTTCTTTCGAACCGGAAACGGGGCATATTTCAGCGCGGCATGTATGGCGGCAGGGTATTGGGCTTCCGGCCTGTTCAACTTCTCGTTCTGGTCATCCTGGTGGCAAGTTTCTTTTGTGCTGATGACCGGATTTTGCCTTGCGCAATGTTTCCAACCTGTCGGTGCCGATGATACGCAAAGGAAAATCGAGGCGTTGGAATGAACACTTCGTTTTCCCCTTTCCAATACGCTATCGGTGCTATTGCCTTGCTGTCCTCGATCGCCGCAATCTTTGGTGGATCATATTTGGATGTGGCCAGGATTGGCGCGCTGGCCGTTCTTTCCCTGCAGGTATTCGTGGAACTTCGCCATCGCCAAAACAGGTTTATGACGTCTCCGCTTTTCCTACTGTCGGCCATTGGCGTCGTATTTTTCTCCGTGGTGCAGGGCATCTGGGGCATGAGTGCACAACCAGATTTGGCGACTTTCGTCGGCAGTCGGGCTGAAGGCATCATTTTAGCGTTTTGCATGGCCTGCCAAGTTTTCTACCTATTTGCATCCACGGAGCAACGCAAAGATACCGCACAAAAGCCACGCTTTCCGGGCCAGCTTGTCGTGCTTCTGATTTTGCTGACGATTACCGTTTCGAGTGTCGATATTGCGCTTTACTCCCTGAACACTTCACTCTTCGGAAAGGTTCATTTTGTTGCCCCAGCGCTGATTTCCATTTCTCTATGCGTTTTGTTGCTTGATGCGCCGACGCGTGGTCGCAATTTCAAGTTAACCGTATTTTTTCTGGGGATCGCGATGCTGGGCGGGCTTGTCTACGTCGGCGAAGGCAAGGTCGTCATTTTCATACTGGTGGCCGTTTCGCTTTATACGATTCGCCTGTTCAACTTTTCTTTTTCACGCATGGTTCTGGCATCTCTGGTAGCCTTGCTGGTCTTCATGGCCTTCGTATTAACCATCCAGCAAACCCGTTGGCTCGTCTCGGTGGGGCCTAATCCGACGAGTGAAATGTATTCCAGAAATCTGATGTCTAAGGCCGTTTGGCGGCAGACGGAAACCGGATATTGTCTAGGTAACGTCCTGAAAACCCACGCCGACGAACCCTTCCTGGCGGACAAACAGTTATTTTGGGTCAAGGGCCTCGTCCCGCGCGTTTTGTGGCCCGGCAAGCCCAACCTGTCTTTGGGCAAGGAGTACGCCGTTGATTACTGTTCCAAAAAACCGAGACACGTGGGATATCACAGCTCATCCATCACCCTCCTGGGCCAACCCATAATTCACGGCGGCATGATCGGCCTAGTTTTTCACGCGGGATTTTTGCTTCTGGGTCTGGCGGCAATCGAGAGATTCAATGCCAACCCGGCTGCGCTGCCCGCGGCTATGATCGTAGCCCTCCTGCCATGGCTAATGGATTTCGATCAGGACTTCGCCATGTATATCGCCAACGCTGTGAAATTCGCGCTGGTGATGGCCCTCGTGTTCATTCCCGTCGCCGTTATCGAGCGGCGTACTCTCACAGCCTTGCGAGCATCCCTTGCTCAACGAAAAAGTTCGTAGGGGAGAAATCGGAGAAGCACTTCAGCGTTCCACCGCGCATCTGGACGGCTTCTCGCAAAACTCGCTCAGCGCAACGTAGATCTCCATTGGGGATAGTCATATCCTTATCGGAATTGTCCAGATACAAATACGCGCCCGATTTCAACTTAGGTACGACTGAACGAACGCATCCTTCCCTATCGGTTCCATCGACCAGCGCAAAATCCAACGTTGCGTCGTCAATTTGGGATAGATCGGAATACGCTATGATCGTCCGCAACTCGTGACATACGTTTTGGATGTTCAAGCCACTTAGCATTCGCTGGACATGCGCGTGCCAATCCGGATCATCCTCAATGCTCAGAACAAATCCCGCCCTGGCCGCGAACCACGGAGTAGAATTTCCCGACCCAAATTCGACCATCCTCGACGCCGGCGTCAGCAAAGACTCAATCACCCGCCGGGCTCGATAAGAGACCATGGGAACCTTTTGCCGGTAACCGAACAATCGTTTTGCCGCCGCCGTTACGAAAGCCGGCAACGCATTTACCATTCCAGCAGGATCAACAAAGTTGCCCTTCTCGTCATGGAACCGGCTGATTCTATATTCACCCTTAAGCAATGGGATCATTCATTGACCTATGCAAAAACACCCAAGATATTTTGCGTATCAGATTTCGGATATTTTCACCACACAATCACGTATTTGTGGAAGGTTATCTTCTGCCAACATCTCCGGATAAACGCGATAATCAAGGAGGAAGGGTATTTTCACGCCCTTAGGGTAGCTCCTCAATAAGTCAAAGACCCGTTTCCATCAGTTTTTTGCACGGCAGGAAAACGTGCCATCTGTACCCTTTATCAGTAGAGAACCGTCAAGCCGGTCGGGACACGTTCCGGGCGGGACCAAACTCAACAGGATGCTGGAAACCCAAGGATCCGTGGCTGTCGGCCAAATTAGATCGGCCTCAAGGAATTCTCGACGTAAAGCCTCTTCTCTGATTTTCTGCTGCCATATGTTTGTTGGCTCCGTGGGACTCCAACTGACCTGTTTCGCGAAGCTATAAATTTGGCGTGGCCGGCCATGGCTACCGCCGAGGGAATAATATTTGGCGTAGCTCATAACCTCGGAGTCCATTCCCTGACTTATGAACTGTATACGCGGAGGCCGCCCCCCCGTCCGGTAATTTTCTTGCACAAAGTCCAGCGCGCGGCGAACCTCCGCGATCCTGAAATCAACATTTTGATAGGCGCGCGTTGAGACATCCACCACGCTACGGTTGACCTGAAATGCCTGCCAGCCAGCAAGGACGATGCCCGAAACAATCAGCGCGGAAAAAAACGCATTTCCACCAAGATATCTTGCCACACGTTCCCGCGCAAAAAGGTGAAGAGTTCCCATCGTCAGCCCCAAAAGGCCAACCGCGTGAAAAGGTTGCAGAGCGACCCGAGTGAAGCGCTCTATGGAATTGAGATTCTCAAAGTAAAATGAGGGAAAACAAGTCAGGTGATACCAATACAAAGTGCCGAAATAGGTGAAGAAGAACGCACCAAGCGCAAGCAAAACGATCGTTCTTCGGCGCCAGACGATCAGCATAGCTCCAACCAGTGCGGCCAAAAGGATTAGCGTCTTATAGCCGATAACAAAGGTGCCAACGGCGTTAATATAACGATGCAGAAGACCTATCCAGTCGAGAGCGAATGCTCGCGCAAGAGCATCGGCAGAAAAGTTGGAAAGCGGCGACGTATAACATGATATACCAATTTCCGGCATTGATGCCCGCCACGCGACGATGGCGGCCAGAACAGGGAGCAGCAGACAGGTGGCATCGACGGCACTCTCGCGTAAGCGCGGCGCCCAGAGGATTTCTTTGCGTCTAAGGAAAACGACCAGAATGACGATTCCCAGCCCAGGCGCAAAGGTCAGCGTCGCCGCTTTAAGAAGGTATCCGCCCATCGCTGCCAGACCAACATAAAACAAAACGTCTCGGCGAACACCAGCCTCTCCGTCCAGCACAATGAGAAGAAAAGCGATCATCGTGTAGTAGTAGATTTGCGGTTGCTCAATCAGCAGCTGTCGCGCCCAAAGCTTGCCAGTACCTTCCGCCGCCAAATAAAGAAGGAGCACCACCCAGGCAAATAAAGTGGCGCGGTTCGCCATGTTCGGAACCCGGCGTTCGGTTTCATAGCGGACAATGTCAAAGAACAGTGCCGCAATCCCCACATGAAGAACGAACGGCGCCGAAGCCGACTGCCCTGGCATAAACTCTCCGTCAATTTGCCAAGGCAGCAACAGCAAAAGCCGCCATCCCGGAGTGTAGCCAGGATACTGAACGGTTTCACGAACCGCCCCGTACCCACCGTACAGATGTATTTTCCGGGAACCGCCAATCCAGCTGGTAAATTCGTCTGAGGTGTAGGGCAGATAGTCGATCCCCCCGTTTAGCGCGATCACTCCTGCCCCCAGAAAAAGCAGAAGCAACCCAGGATGGATGAGAATTTGGCGCACCGGCGAAACTGCGCCAACCGTTCGCCGGGTTATCCGGAGCAAACCCACCGCCGCCGCCGCAGCCATCAATCCCAAAGTGGTCGTAAGGGAAAGTCCCGCCGGTACATGCAGTATGAACAGAACTGCCAGCATTACAGTATAACCGCCGAAAATAACCGCGCCCATGCTGCGCCGCCCGCCCAATCGCAATGGCGGCAACAATCCGCCAAGCCCAACAGATAGAAATGCGTAGAGTGTGAGCCCTAGGATGGCCCGTCTCCTTGCTGTCAATCCGGATGCGCTTTCTAAAGCGCGTCAACCAAAAACCCATCCGCTAGCGTTTAACAGCCCAAGCGAGACCGGCGGCGGACTCGACTTGATCCAACCCTTCCTCGCTCAACAAAGCCGCAACTTGCTTATGGTCCTGACGAATTTCGTAGCGAGGGCCGTACCAATCGACCGTATCCAGCAGGGTCAAATCATATTGTTGGCGAAGCGATAATTTGGGCGGGTGAACCGAGCAGATCGGCAAAAACCTGTTAAAGAACCGAACCACTGGAATGCGACTCATGATCCATGAGGGAATGAACAAAATGCGGCACATCCAAAGGCAGAATACCAGTAGATTCCGCATACGCCAGCTTGGTGTCCATCGGCGAAGCAGGTACTTGACGGCTTGATATTTTGTGGTCGGATCGATTTCGTAGAAGTTATAAAACAGCCGCCCGCTTGATTTTAAGTGAACAGGCAAGGTCCGGATGACCTGTGCCGGATCCGGCGTGTGTTGAATGACACCGGCGCAATGAACCGCGTCGAAAACTCCATGCCTGAACGGCATCGCCAGCAAATTAGCCTGAATGACCGCCACCTCACCCCGGTTGGCGCTATAACCAGTCGGATCATCAACCGTCTGCTTGCAGGCGTCGGTGGCACTTGACAGGTCGCAAGCGATTACGCGGGCGCCGTGTTGGGCCAATTCGTCGGCAAACCGTCCGGCCCCGCAACCGGCATCCAGTATGAGTTTCCCCGATATCCACTCGGGTGACCAACGGGTATCCTTCAACATCCTTGATCCCGAAAGATCATGGCCTCCAAGGCGGTCAATTTGGGTGGTTCGGAATTCTTGCCACTGGTCGCCAAAATTTTCGGCATAATTTTCGTCGGTCTCGACGAAGCGAGGAATCGCATTGCTGATTTGATATTCCCGATTACATGACGGGCACGACAACACGCCTTCGGTAACATCTTCTCCCGATGTTTCCGTGGGGAAAAGAATAAGCGGATCATCGCCGACGCAATACGGACAACTTAAGAGTTTTAAGGCCCAGTTTTTCATTCTCTACCAATACAGTACCACTCTTCCAATCCAGAGTTCTGGCGAGAGGAACACACTCTATATTTCTGGTTTCTCGAAAGCAACGGCGGGGGTATCGTAAGGTCGCAATCTGAAAACCAAAACCGGCCTGGAAACCAGCTTTCATGAAAAATGGGCTTCGCGCGGTCTTCGTCAATCATTCCCATCCGGATAAAAAGCATGTTTCCGCGCTACGTCTGACTTCCTTTGCCCGAGTTTTGGCTGCGCGGGGTCACAAGATTGTTCTTTTCACCGAGACCCTGAACCCCGACGACCCAGCCCCCTCCGTCACTCAAACCCAGACCGATCTCGGCGGTCACGATTGGACGCAGCCCTTTGTCCTCCCCTGCCCGCCGAAACCAGCACCGCTTCTGGCGCGCGCGCGCGTTGGCGGGCTGGGGTTCGGAGCGCGGCAATGTGTTCTCGGTGCATCCTACCTGTTCAGAAGCGGCGTTTTTACCGACTGGCAGGAAGGCGCGCGGCGCTATTTTCCGGTGCTCGATAAATCCTTTCGCCCACAGATCGTTTGGGGGACTTTCGGCAATACCGACGCCTGGAACATTGCCCGCGGTCTGGCCGATCTATCCGGTTGCCCGTGGATTGCCGACGTCAAGGACAACTGGAGCGCCTTCCTACCTCGTGGTTTTGCCCGTCTGATCGCCGCACGGTATCGCGACGCCGCCCATATGACGGTCTATTCGGAAGGCCATCGCGATGAAGCGGATCGCTGGTTTAGCCAGAACAAAACCGTGATCTATAGCGGTTTCAACGAAGACAGCCGGCCGCCAATACCGCAGGAACCGGCGCAATTTCGTATTCTTTTGACCGGCAGCATTTATGACGACGCCTGTCTCGCGCGTCTAATCGGCGGCATTCGGGATTGGCTGCCCGGATTTGCAAACGATGTCGTTTTCTCGTACGCGGGAAATGACGGCGAGCGGGTCAAACGCCAAGCGCAATCCCTTCAAGGTCTCTGCGAAATCGATATTCGCGATTTCCTTGCCTACGACGAGCTAATCGCGCTGCAAAAGGCTTCTTCCATCAACGTTTACATCCACAATCCTCGCAGTCTGTTTCAACACAAGACCCTTGAGCTTCTTGCGCCTGGGGTTCCTGTCATTGCGATTCCAGGGGAAAGCCGTGAAGCTGTGCGGATTGCAGACGAAATGGGGGGGCGCCTGCTTTTGTGCGACACGCAAGATCAAGTCTGTTCGGCTTTGCAGAAGATCTCAGCGGATGCACGCCCAACCGTGGATATTGACAAGATGAATGCCTATTCATGGCAGGCTCAGGCTGGAAACCTGACGCGGATTTTCGAAAGAGTGATTGGAGGCGGCGCATGAAAGTCTGCGTTTCCGTTCATGGCCGCTTTCATGCATTCGAACTGGCCCGGGGGCTGCAGGGTCGCGGCGCGTTGGAATGCCTGCTGACAACCTATCCGGCCTTCGTGCCAAGGCGCGTGGTCGGACCCGGTGCGCCCCTGCGCACCGCCCCGTGGCTTGAAGTTTGGCGTCGTTTGTATCCGAAGTTGAGGCTCGGACCACAGCCGGACCTGGCCATTTCCAAAGCCTTTGGCCGGTTTGCCGCAGGCGCGTTGAAGAACATTCATGCAGACGTTCTCGTTGGCTGGAGTTCGGCCACCCTTGAGGCCGTACCGGTTGCCAGAGACAAGGGTATGAAGGTGGTTATCGAGAGGGGCTCGACCCATATCGCCCATCAAACCGAGCTATTGCGGGACGAATACCGACGCTATGGCCTCGATTTTCAGGCAACGGCACCGGGAATGGTGGCGCGGGAACTACGCGAGTATGAACTGGCCGACGCCATCGCGGTGCCTTCGCGTTTCGCCGCGCGTACCTTTATCGAGCGCGGAATTCCCGAAAGCAAATTGATTGTCGTCCCCATGGGCGTGGACTTGGGGCAATTTAGCCCCGGACCTTCCAATAACGCGGATCGTCTGCCGCGCATTCTTTTCGTCGGAGCAGTGGGTTTGCGCAAGGGCGTTCCCTTGTTGCTGCGCGCCTTCGCTCGCCTGAAAGACAGGGCGGAACTTCATCTTGTCGGCCCGGTTGAGGATGATTTTCGCCCCATCATGGCCACCCTCCCGCTGGACAATGTCGTCGTCCGAGGGCCGGTTACGGGCGAAAGCCTGCAAGGTTTGTATGCAGATGCCGATATATTCTGCCTGCCGTCGGTTGAGGAAGGTTTCGGCATGGTGGTTACCGAAGCCATGGCTTGCGGGATTCCGCCGGTCGTCACGGAACGGGTCGGCGCATCCGATACCATAACACCCGGCGAGAACGGCCTGATTGTCGAGGGCGACGGCGAAGAGGCGCTGGCCGAGGCGCTTGTCAAACTCGTTTCCAACCCCGATTTGCGCCAAACCATGGGAACCGCCGCCCGAAAACGCGTACTGAGCGGATGCGGTTGGGAGGATTACGCCGACCGAGCTTTGGCGGCCTACGAGAAATTATAGCGGGGCGATCCGGGGCTGCTTCCTCGCCCGTTCGACGAATTTCTTCAACCATAATTCCGAGATAAACGGCTTCCACAGTTGAACGGCCAGCGCGTCTTCTCCCTGGTCCAGTCTTTGGACAACCCGCTGCCACCAAGCGGCGTCCCACATGGGGTTTTGCGAAAAATCGGAACTGCTGAACACTTCTTCCGCGAGCCCTCGCAGACCGCCCCGTAACCATTGGGCGTGAGGCGGAAGGAAGCCTTGCTTGTTCCAGCGGGTGCGGATCGGTTCGGGCAATACGCCGCGCATGGCCTCGCGCAGCAAATACTTGGTCTGCGCATCACCCATGATCAGGCGCTCGGGCAAAGAAAACACGAACTCAGCAATACGGTGATCGCAAAATGGCAGCCGCACTTCCCGTGAATGGGCCATGGAATTGCGATCGCCGTAACGCAGTAGCGTGGTTAGAAAACCGCCTCGGGCATCCCGGTCTAGGGCCTGATGCAGCGTTTCGGCGGGCGGTTCGTGCTCAACCAGTTTGGCAAATCCGGGCCTGACGCCAAACCGCAAATCACTTCCCTTGTTCAAGACGTGAGCCGCAGCCCTTCTGGCCCACAGGGGTAACGACGTTTTCCAGCCCTGATCGGCCATGGAAAAAGCCATGGGATAGCGCTCGCGAATGCGCGTTTCCTCGGCTTGCGTGTCCGCCCCCGAAAGGCGAAGTTCACGGATATAGGGAGCGAAGTATTGCTCGTATCCGCCGAGAATTTCGTCCGCCCCCTGCCCGTCCAGCAGCACGGTGACACCGTTCTCGGCGGCCAGCTTGAAAACGCACCATTGGGCGTATTGGCTGGCGCTGTCTACGGGCAGCTCGTTCAGCCACAAGAAATCATCCAAATCCTCGATCAGAGTATCGGGCGTTGGGAAAGTTTCGTGCTGGATCGCGGACGTTGCGGTGGCGACCGTCTCGGCCCACGAGCCTTCGTCGGTCGGGCTTCCCGCGAAGCGCCCGGTGAACACGTGATAAGGATGCCCCTCGCCCATAAGGTCCCGCGACAGGCAGGAAATGGCGCTGGAATCCAGACCTCCCGACAGGCACGACCCCACCGGAACGTCACTGCGCAGGCGAATTTCGACCGCGTTGGTCAATAGCTCTCGGAAATGCGCGACGGCGTCTTCGGGAGAATTCGTGTCGGTTCCCTTGCCCGGCGCGCCCAGCCAATAACGTTCCGCCTTCCACGACAAATCATTCAGGTCGAGGACCAGTTTTTCCGCTGGAAGAAGTTGGTGAATACCTCTGAACAGGGTTTCCCGGTGATGATCGAGACCGGCGGCCGGGTTATGAAGAAAGCGAAACAGGGCCTGATTGTCAGGCTCTACATCGACCCCTTCCAGGGCGAACAGAGCCTTGTATTCCGAAGCAAAGGCAAACAGGCCGGGGCGCTCGAGAAACAAAAACGGCTTTTCACCGAAGCGGTCACGGGCGCAAAACACCACATTGCGGCGCTTGTCGAAAATGGCAAAGGCGAACATGCCGTTAAATTCCGTCAGGCAATCCTCGCCCCACTGACGGTAGGCTTCCATCACCACTTCGGTGTCGCTGGAGGTGCGGAAAATCGAACCGCTTTGTTTCAGCCGCTCGGCAATCTCAACATAGTTGTAAAGCTCGCCATTGTAGGTGATGCAGTATTCACCGTCGGCGCTGTGCAGGGGTTGGGCGGCACGCGCTGATAGATCGATCACGGCAAGGCGCCGATGACCGAAACAAAGGCGCCCATTGTCTGTTCGCCAAAGGCCCTCGCCATCCGGACCACGGTGCGCCATCAAGTCGGTCATGGCCTTGACCGCCCGCGTGTTGACCGCTGATAGTCCGGCGAGCCCGGCTATGCCGCACATGGCCCGATGAACTCCAATAGCTGGCGAGGTGACGGGAAAATATCGATCATTCCTTCTGCGGCAATGCGCTCGCGTGTATATTGCTTTTCAAAATACAGGTCATTATCGATGCAGATCAACAACGTAACCCTTCCCCTGGCAAGGGGCCTGCGCCAAATTGGCAAGGCGGTCCGCCTTCGCGGCTGGGAAAGACTGTTGCGCGCTTTGTTCCACCCGGACAAGCAAAAACAATTTGCATTCGAAATTCCCTTCAACGGTTTCGTATACCCCGCCGTCGCAGATAGTATTATCGATTGGAATGCCTTGTTTTACGGAGCCTACGAGGCATTCGAATTGAAGTTTCTGGCAGCTTTCGCCGCGAGCATCGAGGACGCCGTGTTTATGGATGCAGGCGCCAATGTTGGGCATCACACACTCTACATGGCTGCCCATGCGGGGCAGGTTCACGCCTTCGAACCCAATCCGGCGATGTGGCCCCGGATCGAAGAAAAGATCTCCGTCAACGGCCTCGAGAACGTGGTTCTCCATCGGTGCGGGCTTGGATCCGAAACCGCGCAATTCCCCCTGTTCCTGGGTCCGGAAAGTGGAGAAGCATCCCTGCTCCCGGGAGCCAGCAGAACCTTTCTTTCGACCAGCGTTCAGGTCTCGATCGTTTTCGGTGACGTCTATTTCCCAAAAATCGGTATCCAAAAGCTCGATGTGGTAAAAATGGACATTGAGGGGTTTGAGAAACATGCCATCGACGGGATGCGCGCCTCCCTCGAGAATTGGCGGCCCATGATGATGATCGAATTGAGCGAAACCGGAAAGGAGCAGTTCGGAAACTTCACGGACTTCGTCAAAACGTTTCCCGAAGGCTACGGGTTTTTCTGTTGCCGCCTGAAGCCGGGCCTGAGTATCCGTAACGGCCTTTTCCCGCTTGATGAGGCGGACTACGGCGAATTTACCGGCAATATCTTTTGTGTTCCCGTTGAGAACGACAATCTGTTCATTGAATTGGCTGGTAACGCGTTCGCCTGCCTCGCCCCGCACCCGGCCGTCCAATGACCGTCATTGATTACAAAAAACTGAAAGTCGGCGGCACGTTTCTGATATTCGGGCAGGTATTTCAAGCGCTGTTGGCGTTCGCCGTCAATCTGGTTCTGGTGCGTTACATTTTTCCCGACGAATTCGGGCGCTTTGCGCTGGCGCTGGCGGGAGCGTCGATCGTCTATTCGGTCATTTCGCCACGCATCAACGTCCTCATAATTCGTAGGCCGGAGGCCGCCAATGATGACAAGGCCAAGGATTTGCTTTTTTCGGCGATGACGCTGGAAACCCTGGCAGCGACGTTAATCATTTTTTTGTGGCTGGCCTTTAGCGGCAACGCGGGGCCATGGGAAATCTTGCTTGTGGGGGCCGTCGGGCTTCGTCACTGGACGGATCTCAACAAGGCCTTCTTCGAGCGCACCATGCCATACCGCCAGCTCGCCATTCTGGAAACGGGGGCTTCCACCGGCGGACATTTGCTGGCTCTGGCAATGGCATTTACCGGATTCGGCTGGGTTGTCCTGGTTGTCCGCGAGGCAATGGTTTCTCTGGTCAACCTTTGGGGATTGCGACAGGTTGGCGGTTTAACGATTCGCCGTTTGAAATGGCTCGGCGTGGCTCAGTGGCAGGAATTATTCAAGGAAGCCCGCGGTGTCTGGCTGGACGGCGTATTGGAAGGAAATTTCCAACGCCTGACCATCCTTCTGGCCGGCTTGTTGGGTGGCGAAGCAACCGCGGGCCTGTTCTTCCAGGCGCAACGTCTGGCCGGTGTTCCCCATCAGGTGTTGTCACCGATCGCCTACCGAATTCTGGCCAATTGGTTTGGCCGCACGGAAGACGCCAAGGCCAGGCGGAAGGGGCGCGACAAGTTCCTGCTGTTTCTTGCTCCGCCTCTTATTCTGGCCGGTGTTTTGACCGTGCCGTTCGCCGACCCCGTCGTGCCGTGGCTGTTTGGCGAGACTTGGCTCGGTGTTGCCGATATCCTCGCCGCCATGTTCGGCATGGTGTCCTTCTGGAGCTTATTTGAGGTGCTTAAGGCCTATTGCTTGTCGACTCGCCAATCCGTCAAGCTGTTTGGCGGTCGCATCGTCCAATACGTGGGGTTGCTGGCACCGACGGCGGCTGGTTTCGCAGGTTGGATCAGCGCCGATATCGCTTTGGGAATTGGCTTGTCGTCAGCCTATTTTTTTGCATTTCTTTTCATTCTCGTTCTTCTCCATTTAGAGGAGAAAAAAGAGTCTTAGTTATTTCCGGGTGCCCCTTCGCAAATTATCCAACCGTTATACTCGTCAACCCGTGTCTCATGGAGCCAAGTTCGCGGCTCTACCCGTGTAATCTTGTAGCCGTAAGGGCTGAGAAATTCACGGCACTCCTTTTCCAGTTCTTCGCCATGGACTTCAATCACCATATGCGGGCGATGCTCCTCGAAAAGCCGAATTCCCCCCTTTAACGCGCTTACCTCGCCACCTTCAATGTCAATTTTGATAAAATCAGGCGGAAAATGATCCGAAGATAGTTGATCAAGAGACACCATTTCGCCCTCGGGCTTCGCTCCGACCAACGCCTTTTTGGCCGTGATCGGGTAGTTGTTGTGGCCGAAATTGGCCAGCATTTCGGAAATGTTTTCATCCGCGGGTTCAACGGCAAGTACTTGTCCGCCGGTATGTTTGGCAAGAATCAAGCTGTAGTATCCGGCGTTCGCGCCAATATCGAAGGCGCTCGTACTTTTTCCTAGCAGTCTTTTGCAATGCCCGGCGATCTCAATTTCATATAACCCTAGATATAGACGGGTCTGGTGTGTGAAGTTGACGCGCATAACTATTCCGGAACCGATGCCAAACGGGAAACGCCGAAAATCCAGTGACGACGGAAGAAAAACACTCTTGACGGCGGAGATAAATGGCATCGAAAAACCTGGTTATTTCAGGGAAAAATTGAGCGGCGGTCGTATATCGTATCACGGGTTTTTCGTGATTTCCGTAAAAACACAGAGCAGGCGATCCACGTGGGATTCCCACATGAAGTTGTTGGATACGTACTTTTGCCCGTTTTTTGTCAACAAGTTCCGCAGCGTCTCGTTTTCGTCGAGGTTTCGGACGCGCCGGGCGAGATCGGACGGCGAGAGCGACGAGAAAAAGAGCGCCGCGTCCTTGCACACTTCCCGATGGACTGGAGTGTCCGAAGCAATGATGGGTATTCCCAAGCCCATGGCTTCGGCCAGAGGATGGCCAAAGGTTTCCGATAGAGATGGAAATATGAACACGTCGTGGTTTTTGTACATTTCCGGAAGCTCTTGATAAGGAGCCTGCCCCAGCATCGTCACTTGCCCGCGTTCAATACCTTTGGTCAGCAGAAAATGATCCTTGTCACCGCCCGGCGTTTCGGAAATCCCATCAAGGTCCATCGTCAACGTGAGGTGACACGCGATTCCTTGCTCGTTTAGGTCGGCGACGGCTTCGGAAACCAGTCCCGGCTGTTTGTGCGGGTAATAGGCCGAAACATAAAGAAGCTGCAGGATGCCATCCTCGCTCCACTGCCGCGATCTGGGGCTGGTATTGGAAAACTCGGAGATCGTTCCATATTGATTCTTGTCTATTCGGCCTTCCAAATCCGTAGCATGGGATACGAGCAGCCCCTTCACCGCGTTCGTCGGCGTGAGGACTATAAGTGAGGAACGCGCTGAAGCAATGATTAACTTGCGCCGCGCCATTCTTTGGAAGATTGTCCTCACCCTCAAGGCAGGAGCGACATTGGTCAAATAGAACGGATCAAATAACCCTCCTTCGCGAACAAGCAAAATCTGGGGGACGGGCGGAAATAGCAGGCCGAAATTTGCCGACGAATAAAGAACATCCGGTTTGTACCTTGCGACGATCCGCCGCCATACGGTTTGCTCCCACAAGACACGGCGAACCGGCGACATGCGATCGGCTGCCAGCCTCATCACCGGAACATCCACTTCCACAGGAAAATCAGGAGATATTGCGAAAACGGCATCCACGTTGCGTTCAGCGAACGATCGCATGAGATTGTGGGTATAGGTCACGATTCCGCCCGTTTTTGCGGAAAGTGCATTTACGATGACCTTCATGGTTGCCCGCCCTTCAACGCGCCGAGAATACGGATGATATTCGAACCGTGGACCAGCTCAAGTTCCAATGTTCTTTGCCGTGCGGCTTTGCCGATCAGTCCACGCGGCCGATCCCGTTGAATCCACGAGACGCAAACCCTGGCCAGTTCTTCCTCCGATGAAAAGTAGGCGGCTTCCTTTTCCTCGCGGTACAGGGCGGTGATCTCGTCGTTCCGCTCATGCACCATGAATCCCTCGCAGGCGGGGACCTCGATGGACCGGCATGTTTGCAGATCACGATTGGCGTGACGAAGAAAACACAGGTTGATGGAACTCGCAGAAACGACCTTGGCAAATTCATCGTTATAGGCGGGCCTGTTTTCGATCAACAAATTGGCGTGCCGCCCGATCCAGTCGGCCCATCCGTTGCCCCAGACACGAACCTTCAATCCCTGCCGGGCCAGATGCAACATGCTTTGTGCGCGGGGTTCTTCGAATGATCCAATGAAACTGATCAGCGCGCCGAAGCGAATACGGTCTTCATCGCCGATGGGTACCGGGTGGTGCAGCACCGGGTCGCAACTGTTGTTGACGAAAAGAACTCGCCTCGCCCCCAATGACGGCACTTCTTCAGGCCGGGCATTGAAAGATTTGGTGGTCACCCACAAATCGAAAAGCCCAAGGGTCGCGTCCAACTGGCGGGTGCGCAGACGCGGGTTCATCATATCGTCTTCACAATACCAAACCAGCGCCAGATCCTTATTGATCCATTTGGCCCGCCGCAGCGTTGCGGCGCTGATCATATCGGCGGCATCCAGCCACAGGATATCGGCGCCGCGTTCGACTTCGCTCAGTATCTCCGGATTGGCCTTGGCCGGATCGGCGGGAAAGCGCAGACGGTAGCGAATTCTTTGCTGGATCGCCGGCGGCGTTTCGTAATTAGCTCCCTCCGGGACCGTCGGCACACAGGTTACCGAGCAACCCAGATCGCGCATCGCCGCCACTCTCTGAACGGTTCGCGAGGCTTCGAACGTCTGCCCGACAACGATAATCCGTGGCGGCGGTTCGCAATTAAGATTTTGTGTCATCGCCCGACTTCACATAATCAATCGCTTGTTTCAGGCCTTCAATGTCCGCTTCAAATCCCCATTGCCTGATCGTGGTCTCCGCCGCCATGCCCATCTGTTCGGAATTTTCGAGGCAAATAACAAGGGCATCTGCCAAGGCCGACACGTCGCCGCTTGGAAAAATCCTGCCGCACGCATCGTCGATCAGATCGACTGCACAGCCAACCTGATCACTTGCAATCACCGCCGTGCCACAGGCCATCGCCTCGTTGACCACCAGCCCCCAGGGCTCGCGTTCCGAAGGAACCACCATCACGTCGGCCATATCGTAAAATGCAGGTAACGCGCTCTGATTTTGGAACCCGAGGAACACCGCATCGGGCGCCATCACGCGCAACTCTTTCTCCAATTCACCACTGCCGACGAAGACAAGTGCCGGTTTCACGCCCAGCCAATCCACGCGGTTCATGGCGCGAACCAGGAAGTCCGGACGTTTGCGGGGCATAAACTTCCCGACGAAAAGGACGACCTTTTGTTCGGGGGCAATGTCAAATTCCGCCTTCAAATTTAGCCGTTGCGAAGCCACCTCTTTGGCTTTTGCGGTGAAATTCTCGTTGTCGATGGCATAAGGCATGGGGAATATCCGGTCCGGTGAAATACCGCGCCTCAGATAGTAATTTTTGTTCACCATTCCGATTGCAAGAAACGCATGGCAACGCTTCAATACCCACGCGATGTAGCGACGTTTTAGCCAGCCCCTCGGACCTTTGCCGTCCGGCATGGCGAGATCGCAGTTCTCGCCGCGCATTAGAACAGGTACGCCCGGGCGACACGCCTGAGTTAACACCTTGCGCATGATTGGGCTTCCCCAGCCATGCAGCCACAGGACATCGGCTCCCTTGATCTCAGAAATCGGGTCCGTATCGGCCAAAAAGGTATGCTCATAACCTTCGGTCAACGGGACATCCCATTCCACCGGGCGCTTAAAGCCCGTGTCGAAGAAACCCTGATCCGCTGGACGTTTCTCGAACACCACCCGCAGGTCCACCCCCTCTTCCGCAGCAATGCGGCGCAGCAATGGCGCTTGATACTGAATGGGGTGCGAGACAAAATATGTGATCCTGATGGCTACGGCTGATCTCCCCACGTTTTTTGCCACGCCTCGGCAAAGGTTTCCCTGAACCGTTCGTGACTATAGTGATCCTCAACGAATCGTCTGGCGTTGCCGCCGAGTTCGTCGCGCCTTTCCCGGTCTTGCGTAATCGCTGCAATGACCGAAGCCATCTCCTCGGCATCCGGGGAAACCAGGACGCCGGTTTCCCCATCAATAACGTAATCCTGCGGTCCACCACAGCGGGTCGAAACCACGGGCGCACCCGAGGCCATGGCTTGTAGTCCGGCGATGTTCAAGCCTTCCTGAGAAGACGGGATAACAAAAACGTCCAACCCCTGGAAGAACGCCGGAAGTTCATCGGCTTCCATCCAGCCCATCCATGAGATGTGCCTGGATATTCCAAGATCCTCGGCGAGTTGGGCCAAAGAGCGCGGTGCCTTTCCAGTGAGCCGCAGTTCAACTTTTTCGCCCTGCTCCAGCAGTTTTTTCAGCGCATGAAATAGCAGGGCAAGATTTTTCCGGGGATCGTCGGGGCGTCCGGCAAACCCAATCACTCCGGAAACAGGTAGGTTCGTCGGCGGTTTAAATAAGTCCAAATCCACGGGAATCGGAACGTTGGAAAAGTGCTCCGGATTGCCGCCCGCCGAAACAAGGGAATCGCTTGTATAGGTGCTGACTGCCATAAACCGCCCCTTCCCTTTCAGGATTCTCTTTTCCATGAACCGCTGAACGGGAGAAACGCCAAAGCGGTCCAAAAGCCTGCGCGCAAGGGGCATGGCACGGCGACGGTCGATCCGGTCCTCAATCATGGTGCTGGCGCACCAAACCAAATGAGGAATTCCCATAACGGCCATTGAGTAAGATGCCAAAACGGTTCCACCAACGGCGATGTGTCGGTCATGCCTGCGCACGAGATCGCGCCATGTGGACGACGCCAGATAGTAGGTGAATTCCAGTTCAGGAAGCGCGCAGCCAATGGCTACACAGGGAAAGTCATCAAAGCACCTCCCCTCGCGAATTCCCGGGCGCCGCCCGCCCAGAAGCTGCCAGCTTGTGGCAATCAAATCGGGATAGTCCCTGTATGTGGCGTAATGGGCTACGGTCACGCGGTGGCCGAGGTTCCTTAAATGGTGCACAAGAATTCTCGTCTTGTCCGGCACACCTCCGGTTAGCGGTGGTAAAGTGGATACTAATATTGATCGGCTCATCGCGGAGGTCTTGGCACTTGTGATCTGGGTTCGGCGGCTTCGCAAAGAACCGCACACGTCTTCACCGCCGTGTCTCTCCACAAAAAGCCACGGGCGCGATCGGATGCCCTGGCACCACAGTCCGCGCGCAACTTATTGTCAGCAAGCAGTTTTTCAATTTTTTCGGCCATATCATTTTCGTCCTGAGGATCGAAATATACGCCCGTATCTCCCAGCACTTCCGGCATCGCAGCCGCGTTTGAGCACGCAATTGGCGCGCCGACCGCCATCGCCTCCAAAAGTGGATTTCCGAAAGTTTCAACCTGCGAGGGAAATACGAACACCCGGCAATTGCGATAGAGTTCAGAAAGTTCTTCCGTTTCCACGTGACCCGCAAAAATAACGTTCTCCTCAATTCCCAGTTCCTGCGACAAACTACGCAGCTTTTGGGCGTAACCGTGATCGATTTCGCGACCGGCAATAATCAGCCGCAGTCCAGGAGACCGCTTGATCAGGATTGCAAGCGCATGCAGAAGGGCATGATAATTCTTTTGGATATAAATATCCGAAACGGCAAGAATATAGGTGCCGGGCGTGGTGCTGTACATCCGTTCGGGGTCGATTCTGTGGGTGCCGTGATGAACCACCGCAATTTTTTTACCCAGTTTTCTTGAGAACCCGAAGGTCATTAGGTTCTTCGCATATTGTGAAACTGCAATGGCCTTTTTGGCGCTTAGCAACGAAATGAATGTCGCCCCGGTGAGCGCCAACCAATATATTACCGCCCCCAACCTTCTGGTTAGCTGAATGACCGACAGGGCGTTTCTCAGCAAAATGACATGGTTTCGCGCGAATATGGGACCGTAATTGGCCGGGGAAAACACAACGTCGGCACCCATAGCCCAAGCATACAGTGGAATTGCCAACTGCTCCCATATCAATGTGCGAAAAAAACCCGATTTTAAGTTCGACAGGGTCACGTTTACGTTTTCGTCGACCGGATAAAACAATTCTAACTGGTCTTTATGCAAAAAAAGGTGAAGCTCCAGATCGGGCATGAC
>Ga0233431_1002818_pt1 | contig 22918 bp, 15 predicted proteins | sample SI_118_April2016_FD_179867 | JGI IMG/M metagenome (GOLD analysis project Ga0233431, IMG submission 179867) | Seawater microbial communities from Saanich Inlet, British Columbia, Canada - SI_118_April2016_200_MG | ecosystem: Environmental > Aquatic > Marine > Inlet | place: Canada: British... | reverse complement strand
ACCGCCAGAAAGAGACCCAGCTGACGAATGGCGTTGACGAATCTTTCGTAATCGATGGGCTTGGCAATGTAATTGCTGCACCCCAGTTCATGGCAGTGTTCCACTTCCCGGGGGTCATCCGTTGTGGTGATCATAACCACCGGAAGCCTGCGCAATTCCGGATCTGCTTTCACCTGCTTCAGCACCTGAATGCCATCCACCTTGGGCATGCGGATGTCCAGGAGGAGCACGTAGGCGGTTCCCGATTCACGGTGGGGTCCGTCCCCCCGCTGAAAAAGAAAATCCAGGATTTCCTGTCCGTCCCTGAAGTTCAACAATTCATTTACCACGCCGGCCCGTGCCAGATTACGCTCGATCAATCCAGCATGACCTTCGTCGTCCTCAGCCACAAGAATTACCACGTCCTGATTCATCTTTTGGTTTCTCCTTCCCAAAGCAATTTCCTCTAGGGCCTCGGAAAAAAATAAATGCGCAAGATCGCGCCGTATTTTGGTCCGTATACAAGGCGCATCCACCAGCGCATATTAGTGGATATGTGCCGGTGGATGCAACACAGTAGACGGATCAAAGGACAAGCCAGATTGTTCATTTATTTTTTTCCGAGGCCCTTACATGGGCTTTTCCGGCACCGCCACATAAAAACAAGTGCCCGAACCCTCTTTTGATTGAACGTGAATGCTTCCCCCCAGACGCCCCACAATTCTTTTGACAATGGTCAGACCGAGGCCGTCCCCTTCGCACAACTCCGGATTCAGCCGGTGGAAAATTTCAAATATTTTGTCCAGGTGGGCCGGAGAAATGCCGATCCCATTGTCCTCGACGCAATAGACTGTGTCGTTCCCTTCCCTCCGGCCGCTGATCCGAATAAGGCCGGGCCGGGCCGGGGCCATGTATTTCAGGGCATTGCTGAGCAGATTGGAAAACACCTGGTTTAGCTGGACTTCGTCGCTGTGGCACGGGGGCAGTTTCTCCACCATCATTTTGACCCGGGCTTCCCGGATCTGGAATTCGCTGGAATCCACCACATTTGAAATCAGTTTGTCCATATCCAAAGGTGCCAGTGACAGCGAAGCGCGGCCTGAACGGGATAGCCGCAGGAGGCCGCTCAAGAGTGTATCCATCTTGGACGCGCTGGTCTGGATAAAATGCAGGGATTCGGGAATATCCCTTTCCAGAAGGGGGGCAACCGCCGGAAAGAGCTCGCCTTCAGATTCGGCCAGTGTTCGGGCCAGCTCTTCCACGTCGTATGCCAGTTCTCTGCTGTATCCGTCGATGTTCACCAGGGGAGATCTGAGGTCATGGGATGCCACATACACCACCTGTTCCAGTTCGGTGTTTTTTGCCTCCAGCGCTTTATTGAGTCGGCCCATTTCTTCCACGCTTCGACTGACCTGGATCACTTCGGCTGCCGTGTTCGCAATGGTCTGTAGAAGGCTTTCTTCGCTTTGAGACAGCTCCTGTTGGCTGAAAAGCGCCAGAACCCCGATGGGTCGCCCTTCGTGTGAGAGGAGTCGATAACCGGCAAAAGATTTCAGCCCCTGTTCCCGCGCCCAGTCATGGTTGTGAACCCTCGGGTCCCGGGTGACATCATTGGTGAGGAATCCCGGTTCTTCGTCGGCGGCAACACGACCGATTTTGTAGCAGCCGAAGGGCACCCGCTGATGTCCTCCGTCAATGTGGGTGTACCGGCCTGAACCGGCCACCAGGTGGAGACACCGGTCCCGGAATCGACACACGTGGGGACCCTCCATGACCTGGGCGTGCCGGCAACCCGTCTCGCACAAATCCCCCTGCTGGGTCAGCCAGATACGGGCGAAATCAGCCCCGATGATCTCCACCACGCCGTCGGTGATGCGCTTCATTTTTTTCATGAGGGAATTCGAACCCAGGAGTTCCTCTTTGAGATGACTCAACCCTTCAATTCTCTTCTCCGCGCGTCTGCGCTTGGTAATGTCCAGAACGAACGCGGCGAAAAGCGGCACCCGCTCCTGCTTGAGAATCTGCAAATGAACTTCCACGTTATAGACGGATTCATCTTTACGCTGGTGAACCGTTTCAAAGACAATCTTTTCCGTTTCCCCTTTGCGCAGGGGTTTGATCTGCTTTTCAAAATCTTCATGGCTGAATTCCGGCTTTATATCAACCGGCGTCAGGTTTTTGAGTTCTTCCTGGGTATACCCCAGGTTTTTCCGGGCCGCCCGGTTCACCTGAACAAATTTCAGAGACCCGGTCTCAAACAGGAAAATTTCATTCAGTGAGTCCCTGAAAAGCCGGGCGAAACGCCCGATGGTTTCCTCCGCCCGCTTCCGTTTGGTGATGTTCAGCACCGTGGTCAGTAATGCATCCTGGTCATCGTAGGTGATGGGTCTGCTGGAATAGCTCGCCCAGTACCGTTTGCCCGATTTGTGCAACAGCTGAACTTCGAAGTTCTCTACCCGGCCATATTGTTTCACCTTTTCGAGAAACCGACCCCGGTCCTGTGGGTTTACGTAAATGTCGGCCAGGTTCATTCCTGAAAACGCTTTTAAGGAATAGCCCGTTATTTCCTCAAAGGCGCCGTTCATGGCGATGACGCTGCCTGGTGCCGTTGCGATGACGATGCCCACCACGGCATTTTCAAACAATTTTCGGTATTTCTCCTCACCTTCTCTAAGTGCCTTTTCCGCCTTTTTTCGGCGCGCCATTTCTTTCTGAAGTTTTTCGTTGGACGCTGTAAGTTCCGCCGTCCGGGTTTTTATCAGTCGTTCCAGGTCCGGATGAGGGTTACTCGGATCTTTGTCCGGTTTTTGCGATGCACGTTCCATGATTTCCTTTCTGCTAACCGTTTGCGGGCCCGGAGGCAATGGTTTCGATGTCTGCCCGCATCTGCTGTAACCCGGAATTCCGGGCGCAGCAAACGCATGGGATCAGTCATACAGTTTAAGATCGGGATAATGCTTCTTTGCACAATCCGGGCAGATGCCATGGCTGAATTTCGCTTCGGAGTGTGTGGAGATATATTCTTCAAGCTGCTGCCAGCTCTCCGTGTCGTCCCTGATTTTCTTGCAGTGGGAACAGATGGGAAGAATTCCCCTGAGTGTTTTAATTTCCTCCAGCGCCACTGACAGTTCCCTGTTCAGTTGCTGTAGATCGGAGTTCTTCTCCTCGAGTTCCTTTTGAAGATTCCGGAGCATCAGGTGGGTTTCCACCCGGGCCAGCAACTCTTCCGCCTGAAACGGCTTGCTGATATAGTCCACGCCTCCCGTTTTGAAACCTTTCACCTTGTCTTCCACTTCATTGAGCGCGCTGATAAAAATGACCGGCACGTCTTTGAGGCGCGCGTCCGCTTTCAATGCATGGCAAACCTGGTACCCGTCCATGCCGGGCATGATGATGTCAAGCAAAATGAGATCGGGGGGCTCTTTTCTGGCCGCTTCCAGGGCTATCTCGCCGTTCAGCGCGGGCCGAACCGTGTACCCTTCTCTTCCCAGAGCATCCACCAGGACCCTGAGATTCTCCTTGGTGTCATCGACCACCAGGATATTTCCACTGCGTCTGTTCATTTCGGTTTTCACTCCTTCAAGTCCTCTTTTATCAGGGACAGAATTGCTTCATATTCGAATTCATGGGCCCATTCCCGCAACTTCATGGCAAGGCGGGGCGCATGTTCTGCTATTTGGACGATGGCCAGATCAATGGCGCCCATATGGGCACGCAACAATGCGTCTTTTAGTTTTTTCTGTAATGGTGCAGGAATAGCTGAAAACAGCGATTGCCAGTCATCCCACTCTTCGGAAACCTTTTCCCCTTCAGGCCCGGGAGCATCTTCATACACCCAACGGACCCCCAAGTGTTTTTCCATGGCCCCAAAAATGTCCGATTCCCTGAAGGGTTTCGCGATGTATTCGTCGCACCCGGCTGCCAGGATGGCTTCCTGTTCACTTTCCAGGGTGCTGGCGCTTACGGAAATGACCTTTGTTTGACCGTCCCTATCCGCTGCTTTAATTGCCCGAGTGGCCTCATAGCCATCCATCACCGGCATCCGCATATCCATGAAGATAAGATGCGGGCGCCATTCCCCACACAGCTCAACGGCTCTCTGTCCATCTTCCGCATCCTGAAGATCGAATCCGAAAACCTCGAGGAGTCGCATAAGGAGCAACCGGTTCACGGGGTTGTCATCCACCACCAGAATCCGGTAACGGGGTTGCCCCGGTTCCAGGGCAATGACCCTTCGGCGGGAATCGCTTGCTTCTGATACCGTGGCCTGGGCAGTTTTTACGGAAAGATCAAAGGTAAACAACGAGCCCCGGCCGACCTCGCTTTCCACGCTCATGTGACCGCCCATGAGCTCAACAAACCTTTTACTGATGGTCAGTCCCAGGCCGGTCCCTTCGCTTAAAATACGGCCCGTCTTTGTTTGTTCAAAGGCATCAAAGATTTTCAGTAATTCCCCGGGCGCAATGCCTGTGCCGGTATCTTCCACTTCAAACCCCAGTCTCAGCGATGCGCCCTTTTCCTCGAGAGGTTTCTCATGGTCCCCCCGCACGTGCACGCGAACGGCGATGCCGCCCTCTTCGGTAAACTTGAAAGCGTTATTCAACAGGTTGATGAGTACCTGCCGGAGCTTGACCGGATCGGATCGGATAAACCGAGGGACTTCGTGATCTCGTTCGAGAACGAAACCCAGTTGCTTATGGACGGCCTGGATTCGGAACATGTCTTCCACTTCGTCCATGACCCGGAAAAGATCAAACCCGAATTCATCCACGGTCAGTTTTCCCGCTTCGATGGTGGAAAGATCCAGCACCTGGTTGATCAGAGCAAGGAGATGCTCTCCGCTCCGGCGAATGGTGACAAGGTATTCCATGTCCTTGGAGGATAGGGCCTTGCTTCGCGCCAGCAGCTGGGAAAACCCCAGGACGGCATTGAGCGGGGTGCGGAGTTCATGGCTCATATTGGCCAGGAATACGCTCTTGGCCTGGTTTGCCTTTTCCGCGATCCGTCTGGCATCCTGCAGGGTCGTTTCATATTCATCGCGTTTTTCGATAAAATAGGAAACCGACCGGGCCATGCTGGCGACTTCATCCGCCCCTTCCACGGGAATGGGAAGGGGATTTCCCTGCACATGGGCTTTCATGGCCTGCTCAAGGGTCAGAATGCGGCCGATGACCGAGCGGCGGATAAACAGGAAAATAAGGATCGCGCTGATGACAATGACCACCGGAATCAGCAGGAAAATCCGCCCAAACCACCCTATCTCATGGGTGATTTTTTGACTTTGCTGTTGGATTTGATCCGAAATCCGTGAAAAAACCTGTTCGGTCTGTTTGGCCAGTTCATCGGACAAAAACGCGTTTTGGATCAGCCTGTTCCGGACCCGTATTTTCTGTTCGAGTCGTTGTTCGGCCAGTGCCAGCAGCCCTTTTTCACCGGTGCCGTAACGATCCACGGTGCGGGCATAGCTCAAAAGCGGCGGGGCTTTGAAATGCCCGTCTTCCAGCGTGTCATCGACCTGTTTCTTCAGTTCAAGGATCTGACTCTGGTACTCTTCCAGCCGCTGGCTATCTGAAATATTGGGCACGTCCCGCAGCAGGCTGAATATCTGGATGAATAAGTCTCGAACACGACGGGTCGATGCCGTCTGATCGGGGTTGTTTTGGAGAATCAGGGATTCCGATGTGTGTCTCATGAGGATCGAAATCTGAAGAATGCGCAGATCCGCTTCAATCCCCGTTTCTATCAGGTTTGAAAGGGCCTGGAGGTTGTCGAAAATCTGTTGGGACCTTTTGAACAGGTTCGGCGCCTCCACCACATTGGCCGCGTTTAACTCGGAGATAAGGACCTGGATTATTTCAAAATCCACTTCGATTCTGTTTGACAGGGATTCAAGGAGAAGCATGTTGTCACTGAGAACAAGGGCCGATCCATCGGAGATGAGCCCCTCCACTTCCTTGGTCAGTTTTGAAGCGGCAAAAAGCAGGGGGAGCTGTTTCTTTGAAATGGTCTGGAACAGGATGGCGGATTTGTCAAAATAGCGTTCGGCCACTCCGCTTGAAACAAACGCCACCAGGACGATCAGCGCCAGCCCCAGGGACACCTTAGAAGAGATGCTCGGTTTAATTTTTTTCCCGAACCATTTCATTTCTTGACGTTTTCCCAATATACTGTATCCAGGGGCGTCATGATTCCCCAGATGCTCTGGTTGATCCCGTCAAGGTTCTTGTCATGGGCGATTGAAAAAAGCGGCTGAAACAGGGGATAAACCGGGAGTTCGTCGTTGATGATCTTCTGGAATTTCCTGTAAAGGGCGTAGCGTTTTTTAAAGTCAAGTTCCGAACCGGCCTTTTCAAGAAGGGCATCGACCTCCGGGTTGCTGTACCCTTGGGTGTTGGACCAGATCACACCCTTTCGGATATTGGAAGTCTCATAGGTTCGGTGAACCCCGATCACCGGGTCCCCCCAGTTAAATACATCGTCCATGGTCATATGGAAATCCCAGTTGGATACCTTCTGCATCCAGTCTTTAAGGTTTTCGGGGTGGTCGATGATGGCTTCCACGCCCAGGTTTTTGAGGAAAATCCGGGCCATGTATTCCGTAACTTTCCGGTTGTTCCCCGCCTTTTCAGGGATGTATGTCAAGCTGAATGAAAATCGTTTCCCCATGGCGTCGCGGGGATATCCGGCCTCATCCAGCAGACGATTGGCTTTTTCAAAATCCCGATTGTAAAGATTCACATCTGATGAATAAAAAGGATTGCTGGACGAAATGGGACCGGTTTCCACGGTCGTTTCCCCTTTGAAAAGGGTGTCCACAATAAATTTCCGGTCGATGGCATAGGCCATGGCCTTCCGGACCCGCACATCATTGAACGGTTTTTCCCGGAGGTTGAATGCCATCCAGTAAATGGGCCCGATGCCTTTGAAAGCGTTTTTGACCACCACCAGATTATCCAGGCGCCTCAGGTGATTCAATTCGTTCAAATCCTGAAAACTCACCATCATCTGAATGTCGCCCGTCTCCATACCGAGGCCTTCTTCGAGGGTATTGCGGACAATTTTAATGGTCAGGCGTTCCAGATACGGACGGTCCTTGATGAAAAAGTCCTTGTTTTTCACCAACCGAATCTCTTTTCCGGGAACAAAGGCCTCCAGCTTGAAGGGGCCGGAGCCGATGGGCTTCATATTTGCCGGGTGGCCCTTGACCTTTTCCACGCTTCCATAAACGTGCTTTGGAAGGATAGGAAGGAGGGCGGGAGACATGGCCAGCAGGATGGTCGGGTGGGGTTTTTTGAGATGAATGATGACGGTGTGGGGATCGGGGGTGTCCACTCGCGTAACAGGGGCCAGCATGGGCTTAAACGGGTGCAGGGCCTTTACGGTCATGATGGAAAAGGCCACATCCTCGGAGGTTATGGGTTTGCCGTCGTGAAAAACCGCGTTCTTTACCAGGTCAAGTTTCACGGACAGGCCGTCTTTGGCGATCTCCCATTTCTCGGCCAGGTAGGGATGGGGGTTCCACTCATTGTCGAATCGAAGCAGCCCCGCAAAGATCTGTGTGCCCGGAAAGGCGGTGGCCAGGCCGGACTGGATGGCCGGGTTCAAATGGGGCGGGGTGGCATAGAGACTCGCCACGAGCTCTCCCCCGGGGGAAGGACCCGTGGGTTTGGGCTCAGTCGCCAACGCCCCAGCGTGCGCCCACAAAAGCAGTATGGCGCACAGGGTGCAAGTAAGAATCGGAGATCTTTTCTTAAATTCAATACGCATGAGGGTCTCCCTAATAAAGGTTGCACCAAAATCAACAAATTATATTCGTTTCAATCTTATACATCAAGGCCCTTCAGTTTTTTTCTTGGACATCCGGAACCTGAGATTGAACGATTTTTCTTAAAAGCAGGGGCGTTACATGATACACCCACAGCACCATTGACACGCCCTTTGAAATTTTCCATACTGCCGTCGAAAAATGGGTGTTGTCAACGCCTGAATAAACGTGGCATAATTGCACAATAAACGGATCTGTCGCGTTTGAATTTTGAGGAATGTATCATGGGGACTGAAATTTTTTTGATTGCGGTCGTTATTCTCCTGCTTTTTGCTGTTTTTGATCTGGTGGTGGGGGTTACCAACGATGCCGTCAATTTCCTCAATTCTTCCATTGGATCAAGGGTGGCGCCCTTTTTCGTGATCATGATCATCGCAAGCCTCGGCATTCTGGCAGGGGTGACCTTTTCAAGCGGAATGATGGAAGTGGCGCGGAAGGGAATATTTCACCCCCAGTTTTTCACCATGCCGGAACTCATCACCATCTTCCTGGCCGTCATGCTCACGGATATCCTTCTCCTGGATCTTTTTAACACCTATGGCCTGCCCACTTCCACCACCGTTTCCATTGTGTTTGAACTTCTGGGCGCTGCCGTGGCCGCATCCGCCATCAAAATCATGCAGGCCGAAGGCGGTGTCATGGCCCTGGGGGACTACATCAACACGGGGAAGGCCATGATGATCGTGTTCGGCATCCTTCTTTCCATTATCGTGGCGTTTTGCTGCGGTGCCGTGGCTCAGTTTGTAACCCGCCTGATCTTCACCTTTGACTACCAGAAAAAGATCAAGCGTTATGGAGCGCTCTGGGGCGGAGTTGCCATGGCAACCATCACGTTTTTTATCCTCATAAAGGGCGCCAAAGGCGCTTCCTTCATGACCCCTGAGGCGGTGCACTGGGTCAAGAGCAATTCCCTGCTCATCCTGGGCGGCATCTTTGTTATTTCGGCGGTTATCTTACAGATCGCCATTTCCTTATTCAAGGTCAACATTTTTAAACCCATCGTGTTGGTGGGGACCTTTGCTCTGGCCATGGCCTTTGCCGCCAATGACCTGGTTAATTTCATCGGCGTTCCCCTGGCGGGATTAAGCGCCTACAAGACCGCCATGGCCGCGGGAGATCCCCTGACCGTTACCATGAGCGCCCTGAGCCAGAAAGTGCAATCCCAGACGGGCCTCCTGCTCATTGCGGGCATTATTATGGTGGTGACCCTGTGGCTGAGTAAAAAGGCCCGCACGGTCACCGAGACGGAAATCAGCCTGGGTCATCAGGAAGAGACTACCGAGCGTTTCGAGTCCATCTGGCTTTCCCGGACCATCGTGAGAATGGTGGATTCATTCTTTGCCAGTTTTGCGAGTGTGGTTCCCCACAATCTGAGGAAAAACATCCGCGGGCGGATGGATCCCCACCGCGCCGGGAGAGTCGCGTTTCAGGGCCCGAAGCCTTCCTTTGATCTGGTCCGCGCATCCGTCAACCTGATGGTTGCCAGTGCCGTGGTCTCCTTTGCCACCTCCATGAAGCTCCCCCTGTCAACGACCTATGTGACGTTCATGGTGGCCATGGGTGCCTCCTTTTCCGATCAGGCGTGGGGACGGGAAACCGCGGTCTATCGGGTCACCGGGGTTCTGACGGTGATCGGCGGCTGGTTTATGACCGCTTTCATCGCCTTTACGGTGGCGTCTATTTTCGCAGCGATAATCCATTATTTCAAGGTGCCGGGGCTTTTGGGCATCATGATCGTCGCGGGGCTGGTGATCTGGAATAACCTGAAACGGCACAAGGACCGTGCCAAAGAAACAGAAGAAGCGCGGGTCTTTAATCTAAAAAAAATCAACGATGCCCACATGGCCATCTCCAGCACCTTTGACCATTTGGCGCATCTTCTGGAAGCCATCCGGGAATCCTTTGATCTGACCTTCGACGCGCTTTTCGACCAGGACATCGATGAACTGAAAAAACAGCGGAAAAAGGTGAAGCAGATACAGCTGTGGACCAACATCATCATGGCGAACATTTTCAAGGTACTGCGCCTGCAACAGAAAGGGGATGCCCGAATATCCTACAAATACGCCCAGACCATCCGGCGCCTCCAGAAGATATCCGACGGGCACCGGGACATTGTGGTGCGTTCCTACAAACATATCGGCAACAAACATAAAGGGCTTCTGGATGTTCAAATTGAGGAACTTAAGAAAATTAAGATATGCATTATGGACATTATCCTGAAGGCGGAAACCTCTTTTAACCGGCAGGAGATTGTGGACTACCAGAACATTGTGGACCAGTACCGGTACATGCGGGAACTGGCGGATCAGTTCAACCAGAATCAGATCGAAAGGATCCGAACCGATACTTCCAAGACACGCTTAAGCATCCTCTACTACGCCATTGTGGGGAATTGCATCATGATGAGTAAGCAGAACATCAAACTGCTGGAGATTTTCAACGAATCCTTCAAGTTCGATAAAAAACTGTCCAGCTCATACTATAAAATCGACAGTCAGTAGCCGGAAATCGCTAAAAATGACTATTTAAATATACATATATGTGAATTATGGCTATTATTATATTCTTTTTCTTGACAGAAAAGGCCGAAGCCATAATAGTATTCCACATGAGAAAAATGCGAAAAGCGAGGCCTTACTCGAAATATACTGTGGCGGCTGCCCGATTGCTCGGACGACAGATCAAGCTGGGACGTAAACAGCGGCATTGGACCGAGCACGAGCTTGCGGAACGCGCCGGCATCGCCAGAGCAACCCTCCGTAAAATCGAAAAGGGAGATCCGGCAACTACCATCGGTCTTGTTTTCGAAGTGGCGACGCTTGTGGGTGTAAAACTGTTTGATGCGGACATGGATGACCTTGGGAAACACCGTGCGGAAACGGATGCACGGCTTTCCCTGCTCCCAAAACATACCCATGCGCTAAAGCGTGGCATCGTAGATGATGACTTCTAAAGCCAAACGGTCGAAGGAAGCCTACGTGTGGATCTGGTTGCCGGGTGCGACCGCTCCGGTTGTCGCGGGGAAGCTCACAGCCGCTGGCCATACGCTTCTTTTCAACTACGGTAGAAGCTACTTGGCACGAAAGAATGCAATGTCGCTTTATGATGCCGAGTTACCGCTGAAAACGGGCGTACTTCCCCTTCATAAGGGCCTTTTCATGCCTGGGTGTATCCGGGATGCCGCACCTGACGCCTGGGGCAGGCGTGTTCTTCTTAACAGGCTGTTGGGGGCAAAAGGTCAAGATGTCGATGTGACCGAGTTGGATGAATTGACTTATCTCCTGGAATCGGGCTCGGACCGGATCGGCGCCTTGGATTTCCAGCTATCGCCCACGGAGTACATACCACGAGAAATGGGCGAAGCATCGCTGGACGTGCTGTCAGGGTCGGCGGAAAAAGTCGAGAAAGGAATCCCGCTCACTTCGGAGCTCGATCAGGCCCTGCATCACGGCACTTCCATCGGCGGCGCACGACCCAAAACGCTCATTGATGACCACAATAGAAAGCATATCGCTAAGTTTTCATCGAGCACGGATATTTACAGCATTGTCAAGGCCGAGTTTATTGCCATGCGCCTGGCCGAACTCTGTGAACTGGATGTGGCTTCTGTTCAGCTTACCACGTCATTGAATAAAGAGGTTTTGTTGATCGAGCGTTTCGACCGCAGGTTATCCGCCGCGGGTTGGGAACGCCGGTTTATGCTTTCGGCACTTACCCTTCTGGGGCTGGATGAAATGATGGCCCGCTATGCGAGTTATGAGGATTTTGCCGAACTCATCCGCCGCAAATTTTCGAATGTCTCAAAAACATTGAAAGAGCTGTTCTCACGGTTGGTGTTCAACATCCTTTGCGGGAATACAGATGACCATGCGCGGAACCACGCCGCTTTTTGGGATGGTTCCATGCTTTCTCTTACGCCTGCATACGATATTTGTCCGCAAGGCCGCAGTGGCAATGAGGCAACCCAGGCCATGTTGATCTCCGGCGGGAACCGCATGAGCCGAATTTCTTCTTGTCTTGAATCCGCGCATCATTTTTTACTCCCCCATGAAGAGGCACTTTCAATTGTGGTTCATCAGGTTACGGTCATTGGTGAAAATTGGACCCGCATTTGCGAGGAAGCAAACCTCAGCGAAACGGATCGCAAACTTTTTTGGGGCCGTCAATTTCTGAATCCCTTCGCTTTCGATGACTTGAAGGATGGCTTGGCACATTTGAAGTATGTCGCACGAGAACTTCGACGGTCGAAAATTTGATACCGACCTGGCCCAGGGAGAGTTCCGTATATCCGATGACGGATGCCGGGATATTGTTGAAATCGTGTAAAAACGGGGTCTGTCCCCTATTCGTTCTATTCGTTCAAGCCTTTAAGAATAAAATCATCCCAGTTCATAAGAAAAATATCATGCTTCAAGAGCCTTCTTTTTTGCCCGTGCCCCAGGACGTATGCGGGGACACCCGGATTATCTTCCATAAAACTCTTTAATCCCCCAAGTCTTTCAGCGACAATGTTTTGCGATGATTTAATTTCCAGAGCACAGACGATGCGGCTTCCCTGACATATCAGAACATCCACTTCGGCGCCATGGTTGGTTCTCCAATAGAAAAGCTGAAAATCCAATCGTTTGTAACCAATAAACGCCATGAGCTGACCGATGACGAATTGTTCAAAACGCCGCCCGAAAATTTTAGGGTTCAGTTGATTCGTTAAGGTATGGGCCAGTATATTTGTTACGCCGGTATCAAAAAAGTAGTAACGCGGATGGGAAACCAGCCGCCTTCTCTCACTCCGATTCCAGGCCGGAATCTTGAAAGCCAGAAAGGTATCTTCTAAAATCTGAAAATACTGCTGTACCGTTTTCACGGACACGGAACACTCTCTGGCAACATTGTTGAAATTAATGGTTTCCCCATCATTTGCTGCTGCAATATCCAGAAATTGAGCAAAAGGACCGATATTACGGACCAACCCCTCGGCGGCAACTTCTTCCTTCAGATAGGTTTCGGTGTAGGATTTGAGGAACTCGTAAGGGTCTTCCATGTCCGTGCCCCATAACACCGGCAGGGTACCTGTTCTAAGCGCCCTTTCAAGATCGAAGCGGTTCCCTAATTCCGTAAAGGTTAACGGAAAAAGGCGGTAGGTATACGCCCTGCCCGCCAAAAGGTTCGCGCTCCCTCTCTTGAGCTTTCGGGCGCTGGAACCCGTCAGGATGAATCTGACCCTTTTGGATTCAATCAATTCATGAACTTCGTCCAAAAGAGAGGGGATTTTCTGAATTTCATCAATAACGCACAGTGGGTCGTTGTATCGTTTCAGGTGTGCCAGGATTTCTTCGCGAACGCTTCCGGGATTCTTGGCGTAATTGAGAAAATTCCTTTGGGGTAACAGGTCGATATAAAGGTCTTGATCGGTCAATAAAGATTTCACAAAGGTACTTTTTCCGGTCTGGCGGGGGCCGAAGAGAAAATAGCTCTTTAATTTTGTGGGGTTGATCTCTCTGCTAACCATGGCTCCAAAAGTGTACGGTAATTTTGGAGTTATGTCAACCAAGAATTTTCCAGAGGAAACCGAACCGGTGACAGACCACGTTTATTTTCGTTTAAATTGTTCAAAGTATCGCGTATTTTTCGGTTTCATCAGCAAACCATCAATTTCCAAAGATAGTGCCTTCTCTTCAGACATGATTTCACTGAAAACGTGGTCTGTCCCCTGTTATCGCTTTACCCGTCCAGTATTTTTCGCAAGGCTTTCGCCAGATCGGTTCTGTCCACCGGTTTCATGAGAAAGGCATTAATCCCCATTCCCATTGCTGTTTCTTTAGAGATGTTATCACTGTAGCCCGTGCAGGGGATGACGGGAATGTCCGGCCTGATTTCTCTGAGTTCCCGGGCGAGGTGCTCCCCGGTCATTCGGGGCATGGTCATGTCGGTGATCAGCGCGTCAAAGGTTCCGGGCGCCGACCGGAACGCCGCAAGTGCCGCCATGCTGTCGGTTTCGGCTTTAACCCGGTAGCCCAGCCGTTTCAGCACCTGCTTCTGGAAGTTGACAATCTGGGGTTCGTCGTCCACCACCAGGATATGTTCATGACCGCGGGGAAGTTCATTGCCCTTCAATAATTCCGAAACCCCTTCGGGCTGATCCAGGAGGGGAAGATATACCCGGAAGACCGATCCTTTGCCTTCGCTGGTTTCCACATCCATATGACCATGATGGGATGCTACGATGCCGTGAACCAACGCCAGGCCCATACCCGATCCTTTGCCGGTTTCCCGGGTGGTGAAATAGGGGTCAAAAATTCGTTCCGTCACGTCAGGGGCCATGCCGCACCCCGTGTCGCTGACGGTCAGCAGCACATATTTGCCTGACGTCGGCCCGGTCGCATCATCCTTTGCTCCCAGTTCAACCCTTTCAAGGGTTACCGCCAACCGTCCCCCTGCCTCTTCCATGGCCTGGGCTGCGTTGGTACAGAGGTTCATGATAACCTGGTGTATCTGGGTCGCGTCTCCCTCAATAATCAAATTCTTTTCAGGAATCTCCGTTTCCATCTGAACGGTGGTGGGGGTGGAGGCCCGGAGCAGGGCCGTCGCTTCTCTTGCCACGGTCCCCATGTCCATGGGTGCTGTTTTTCCGTCGCTTTGGCGGCTGAAAGTCAGGATCTGCCGAACCAGGTCCCTGGCCCGTTTTCCGGCGATGAACACTTCGTTGAGGTTGTCGTGCAGATGGGACCCTTTTTCCACTTCATCCAGAGACAGTTCGGTAAACCCGAGGATAGACGACAGGATATTGTTGAAATCGTGGGCGATGCCGCCGGCCAGGGTGCCGATGGCTTCCATTTTCTGGGCTTGTCGAAGCTGTTCTTCAAGCTGTTTCATGTCGGTAACATCGCGGCCCACTGAAATGTTTTCCACAATGGCAGACTGTTCGTCAAAAACGGCGCGGATGGACCAGCCGAGCGTACCCCCTCTATTACGGCTCCCACATTGAAGTCTTCAGTAAATATGAGAGGAATTCTATGCAGACGTGCCAGGGCCCAGATCTGTGCATCCCAATAAGCCATCTGATAGGTTCTGACGCCTCGGACCGCCTCCAGCACGATGGATCCTGTTAAATCCAGCACTTCCCATGACAGGAGATAGTTCTGAATCCGATGGTATGCTTGATCCAGGGATAATGGCGGTTGCAATTTCCGGGTAACGTTAACAAAATATTCAGCCAGTACCTGCGGCGTCAGGACCCCCAGACGCAATGTGGCCAGGCGATTCAGAATTTCAGCCGCCCGGGGCTGTTTTGTGGGTTATCCCTGATCATAGGCGTACAGCAGCATATTGGTATCCACCAGGATTTTATCGGCCATAGCGGTTTAGCCTTTCCTCGTATACCGCGTCCCGCCGGAATTTGCGTCCACCGGCGGAAGGCTTTCCGGCCATTCTTTCCGAGATAAAGGCTCTTTCCCGATCCCAGGCTGAAAGGTCACGGATCCCGGGCCCCAGAAGCGCCAGCTGTCTGTCTATGGCCCTGCGGATGACTTCCGCTTCTGTGATGCTCAGCATTCCGGCCCGTTGTTTAAGGGAGGCATCCTGCTCCGGTTGAATGTAGACCTGTTTTCGAATCATCTGTGTCATGTTTGAATCTCCTGAAAGGTCTGCGTATACATCACAGGATACATCGCATTTTTGGTGTTTTCAAGATGTTGGAATGATGTCTGTTTTGTTTTGTTGCGATAGATTATGAACGGGTTTAATCACAAAGTCCCCTGAAATTGCAGTAGTTGCAGAGCCTGGTTTTAGTGGGGTTAAAGAGTTTTTTATTTTTTGGAATATTTTTCTGAACGTTCTGACAAAACTTATTCATATGCGCTGTTTCTTTCCGGATTTGCCTGGCGAATGCCTCAATGTCGGATGACGTTACCGTGATGTCGATCTCTTTATAATGGGGATGCAGGTAAGCGACGATGGGGGAAATTCCGGCCGGATCCTTTTCAAAATGGTAAGAAGCCCAGGCGGCGTACCCCACCATTTGCCGGCGATGTTTCTTAACGTCGGCCTTTCCGGTTTTCCAGTCCATGATAAAAAGCTGATCTTTTACCGGAAACAGGAAATCCACCTTGCAGTAGGCCTTCATGCCGCCGATCCGGGTTTCCCCATACCCGGGAGGTTCGATGAGCCATTCATCTTTTTTCATCACCGCATGGTCAATCAACCAGGTAAACCGGTGGCTGTTTAAAAGGTTGTCCAGGGAGATGCGGATCTTGTCAAAGAGGTCGCCCGGGCCAACGGATTTCATCCGGCCGTAATGGACTTCCTGGAACGTCTTTTTTTGAACATAACTTTCGGTCATTTTCCGGGCATAATCGTGAAAGCGTGCCTTGTCGATCCCCTTGGCCGTTTTCTGAAGTCTTTCAAGGAGGGTTTTGTTGACATCGTGAACGATGTTTCCGATTTCCAAAGGGATGGAGGTCATTTTTTTCAGTGCAAGGATTTTTTTGGCGGGGTATTCAGGGTCGTGCTTGGCGTAGTAGTTGTAATAATATTGCCGCTTGCAGGTTTCAAACAGGTTGTATCGGCTGACGGACCAGCCCAGCTTGGGGGTAAAGGTGAATTTTTTCATGGGGTATCCGTCGCCTGCCGAAACCCCTGAATCATCCGCTTGGTTTCGTTGATCCGTTTGGTAATCTTGATAGACCGGGGGCAGGCCTTGGTGCATTCAAAGTGGTTCTGGCAGGGCCACACACCATCGGGCGCATCCAGTACCGGCAGGCGTTCCTCGAACCCCTGGTCCCGGGTGTCCCCCAGAAACCGGAAAGCCTGCACAACCGCAGACGGTCCCAGAAAGGCCGGGTTCTCCTCCAGCACGGGGCAGGCGGAAAAACAGGCGGAGCAGAGGATGCAGTTGGTGGCATCGTCAAAGGCCATGCGTTCTTCGGGGGATTGCAGTCGTTCCCGTTCCACGGGTGGTTCGTCATTGATGAGAAAGGGTTTTATGGAACGATACCGTTTAAAAAAAGCGGTCTGATCCACAATCAGGTCTCGCTGTACGGGAAGATGCCTGAGCGGTTCGATTGTGACGGTTTCGTCCTCTTTTGAGGCCACATCCCGTACCAGGGTTTTGCAGGCAAGACGGTCCTTGCCGTTGATGCGCATGGCATCCGAGCCGCAGACTCCGTGGGCGCAGCTTTTTCGAAATCCCAGGGTTCCGTCCTGAAACCGTTTGATGTGCATGAGGGCATCCAGGATCCGTTCGTTGGGGTCGACTTCAACAGAAAAGTCCTGATAACCGGTTTCATCCGGGGTTTCCGGGTTAAACCGTCTGATTCGCAGGGTGATGTTCATGATGCAATCCTCAATATTTTCTCGGTTTGGGGGTCCAGATGGAAATGTCCACCTTCCTGTAATCGAGTTTTACCCGGTTGCCCTCAAGACAGGCCAGGGTGTGTTTGAGCCAGTTGGGGTCATCGCGATCCGGGTAATCTTCCCTGGAGTGGGCCCCGCGACTTTCCTGCCGGTTGAGGGCGGAAATCGCTGTTAAGAACGCCAGATCCAGCAGATTGCCCAATTCGATGAGTTCCAGAAGGTCCGTGTTAAAAGCCGTTCCTTGATCCTGGGCACGCACCAGGGCGTATTGTTCCCGGAGGGTTTCCAGCTGCTTCACCGCACGGGCCATATCCGTTTCATTGCGGTAGACCCCCACATGCGCCATCATGGTGGTCTGCATTTCTTCCCGGATGCGGCCTCCATGGGGTCCCTCCTTTTTGTCCGTCAGGCGGGCCATCCATTTTTGAGCAAAGTTGGCCGCATCGGCAGGCGCAGGCGTTAGTTCCGCATGATTTACATATTCGGCCATGTGACGGCCTGCCCGTCGCCCGAACACCACCAGGTCCAGCAGGCTGTTGGTGCCAAGACGGTTGGCACCGTGAACCGATACGCAGGCGCATTCCCCCACGGCATAAAGCCCGTCCATGAACGTCCCTTGGTTGTCGGCCATGACGCGGCCGTGAATATCCGTGGGGATGCCGCCCATGCCGTAATGGGCCGTGGGGAGAACGGGGATGGGGGTTTCCGCCGGATCGATCCCCAGGTAGGTTTGGCAGAAGTCGGTAATGTCCGGAAGTTTGCTTTGAAGGGTTTCTTTTCCCAGATGGGTGGCGTCCAGGTGGACATAGTCGTCTATTTTGCGGTCCCCGCGTATGCCAGAACCTTCTCTGATCTCCGTCATGATGGCCCGGGACACCATGTCCCTCGGTGCCAGGTCCAGCAATGTGGGGGCAAAGCGCGCCATGAACTGCTCTCCCTGGTTGTTCCTTAAAATTCCCCCTTCGCCCCGGACCGCCTCAGAGATGAGAATCCCAAGGCCCTTGATGCCGGTGGGATGAAACTGGAAAAACTCCATGTCCTGGAGGGGAATGCCGCGCCGGGCGCAGATGGCGGGACCGTCCCCCGTGTTGGCGTAGGCATTGGAGGTGACCTTGAACATTCGGCCGAACCCGCCCGTTGCAAACAGCACCGATTTTGATTCGAACACGTGTATCTCGCCGGTGGACAATTCAAGTGCCACCACACCGGCGCATTTTTTGCCTTCCAATACCAGGTCCAGAACCTGGTATTCGTCGTAAAAATGAACCCCGTTTTTAATGCACTGCTGGTAGAGGGTCTGGAGGATCATGTGCCCGGTTCGATCCGCCGCATAACAGGCCCTCCGCACGGGGGCCTCTCCGAAATTGCGGGTGTGCCCCCCGAACCGGCGTTGATCGATGCGTCCGTCCGGTGTGCGGTTGAAAGGGAGGCCATGGTTCTCAAGGTCATAGACCGCCTGGACCGCTTCCTCGGCCATGAGGAGTGCCGCCTGCTGGTCCACCAGGTAATCGCCCCCCTTGACCGTGTCAAAGGCGTGCCACCGGGGTTCGTCTTCCTCCACGTTGCCGAGCGCCGCGCTGATGCCCCCCTGGGCAGCGCCGGTGTGGCTGCGGACTGGGTAAACTTTTGAAAGGACAGCGGTTTTGGCCTGGCCGCTCACTTCCAGGGCCGCATAGAGGCCCGACCCGCCCGAACCCACGATGATGGCATCGAATGTGTGTTTCAAAAGGGAATCTCCTTATGGGGTCTCACGCAAAGGCGCAAAGCCGCCAAGAAAGACAAACAAAAGGATTTTTCTTAAAAAACCTTTGCGTCTTTGCGCCTTTGCGTGAAAAAAATTGAATCTTCATCCTTGTAACATGAGATTTTCACTTGAGATGAGTTTCCAGCCATTGTTCCATATCGGTTAGAACCTGATCCCGTTCCGGTTCATTGAATACCTCGTGATACAACCCTTCATAGATTTTAAGGGTTTTATCCGATGATCCAGCCGTATCAAATAGCATCTGGGCGCCCGTTGGGTCCACCAGTTTGTCCGCACCGCCCTGGAGCAGCAGGATGGGCAGCGCAATCAGGCCCGAGTCTTCGGGAAACCGCTGCATGGCTTTGAGGATTTCCGCCGCCAGTCGGGCCGTTGTTTTCCCAGTATGGACAAGGGGATCCTCCACATAGGCCTTTACCACCGACGGATCACGGCTTACCCCGTCCGCCTCCAGTCCGATGAGCCCGATTTTGGGCATCAATACCGAAAAGATTTTGCCCGCAAATAGGGTGGCGGACGAAATGCTGTCAGGAACCTTGACGGCGCCAATCCCGGAAAGGACTGCGCCGGCAAAGCTTTCCTGGCCATGGGTCAGGAAAACAGCGCTCACCAGACTTCCCATGCTGTGACCCACGAGGAAGAGGGGTACTTCGCTTTGCAGAGCGCGAACTTTGTCCAGGAAAAGGTCGAGGGTTTTTGTGTAATCTTCAAAGCGGTTAACGAATACCCTTTTGCCATATGATTTTCCATGACCCGGGAGATCAAACGTGTAAACCCCGTACCCGAGCGGTACAAACCGGTCCACCAGATTCATGTAGCGGCCGCAGTGTTCGGCGAGTCCGTGCACCACCAGCAGCACAGCTTTCAACTCACCTTCCGGAAGCCAGCATTGATAATAGATATGCTCATCGCTGTTTTCGTTCAGAAAACCTTCTTCATGCTTCATATCGCCTCCACCATAGTGTAAAATATCAAACCGTGCCTTCTGTTTGATTATCGGCTTCAAGAAAGGTTTTGTAAATGGAAAAGAATGAACACGTTATAAATGGGATGCCCCATAAGGCGGCAACACAAAATGAGACTACCCCTCGGGAACTAAATGATCTGATCCAACTGGCCCGCCAACTGGGGGCCAGTGAGGTTGGTATTGTAAGTACGTCCCAGGTGCCGGTTGAGGACCACCTGGCAAATGTTTGTCGGGAAATTCGATGCGAGGCCTATGGGCTTTCCCCAAGTTGTCCGCCCAATGTTTCGGGGCCATCAGGGTTTCGGGAATTGATCAAAAGAATGCGTTATGGTGTGGTTGTTCGGATTGATATCCCATCATCGGTTATGTTTTCAAATGAGCGCAGAGAAGTCATGGGGCTGCTTCATGAAATTGTTGCCGGTGTGGAGCGGGAAGCCGTTCGCACTGGATATGCTGGATCAAAATCCTTTGCCGGCGGGTCATGCAAGCAAATTTTTTGCAGGGAACATGCCGAATGCCGCGTCCTTTCAAAACAAGGGGAATGTCGAAATCCCCAATCCGCACGCCCTTCCATGTCCGGATTCGGCATTAACGTATTAAAGTTGATGCAAAAGGCCGGGATACCAGTGGACAAGAGCCTTACCCCCGATGAAACGGGTTACCATGGAGAAAGCATGTCATGGGTGACGGGCCTGGTAATGGTGGGATGAAATAGAATCCATAGCCGTTTACGGTTGTCGGTTTACAGTTCACGATTTCTTTGTGTGCTCTTTCCAATATTTTTTTATAACCGTAAACCGGTAACCGTAAGAAATTGATTATATTGCTATTATTTTGCAGACAGATTCAGTTGGAGGGTTACCATGTCCTCTCTTACCTCCCCTTTCCCGTCACTTTCGATTGTTTTCAGTCGGTTTGAAGGGACCCCTCCCGCGGTTGACAATTCAGAAACCACAGCTTCGGCGCGTTTTCTGCCCAATGCAGTGAGAGCGTTTTCAGCCAGCGGCTGTTGTTGTTCAAGGTTTTTAAATAGCGCTTTATAATAACCGGGAGCGTCGGGTTTCAGGGGTTTTGATGATGTCTTGGTTTCAGGCTTCTCCAGGGCTTTTTTCTCTCCTTTGGGCAGGGAAGGCGCCAATCCGTATGATTTTTTTAATGTCGCTAATTCAATTGCATTCATTCGCTCAGTAGCCAGGAAGTCAAGGGCCTTTTGAGTCCTGGGATCCGTCATGTTCAGCGTTTCAATATCCAGGTTTATTTCCGTAACAGGTGTCCCTCCCATCCGTTTGGCCAGTGCCTGTCTGAGAGCCAGATGTTTTAACACCGCGCCGTCCGCTTCTGGAGCATACTGACCCTGAACTTCAACAGCCAGTTGGGGACGCTGCTTTATGGCAAGGGCCAGTTTGGCAAGTTTTTCCTTTTCGGGCGGTGAAATGCGAGAATGGCCTGCTGGAAAAGTCACTGCGCCCAGTTCTTCCTCATCGCCGCCAATAAGCGATGCCAGGGCCCTGAAAGGGGCGGTGACCATTTTGGTGAGAACGTTCGCCAGGGTTTTCCAAACCAGATGGCCGTAGCTGAATTCCGGGTCATCCAGGCTTCCGGCCACTGGAAGTCCAAGCTGAATGCGATCTTTCGAGTCTTTCAAGAGGGCGATGGCCAGATCCAGCGGCAGGTCCATGGCATCAGATCCCTCAATTCGCTCTCCCAACTCAAGGCTGTCCACGATAATCTGGTTTTCACCTTTGAGTTTACTGTCCACAACGTTATAATAGAGATCCAGGGAGATTTTACCGGATTTGATTTTCCTGCCGGCAAATTTGGCGGAATAAGGGGTGAGACGGGTCATCTCCACATTTCGGAATATCATGGTGACATCGCTGTAGCCCTTGGTGTTAAGTGGTGCCAGCTCACCTTTGATGGTGGCTGATCCGTACTGATCCACCTGCCCTTCCAGTGCCATGACAATCCTACGATCCGGCGAAGAGGAGAATCCATTGATGACGCCGTTCAGCTTATGGATTTTGGCACCGAAAGGCGGTACAAGACTCAAGTCCGCAAAATCAACTTCCGCATCTTTGAGGCGGACTTGATTGACATCCACCGGGAACGTTTTGTCAGGTTTCTCTTCTGAGATGGTTTTTTCATCACTTAAAGGAGGAGTTTTTGGGCGGGGTTTTTGATCCGAAACCAGGACGTTTTTAAGATTGAGACTGCCGTCTTTCTTGATGATGAACTGTCCTTTTAATTGATCCAGGAGAACCGTGTTGACTTTCAACGCACCCGGCAGGGTGTTGAATTGAATTCCATTTATGTCCATCAGATTCCAGCCCACAAACGTCTTGCCGTTTTCCGGCCGAATGAGTGCCAGTTTTTTGATGCCGCCGCCGCCTTTGAAGTTGATGTCATCCCCGTTTTCTTCGTTTTTCCGGTAAGTCACATCACCTTTGACAAAAATATTTCCTGATTTCAATTCAGGGATAAGGAATTCACCGAGATAGGGCTTTAGAGGTGTAAGGGCCACATCATCGGCTTTTATGGACAGGGCGACGCTGGGGGTCTGCATATCCACACGCCCCTTTATGACGGCGTTACCCCCTTCGGCAATGTTGAAGTCCAGATTAAAATCAAAGGGTGTTTCAGGTGGGCTGTGAAAATCCGTGACCTGAAGGTTAATGTTCTTCAGCTGGTAACGTTTGGGGGTTTTTAACCCCCGATCGGATAATTGCAGTCCGAACGATTCCATGCGGATGGCGTCAAGATGAACCGACCATGGGTGCTGTTCGGCCTCCGCCGCTTTTGCTGCCTTGGTGATTTCCCGCCGGATGGCCCCCTCATTCCCCGAAGCGGTGAGCTGGATTAAGTTGATATCGCCTTTCGGGGTTCGCCAGACGGCTACGTCACCATCATCCAGTGTCACTTCCTTCACAGAAACCCGACGGGCGGCCAGGTCCACCTGTCCGCCGCGAATGCCGGCCCGGGTGAGTGTCAGTAATTCTTCGGTTCCATCCACCTGGCGGAGCACCAGGCCGTT
>Ga0233431_1002816_pt1 | contig 22945 bp, 22 predicted proteins | sample SI_118_April2016_FD_179867 | JGI IMG/M metagenome (GOLD analysis project Ga0233431, IMG submission 179867) | Seawater microbial communities from Saanich Inlet, British Columbia, Canada - SI_118_April2016_200_MG | ecosystem: Environmental > Aquatic > Marine > Inlet | place: Canada: British... | reverse complement strand
ACTAAACAGCTTCTTCATTCTCTCTTCTCCTTTTCTGTTGTATCCGCCCCATTTCATCTCATTACCTCCCATTTGTCCTTTCGTTATCGGCCCTCGGGTCGCCACTTGATGCTTTCAGCCAACAGCAGTCCAAGCGTTGCGATCGTCAACAGGTAATACACAGTCTTCGTGCCAAGTAGCTTCTTCATTCGCTCTTCTCCCTTTTTGTTGTATCCGCCCCATTTCATCGTTGTTCCTCCTTCAGCTAACCTGCTATCTACCCTCAGGTCGCCACTTGATGCTTTCGGCCAGCAGCAGTCCAAGCGTTGCGATCGTCAGCAAGTAATACATCGCCTTTCCACTAAACAGCTTCTTCATTCTCTCTTCTCCTTTTCTGTTGTATCCGCCCCATTTCATCTCATTACCTCCCATTTGTCCTTTCGTTATCGGCCCTCGGGTCGCCACTTGATGCTTTCAGCCAACAGCAATCCAAGCGTCGCGATCGTCAGCAGGTAATACATCGTTCTTCCACCAAGCAGCTTCTTCATTCGCTCTTCTCCCTTTTTGTTGTGTCCGCCCCACTTCATGATGTAGCCTCCTTAATGATTGATGCTTTCAGCCTCGACAAAGGAACTAAGATTGGCTTCCCGCCTAGCATTTAGGCACCTATGTCTAACTTCGGTACTAATAAGGCAAAATAGGAATATGGTCAAGTTTTTTGCATGCTATTTGCAGTTCTCTTGAAGATTATATTATAAACGGATGTTACTACATACATGTCTAGCCGTTGTCGTTCCCAGGGAAGCCAAGGCAGACTTCTGAAGGCTGTTTGTGTAAACTAGAGACGCCACAGAACGGGCGCAGTCGGCACTTGAGTTCGTATTCATAGCGTGGGCAGGGTAATGCCGTCTGAGACGCTATTCCCCTGATTTGACTTAGCTTCAGCGCCCCGCTAAAGTTACCCGCAGATTAAGAACGAGGTGTTAGAGTGAGAGAGTACGAAATCGTATATGTAATCCGCGCGGATCTATCGGATGATGATCGAGCGGCCAAAATTGAACGCATTCACTCGCTGATCACAGATAACGGCGGTCAGCTGGGCAAGGTGGAAGATTGGGGCAAGCGCGTGCTAGCCTACCCGATTAGGCACTGCACAGACGCATACTACGGTCTTGCGGAGTTCCAACTCGCGCCAGAGCACGTGAAGACGATTGAGGAGCGCTTGAATATCGACGAAGAGATTCTTCGATATCAAACCATTTCCCGAGCGTAACTGGAGACATCATGGCAGCCAGCTTGAATCGCGTTATTCTGATCGGCAACTTAACTGCTGATCCTGAGCTACGTTACACGCCAAGTGGTACGGCTCGAACAAGATTCTCTATTGCCGTGAATCGACAGTACAAGAACGCAACCGGACAGCTGCAAGAAGAAACTACGTTCGTTCCCATCATCACCTGGGGGTCCCAGGCTGAGAACTGTGCGAACTACTTGAGCAAAGGGCGCTCCGTAGCTATTGAAGGACGCCTGCGCATAGATTCATTCGAGAATGCAGAAGGCGAGCGCAAAAAGGTCGTCGAGGTTGTCGCATCAACCGTCCAGTTCCTTGGCGGAGCCCCTCGATCTGGTGACGCGCCCGCTCAGACTGCGGTGCCACCTTCAAGTTCGAAACCGGAGGCCAGCACAACGGAGGAGGTTCCGTTCTAGGTATGTTTCATCGTAGAAAGAGAAAATGCAGAGTCTGTGAGCAGAAGCTCACGCTCGACTATAAGCGGCCCGCAGAGTTGAAGCAGTTCATGAATCGTTTGGGCAAGATTCTTCCCAAACGAGCGACGCGTTTGTGCGCAAAGCATCAGCGCGCCCTTGCCCTACAGATCAACCGTTCGCGCAAGATTGCTCTTCTCCCCTACGTCGGAGAGCGCGAGCCCATGAAGATGCGCCGATAACTAGGCACCCAATGAAGATTGAGCAACGCCCCAGCGAGAAATCCCGTTGGGGCGCTTTCTTTATCCAGACAAGTTTCCGAGTGCCCTCCACAGGAAGTTTTCCAGCATAATGAGGTCATGATAAAGCGAACGGGTGCAGTCATCTTTCACGCTCCAGCAGGTCCATCTGATATTGAACGGATGGTCGCGTCTGCGCGTGAGGCTTCAGCCTGTGATCTTGTTCAATCCCTGCAAACTCTTGTATCCACAATTGTCGTCGTTTGCTCCCCCGATTCTTCACACGCGTTCGAATCAATTGGAGCTTCCGTTCGAGTCGTTGTTGAAACAGAGAACTTCCATTTTGGAGAAACGCTGAAGCAGATTATCCGCGACTTTGAATTGAGTTCCGTCGTCTACTTCGGTAGTGGCAGTGGAACGCTTCTGACTTCAGAGCAGTTGGCCGATATCGTCGGATTCACCAGGCGAACACAAACAGAAGCCTTGTTCAACAATTACTACTCCTGTGATTTCGCCGTCTTCACGGACACGTCGTCGTTGCTTCAACTCCCACTTCCGGCAACAGACAATGGACTCGGTTTCTTGCTTTCGGATCATGGAGTGAAGTGCTATAGCCTTCCGCGTTCTCTAGCCACTCAATTCGATCTGGATACACCCATCGACTTGTTGCTTCTGAAAGAAGCCGCTCGCGGGGGAACTCGGCTACGAGCGTTTCTCAATGCGCAGCAGTTCGATCATCCCAGTCTGCAGCAGATCAGTTCTTTGCTAGTCGAGCGTACGGCTCTTGTCTATTTGGTAGGGCGCGTGAGTCCGGTCACATGGCAAGCATTCGAGCAGCAAGTCGCATGTCGAACAGCAGGCATAATCGAAGGCCGAGGCATGAAGGCCTATGCTGACCGACAATCCCCTGTACTTGCCAATCTTTTCCATCAACGCGGGTTCGCTGAATTTTTTCGCGCGCTAGAAGAATCTGCTGATGCTGCGATTATCGACTCTCGCCCATTGCTCGCACGACATGGCGTGCTCCCCTCGCCCCACGAACGCTTCTCTTGCGATCTGTTCCAAGTGTCGGAGCTAAGCGATCCGATCTGGATAGAGTTTGCACAACGAGCCATCGACTGCTCCATCCCGATTCTTCTGGGCGGTCATTCTTTGGTCAGTGGTGGTCTCTATCTTCTTTCGGAGATTTGCTGGAAAGGACGAAACCTTCCCCGTAGACTTCACCCCGACCCGTACGAAGGAGATGAAAGTCAACATGAGCCAGTTTTTGGACAAGCATCTGATTGATATCGACCCTCAAACAGCAGCGCTGATCTCCGCTGAAGAGGTTCGCCAGCGAGAGAAAATCATCCTCATCGCGTCGGAAAGCCTGACGCCAAAACCCGTTCGCGAGGCACTCGGCTCAGTTTTCACCAGTGTCTATGCCGAAGGCTATCCGCGGAAGGCGATGATGAAGGCTACTCCTGATGAATTGGCCGAACTTGACGTGCAGATGGCCAGCTATCGCCGCTATGCCGATCGTCGATTCTACAAGGGAGCCGAGCTCGCCGATGTCGTAGAAGCCTTGGCTGGTCGACGTGCTGCTGAATGCTTCGCCACAGACGAGTACCCGGCAGACCGGATCTTTGCCAACGTGCAACCCTTGTCTGGTGCGGCCGCGAATCTGGCTGTCTACGATGCCTTCGTCGCGCCCGGAGAAACAGTTATGGGCATGGCATTGACTGAGGGCGGACATCTCACACACGGTTCAGAGTTCAATATCACGGGGAAGAGATACAACATCGTTTCCTACGCCGTCAATCCAAGCACGGGTAAACTCGATTATGGTGCCATGCGAAAACAGGCTGAGAAGCACCGCCCAAAAATGATCATAGGAGGGTTCACCTCCTATCCATGGCAGCCAGATTGGCAAGCCTTCCGCGATATCGCAGATTCAGTTGGAGCCATTCTCCTTGCCGATGTCGCACACACAGCTGGCTTGATTGTCGGAGGACAGTATCCAAACCCGATAGGCATAGCTGATGTCGTGAATTTCACCACACACAAGACTCTCTGCGGGCCGCGTAGCGCTGTGATTCTGACGACTGACTCCAAGATCGCTGACGCTGTAGACAGTGCCATCTTCCCGGGACAGCAGGGGGGACCGCATGTTAACAAGTTTGCTGCTCTCGCCGTCGCTCTGAAGCTGGCGCAAGAACCCGATTATCAAGATCTCCAACGCCGCATCGTTGAGAACGCTGGCTTCCTCGCTTCTGCACTTGAAACAGAAGGCTTGACCTTGGCCTACGGTGGGACCGATACCCATCTCCTGCTTGTGGATCTCCGAGAAATTGCTTCGGAAACCGGCTTCGTCATGATGGGCGAGATCGCATCCCGCATTCTAGATTTGGCTGGAATTGTCTGCAACAAAAACACGCTACCCGGCGACAACAGCGCTGCTGACGCCCACGGCATCCGAATAGGAACACCCTGGATCACGCAACGAGGCATGGGCAAGCCAGAGATGGAGCTCCTCGCAGGGATCATCGCCCGAGTCCTACATGGCATCCGTCCGTTCACATATCAGGGCCTTGTTAGCCCTCTTTCGCGCGGGAAGATTGCCCTCTCCGTCCTAGAGCAAGCCAAACGTGATGTTCGCGCCCTTGTCGCCCGCATCGATCCGACCCTCCATTCCAATCAGCCAGCTTTGGCTGAAGATGAGTCCGCGTGGGCCATCCTCCGAGTGCATGGCGGACGCGTGCAAGCCCTATTGAATGAAGCGACCCCGTCGGAACTGGCATCTTTTCAACCAGGCGACTCTCTTCGCACGTACCTGTTTGATGAACGAGGAACCCTAATCTCCGAAGTCGTCATCGGCCTGCTTAAGACAGGTGTCTTCCTTGTTCTCTCTCCAGCTGAATCTGGAGATGTCGTTCGACAGTGGCTATCTGGACTAGCCGATGGCTACATCTTGTTTGATGAAGGCGATCTGTTCCGAAAAGTTCAGGGTCCAGCAACCATCGAGATTCTCACCGAAGCCGACGTGCCCGACATCGGGCGCGAGTGGCTGACAATCCCCATTCTGGGATCCAGCAATGGACTATCGATCAACGATGTCTATGCGCGTTCACCTGAGCGATTCAATCTTGAGAAGCCCTATTTTGTGGCGCAATCCAAACTGACACCATCCCAACAAGCATCTCACCATACCGCTTGGACGTGGAAAGAAGAAGAAGGGGAACTCGAACATACGCCTCTCTATCAAGCTCATAAAGACCTGGGAGCCCGATTGGTTCCTTTCGCAGGCTGGGAGATGCCGGTCTGGTACACATCCGCATTGGAGGAGCATCGAGCCGTACGGGAAACCGCAGGACTCTATGATCTGGGACACATGGGCGTATTCAATATATCGGGCCCCGACGCGACAGCATTCCTAAACTCGGTTTGTTCGAGCTATGTCTCTTGGCTTGAGAATGGCCAATCCCAGTATGCCTATCTGCTGGATACAGACGGGAATGTACTCGATGACATCTTTATCTATCGCCGTGCCTGGGATCGCTATCTCGTCGTCGTCAATGCAGCCAATGAACGCAAGGACTGGGAATGGCTCAATGGCATCAATGAAGGCACCTATGCTATTGACCAAGAAATCGGAGCTCGCCGTCCTAGGAAGGTCCAGATTCAGGACCTCAAGAAGCTTCGTGGCATCTCGGATATTGCTCTACAGGGCCCTGCTAGCCCGATGATTCTCGCAGAAATACTATCTCCTGAGCAAAAGCGAACCCTGGCTGCCATGCAGCGAACTGAGTTCTGCGAAATGGACGTAGATGGTCATCAGATGATCATTGCACGTACAGGATACACAGGGGAAGAACAGGGCTATGAGATCTACGTCGGAGGAACGTCCGTTCGCTGGCTATGGGACCGCTTGCTAGAAGCCGGTAAGGCCTATGGGCTGCTTCCATGCGGACTTGCCTCTCGCGATTCCACGCGCACAGAAGCTGGACTCCCTCTATATGGCCACGAACTTGCTGGTCCCTACTCAATGACACCGTTCGAAGCTGGATTCGGCTCCTATGTCAAACTCCACAAGCCGTTCTTCGTCGGTCGGACCAAGTGTGTAGCCGACTACGTCGAACGGAAACGATCGCTTGTCCGGTTTGGCGTCGATGCTGGTGCTCGGCGCGTCCAAGCAGGAGCGTCTGTGCTTGATCGATCCGGAACCGTGATCGGCCGTGTCACTAGCTGTGTCAGCCTGAGTGAGGTTCAAGTTGGACTGGCGCTTGTCAACCAACTGGAAGTAGATCCAGGAATTTCGCTGACCTTGATTAACCCTCCACGGGGGAAACAGGCAACGACAGCATCTGGCGAACTCAAGGTTGGAGATCGAATCACGCCAGCCATTTCTGGAACCGTACTCACACGATTCAGGACACGTGGGCTATTGCCCAAAGCAGGAGACGAGTAGACGGCAGGCGATTCTTGCTCGCTGTTCGATAAGAAGATGACTGTCCATCCGGCCCCTTGGGTCGGATGGACGCTTTCATTGGTGATTCACCAAGCCGATGCAGGCACCATCTAGATATCCATCCGACACGTTCTCATGACTCAAACCTGCCACGGTTTTTCTGCATAACTCATCAATGGGTAGAGGGAAGATTGTGCGAATGCAAGGGAGGCGGATGGCCTAGTTCAGACGCGGATCAGAGGGGACAGATGGGCTGATATTCGTGAGCCATTTCAGACTGTTCGGGAGCACGGATTGAAGCATCTTGGCATAACTACGCCAGTGATCGCGCTCGTCGCATAGTTCTTGGACGACTTCCTTGAGAACGGATGACTCAACCTCTGTGGGGAGCATGATGTAGACGCCGGGAGGCTGGTCGGTGTATGACAACTCCCACTTGAGTCGCTCAGCAGCCTGTTGAATCCGAAGGCCCTCACTTTCGCGAAGCTCTTCCAGACGGCGGAGAATGGCCACCGCTTCTCCTTCAAAAATCAAGCGGTTTCGATCGCCTCGCGAGAGATATGCGTCCAACGTCTCCCCCAAGGCATTCACTCGGTTTCTCACTGCACTCTTCGACAATCCTAAGAATCGTGCAACATCTTCCAGTGTGGCCATGGGCGTAGTATACAAGAAGAACGAGGTCATTTCGTGTTATACGGACAACCCTGATCGCTGGCTTTCAACACCGGTTGTACTGGGAGCTTTGGCATCGGCTATACTACGCATATCATGTTGTAATGCTTTTCACTCTTTCGGCTCAAAAGGATATGAAGGGGGTCACGTGCAGCTTACATCGTTGCTCATCCTTGCTGGTGTCGTCATCATCGTTCTCTGGGTGGTGCTTGCTCTGCCCAGGCAACGACGAGTCGTTCCTCGACATGAGGCACACGTCGTCATCAAGCGTAGAAAAGTTGTCGTCTATTCCGGAACTGCGGAGATCGAAGGAATCCTCGGAACAACCTATTACTACTTCCCAAGCTGGGTTCCTATGCTGGGAATGGATGTAACCGAAGTGCCGCTCAGCGTACTGGAGCTAAGGGTGCCGGAGATGGTCACTTTTGCAGCGAGAACGGCCCGATTCACGCTGACTGCAGTAGTTTTCGTGCGCGTCACCGATCCTCTCAAATCAGCTCAACGATGGCCAGGCCAGCACGTAGATGATTTTGTTACTGGCGTTAAGGAGCTCATGGAGAACGCCATCCGCAACACGACGACGGCCTTCGCAGCTGAAGACATAATTGAGAAGAAGGATGAAATCGCCTCCAAGCTCCAGCATGCCTTGTCCGCTGACATGGATGAATACGGCTGCATCATCACCAACGTTGGCATCGTCGACATCACCGACGCCCCTGATAATACGGTTATTTCCGACATTGCCCGGAAGCGAGAAGCAGAGATTAACTCAGAGAGCAGACAGATCGTGGCAGTCAAAGAAAGAGAAGCCCGCGTTGTTGAGGCGGAGAACACGCAAGGAGCGGAGATGCGGGAATCAGAAGCCGCAGAAGCCATCGGCGTCCGCAATCGTGAAAAGAATCAACGAGTCTTTGTCTCGCAGCAGAAGGCGGCAACAGAAGAGATGGAAGTCGAGAGGATCCGCCAGGTCGTTGCTGCTGAGATCGAACGAGATGCAGCGATTGAGCGAGCACAGGGGCAACGTCAGGCCGTCATTCTGAAGAGAGAAGCTGAGGGTGAGGGAACTCGCGTCGTAGGCTTGGCAGAGGCAGAAGTGACCCGCAGCAAGGGAATCGCTGAGGCAGAAGCCATATCTAAGCGCGCTGAAGCACTCAACCGACTACAGGAAGCGGGCCGTTCCTTCCGAAATATCGAGAAAGACGAGAAGGTCGGACTTGAGCTGGCCAAGGCCTTGCAGAATGCCGACCTGAAGCTTGTGTCTACAGGCAAAATTGACAGCTTCCTCGATCTGTTCTCCGCCAATGGCGGCGCCAACCTAGGTGCCTTCGTCTCGTCGCTACGGCAAGTCGAGCCTGACCTAGCTGACCGCCTCATAGGCGTCATCGATCGTTTGGGCAAGAACAAACAAAGCACAGCCTAGACCTCTAGGCAGAGCCGATGGGAATCACAAGTTCCACATCGGCTCTGCCTTCCTCAATGCTGCCTAGGAATCGAGCTCCGACCGATTCTTCGTGGACAAGAACACTCAACCCTTCCCGCATCAGCCAAGCCGCCAATGCCCATGCTCCAGTGAAGTCCATGATGGATGCCAAGCTGCTTTGCCATGAACCTGACCCAACACTGGTTTCAGAGATCAGATCGATTCTCCGATGAATCTCAGACAGGATCCGCGCCTTCTGGGGCAACGGCTGCATCCCGAGCTCAACAGCCTTGACACAGCCTTCTCGGAACTGAGCCTTAGACGCTGCAACGCATCCCGGTGATCCAAGGATCGGCCTCGATTTCGATCGTTCCATTCGAATGCTCACCCCATCACTGCGTTTTGCGGCAGCGATCACTTCAGCCAGCAATGAGTGCATGCCGTCTCGGCGTGCAATAAGCGTTTCCGGATTCCAACTTAGGGCACTCATGTCGTCTCCTCTCCAAAAGAAAAGACCACAGGCGTCCTGCCTGTAGTCGTCATGCCCATCCCCGGTGCAGCCGAGGCTGCGTGCGGGTGGGCTAGCTCGTCGTCGTGCTCAGGAAAAGGAAGCTGGGCTGCATCTCAAGCAAGCCCCATTCGATCACATGACTCCATTTTCCGTTCATAACGTAGCCACCCTACAGTATTAAACGGAGGGGGTCAATAGTATTGACGTCAATTGAACGGATTCATTCTTTCGCGCAAGCGGACTATGATGAGTTCTAGTCATGAAGACGAACAGACCTATCCAAAGGAGGATTAGATGCGAAAGGACTTTCGAGATTTCATCCTAAAAGGGAACCTGCTTCAACTAGCTGTAGCCTTCATCATGGGCGCAGCCTTCGGAACTGTCGTCAAGTCATTCATCAACGACGTGATTATGCCCATCATCGGGAAACTCGTCGGGGGCGTGGACTTTACCAATCTGTACATCAACCTATCTGATCAAGTCTATGAATCCGCCTCTGCGGCGCGAGAAGCAGGAGCCGCCGCCATCTACTACGGCTCATTCATCAACACGCTTGTGTCGTTCTTGATTATTGCCTTGGTGATGTTCTGGCTCATCCGCGCTGCTTCACGGATGGACAAGCCAGCCGAGGTCGCAGCGCCGAGCACCAAGGACTGCCCGTTCTGCATGTCTGCGATTGCCATCACAGCAACGCGCTGCCCCCAATGCACATCGGAGCTCGGCTCAGGTTAGCACAAGCGCTTCAACGCAGTCTCAAACGTCTGTGGATCGAACTTCCCGATCCACAGACGTATGATTGTTGCATCCAACGCATCGCATAGAGGTGTTCTCATGATCGACGCATCCACTCGCCAAACATTTCTTGATATCGCGGGTGCGGAATACGCTATCCCCGAATCCATCGACCCGAAGAAATTCGTCTTGAGCTCCATTCCCCTTCTCGGAGAAAGCGAAGGCGAGTTCCGTGAGCGTCATGTCTATGGCACTCTCCATCGATGGATCGTCTCAGAAGCGATTGATGCACAGGGGCTCAAGCAGATTCATCTGGCTCTTCTTCGCGAAGATGTCCTGTTCTCGGGGATTGGTGAGTCGGGGACGGACAGCGCGTTCTTGCGCGCATTCGCCGTTCTCCTGCTCGTGCCTACCCTCTACATGCATCGCAAGCAGCCGTTCCTGTCTTCAGACGAAATCGAAATGACATGCGATCGCCTGTCTCGATATCTACGAGAAGAGAAAGATCATCGTGGATACGTTTCGGCCGAGAACTGGTGGGCACACGGTGTCGCTCATGCAGCAGACGCTGTCGGACAACTCGTCCAGTGTGCTGAGCTTCAAACCGGGGCACTCATTTCGTTGTTGGAAGCCATTGCCCACGCGATGTCTCCCGATACCGAGGTCTATGCCCATGAAGAGGATGACAGAATGGCTGCTGCCGTTCTCAAGGTGTTCAAGCACGACGTACTGTCCCTGAAAACCATCGAGGATTGGCTCGCCCTTGTCGTTCCCAAGGCACGATACGAGGGGCAGCTTCCCAACGTTCACATCCGCTATGTCAACGCACGCAACTTTGTGCGGTGTCTTTTCTTCCAAGCAAAGAAAGCTGAGCTCGCCGACGAGCAAATAGCTCTCATTGAGGCCTCTCACGATTCGTTTCCAGACCGGTAGTACCCGACGATGACTCTTAAACAAGAAGACACTGATATCAACAATCTGATCACGCTGCTGGGACAGGCCCTGCCTCCAACCGCTCCTCGCCTCGTACGGCTTCCTCTAGACAGCCCCATCGTCTATGTCGGAGATATCCATGGTGATCTCAATGCTGTGGAGACGGTGTTCTCGCGATTCCCGCGTAATGAGTATGTACTCGTGTTCATGGGGGATGTCGTTGATCGAGGACCTGACTCTAGGAGTGTGCTCACCCATATTGCTCAAGAGAAGCTCAAGGCACCACTTGGCATTCACCTGCTAATGGGTAACCACGAAGCGCATAGCGTCTCAACCTTCAGGCCAGCCGAATTCTGGGATAGCCTTCGGATAGACGAGTCAGAGAGATTGGCCCATCACCTAGAGAAACTCCCTCTGGCTGCCTGGCATCCAACAGGCATCCTCGCCACACACGGCGGAATCCCGGATCTCCCCAGTCGTGAAGCCATCGACGGGATTGCGCTGGGTGATGACTCATGGAGGGCCATCACATGGGGAGATTGGGTGGATAAGGACAGCGAACAGACAGGAGTGGGCAAGAGGCCGTCTTTTGGCCCAACAGCCTTTGCAGAGCGCACATCGCAGTTGGGAGTCACCCTCCACATCCGCTCGCACCAGCCGACGTGTCCACTCTATTCTTTTGCTGATCGATGCCTAACACTATTCACATCGAGTTCCTATGGAGATGGCAAGCGACGCGTCGCCCTGTTGAGGCCAGGAAAGCTCGTGACTACAGCTCGCGATCTCGAATTGATCGAGATCTAGTCTCAGTGTCTTGCTCCCATTCGAATGAACCGATACCCTCAAAACGGTCACGTACAGAAGCGCGGCCCAAAGCCGCGACAAGGACAACTCAAGGAGAACCCAAATGCCCGATCCACGAGTCGAGAAATTAGCGCAGGTTCTGGTCCAATACTCCGTCGGCGTCAAGCCGGGAGACCAGGTGATGGTGCAGGGAAGTCCGGCTGCCGCGCCACTCATGAAGGCCATCTGTATCGAAATCCTCAAGGCTGGCGGCCATACGTATCTACGCCCCGTCATGCCCGGGTTTGGTGAGCTGGTTTACAAGTACGGGAGCGATGAACAGATACAGTACATTCCCGAGCCAGTGAAAATGGCGATGGAAACGTTCGATGCCTCAATCAATTTGATAAGCCCCGACAATACCAAGGCAATGTCCAACATTCCGCCAGAAAAAATCGCTCTGGCCAGCCAAGCGCAAAGCGAGTTGTTCGGAACCATCATGAAACGTACGGCCGACGGTGAGTTCAACTGGTCTCTCGCCCTTTTCCCGACAAATGCATCCGCACAGGACGCGGAAATGAGCCTGTCCGACTACGAGGATTTCGTCTACAACGCTTGTTTGCCCGACATGGATGATCCCGTCGGCTATTGGAAGAATGTGGCGATCCAACAACAGAAGGTCGTCGACTATCTCGACAAGGTCAGCACGTTGCGAGTAGAGGGGCCAGATGTTGATCTCCGGATGAACGTTGAAGGCCGTACTTTCGTCAATTGCTGCGGCACGCGCAACATGCCTGACGGCGAAGTATTCACTGGACCCGTCGAAGATTCTGTCGAAGGACACGTCCGGTTCTCTTATCCCACCACGTATCAGGGACGCACGCTGGAAGGCGTTCATGTCTGGTTCGAAAAGGGGAAGGTCGTCAAGGCTACTGCTGACAAGGGCGAGGACTTCCTCCTTAAGACGATCGACACAGACCAAGGTGCTCGGTTCGTCGGAGAATTTGCCATCGGGACCAACGTCGGAATCACGAAGGCCACGGGCAACACGTTGTTTGACGAGAAAATTGGTGGCAGCTTCCACATGGCGTTGGGACGAGGTATGCCGGAGACAGGCAGCGTCAACAAATCCGCCATTCATTGGGATATGGTTTGCGATCTGTCTCAGGGCGGAAAGATCTGGGCTGACGACAAGCTGATTTACGAAAACGGCCAATTCATCCCCGAACTGCTTTAGCAGTTCGTAGCTCCAGGTAGGAGTTCGCAACTGCAGATAGGCATTGGGCTATCCGCGGTGAATGCGCGCAGAAACGGTTCTCGTTCATGAAATGCAGTAGGCTACATCAGGAGGATCGAATGAACGAGACCGTTGATGCGAGAATCGAGGCATTAGCAAAGGCTGCCGAGCCACAGCTCATCTACGACCGACGCGACTTCCATAAACACGCGGAGTCGGGATGGACGGAGTTTCGCACCGCGTCTCTAGTCGCCCAACGTCTAACTGGACTTGGATTTAAGGTCCTCTCGGGAAAGGATGTCTGTTCATCCGAAGCCCGCATGGGGCTACCTCCTGATGATATGCTTGAATCTCACTGGGATCGCGCTCAACACGAAACCTCGGACCCTGTGTTTCTTGAGTCAATGCGTGGAGGACTCACTGGTGTTGTCGGCACTCTAAGCAACGGCAACGGTCCTACGATTGGTCTGCGATTCGATATCGACGCCCTCAATCTGTTAGAGAGTAGCGACGCGACGCATCGCCCGACAGCAGAGGGATTTTCCTCAATCCATGAAAACGTATGCCACGCGTGTGGCCATGATGGTCATGCCGCGATCGGCCTTGGCATCGCCAGCCTGTTTTCAGAACTGAAAGACGAGATTAGGGGAACCATCAAGCTCATCTTCCAACCTGCTGAAGAAGGTGTACGAGGTGCCCTCTCGATGGTTGCTGCTGGCGTCGTTGATGATGTCGACCTGTTGCTTGGCCATCATTTGGTGACTGGATCCGCTGTCGGTGAGATTTTCCCTGGAATGAGTGGGTACGCTGCGACGCGAAAGATCGACATTACGTTCCAAGGCGCACCAGCCCATGCTGGCGGCTCTCCCGAGGGAGGGCACAATGCACTTCTTGCCGCAGCCAACGCCGTAGTTAATCTTTATGCACTTCCGCGGCACAGCGATGGATTCACAAGGATTAATGTGGGCAAGCTATCCGCAGGCTCGGGAAGAAATGTGATTCCCGCAGAAGCGACACTCGTGGCTGAAGTCAGGGGCGAGACCACGGAATTGTGCGATTCTATGTACAACCGAGCCATGGCCGTCATCGAGTCTGCTGCTGCCATGTATGGCTGCACGTCTTCGATTCGTGCCATGGGAGGTGCAGGAACAGGACACTCCGACGAGACATTGGCCAATCGCGTACAGTCCATCGCATCACGGATCCCCGACACGACCTTCCTCGCAATGGCTAAAATGGGCGGATCTGAAGACTTCACTGAGATGATGAACCGGGTTCAAGCCAATGGCGGGTTGGCAACAAACATCGGGATCGGTGCGGACTTCTACGGAACCCATCATGGAAACGCAGATCGCGGACACGTGCTTCCTGCTCATACTGGAATCTACGACATTGATGAGAGTGCCTTGCCCTTTGCAACACGCGTATTGACAGCGATTGCGTTCGATCTGATGAAATATCCGAAAGTCACGTAGTTCGTGCTATTCCGCAGTGATGCTGGCCGCTCGAACCTTCACAAGCAAGACCGCAATGCTTGACACTCCGGCCCTTGTGAGCGGCTACGTCTTGACAATCTCAGTGCCGAATTCCTGGAAGTTGCCTGCGAACGGCATCCTTCGTATGCTGTCGCACACAACCTATCCAATGAGGAACCATGGACAAGCAGACGCTACGCCCTTTCGTTCTCGAGATCCTGAAGAAGACGCCTCAGACGCATTTTCATGCCATCGAGAACGATCTGCGGAAGCTAACGGAATCCTATGAGCGTCATGATGTCCTCACACTTCAGGAAGTTTTGTGGGAGCTGCTAGTACAAGGCGTGTTGGCGCCAGGTAAGAACTCGCTTAATCTCAATTTGCCCTTCGTCCATATCACCGACTACGGAGCACATTGTCTGGAAGACGGTCGAATCCTCGCCCACGACACAGACGGCTACATTGAACAACTGATCCGTCGCATGGGTAGAGACCTCGATGATGTAGTCATCCAATCCACTCGCGGAGCACTGGCTGTTTTTCAGACAGGCAATTGGACCTCCGCTGTCATCGTTCTGTCCCGAGCTGCCGAGTTTATATTCGATCAACTGACCACCCTGCTGCTAAGTACACGTCAACCTGCCGAAGAGGTCGAAACCCTAGCATCCTCCTCTCGTTTCTCGCAAAGCCAAGCTGAACAGGCAATGCACGTGCTTCACCACTGCAACCTGAGCCCAGAGGTTTCCTCGTCCATCGAGCCTCAGCTCAACGGCCTGCTGACGCTCATTCAATACTCCCGCAATCAAGATGGGGCCCCAAGATGGCCTCAACTATCTCGCGATCAAGTTCTGGGATTCCTGTTGCTGTTTCCCGAACAGTGCGCATTCGTTTACCATCTGATGAGCATCTTAGAGGGGGACGCCGCAGCCTGAGGGGCAAGCGGCCGATCTGCGGATTCGTCAGAAAAGGAGCACCATGGCCATCATCCTTCCATCCATCATTCTTACTGTTGTTGTCGGTCTGGCCATTGCCTCTCAAACGCAATTTGCAGGCGTTCTCGGCCAGCATGTAGGGATTATGGGATCGGTTTTCATCATCCATTTGGGAGGATTCCTTGTGTCGGGAATCTATCTATTGGTCGTTGGTGGAGGCAACATCAGTGCGTGGAGGACAGCGCCCTGGTATGTGTTGTGCGGAGGACTTCTCGGGGTCATGATCGTTGGCGGATACGCCTTTGTCATTCCACGAATCGGCCTCGCTCCCGCAATTACCTTGGCTGTGTCCGCCCAACTCATTTTCAGCGCGTTGCTCAGTCACTACGGAGTCTTGGGTGCTATACAACAGCCCTTAACTGTATCGCGGATTGCCGGCATCCTCGTGCTGTTGCTGGGAACGTGGCTCATTGTCCGCTAAGTCTACGTCGGAACAGCCAGCAACTCCCCACATCGGAACACTGAATGAGAAGCCGCTTCACGCATCCCTCAAGGCATGGATTGCTGAGCCTGGTGACCAATTTGAGGTCCGTGTAGGACGATTCGTTGCAGACATCGTACGGGATCACCAATTGATCGAGATTCAAACCGGATCGACATTCCCTCTGAAGCGCAAGCTTCATGCGCTATTGAAGCATCATCCCGTGCACCTGGTTATCCCCATCGCGCGGCAAAAAACGATCGTCACCGTTGATGGAGAAGGGCATGTTGTCAGTTCACGAAAATCGCCCAAGCGCGGCGAGATGCTTGATGTGTTCCATCAACTCGTCAGTATTCGATCACTGCTGGGTGACTCCAATTTCTCAGTTGAAGCCCTGCTGATTCATGTCGAGGAGATTCGGCGTCCTCGCACAACACGCAAGCGCCGCTGGAAAGATTGGGAGGTTCAGGAACGCCGATTGGTCGAGGTTCTTGATTCCGCCACTTTTCATCATCCAGGTGACTTTCTGGCTGCCATCCCATCTACCCTGGAAGAACCCTTCACAACTGCCGATCTAGCTCACGCCACAGGAAGACCTCGTCGCGTAGCTCAACAGATTGCTTACTGCCTTCGAGAGATGGGTGCACTCGTTGCCATCGACCGTAAGAAGAAGGGCATTCTCTACGTGCGCGATTTCAATAGCTAGGACTGATTCTTTTGCAGTAGTTCAGTACCATCTCAAGCACATGTCCAAGAAGAACAAAATCATGCCCCCCAAGACGAGTGTTGGCGAGGAGATTGCCAACAGTGTGACGCACGGTGTCGGCGCTCTACTTAGTATTGCCGGAACGGTCATTCTAATCGTTCGTGCAGCCATGCATGGCTCAGCCATACATGTGGCCAGCTTCGTCATTTATGGCCTAGCACTGATCTTGATGCACACCTCATCAACGCTGTATCACGCACTGCATGTCCCGCGTGCCAAGCGCGTGTTTTGGGTATTTGATCATGCGTCGATTTATCTACTCATTGCCGGTTCCTACACACCGTTTATGCTGATCTCATTGTGGGGTAGCTGGGGGTTGCCAATGATGATCGCCGTCTGGACCCTCGCGATCATTGGCATCGTATTCAAGAGCCTGTTCATCGGGCGACTGCGCAAAACATCCGTCGTCTTGTACCTCGCTATGAGCTGGCTCATCGTCGTTGCTGGACGTGCGTTGTGGATGGCAGTACCCCACGAAGCGCTGGCCTTGCTAGGCGCTGGAGGCCTGTTCTATACGGGAGGCATCGCCTTCTATTGCTGGAAACGCCTGCCCTACGGCCATATGATTTGGCATCTGTTCGTTCTCGGTGGCAGCATCTGCCACTACTTCGCCGTACTTCTCTATCTCCTACCTCGCACTTAGCAAGGAATCGGAGACAGGAACCGTTCTCTCAGGTAGCTATCTGTTGCCGGCCGCATAGACCGGTGCCCATGCTCGTATGAAGAGCTGATTCTTGTAGCGTTGTCTAGTATTCTAGTTGCGATATGGCCACGAACAAGACGAAAATTATGCCTCCAAAGCAAACGGTTGGTGAGGAAATTGCCAACAGCATCACGCATGGCATCGGCGCCCTGCTCAGCATTGCCGGAACCGTCATTCTCATTGTTCGTGCAGCCATGTACGGCACTGCCATTCATGTCGCCAGCTTCTCCATCTATGGCCTATCGCTGATCTTGCTGCACACCTCTTCATCCATATATCACGGCCTGCAGGCACCACGTGCCAAGCGCGTGTTTTGGGTATTTGATCACTCAACGATTTACTTGCTAATCGCCGGCACCTATACTCCGTTCTTGCTCATCTCGCTGTCGGGATCGTGGGGGTTGGGAATGATGATCGCCATTTGGACCTTGGCGATCATTGGAATTCTTCTCGCAACTCTTTGTGTTGGCCGTTTCCGAAAAACAGCCCTCGCCCTCTACTTGACGATGGGATGGCTCATCATTTTGGTCAGCCGCGAGTTATGGCACAGCGTGCCTCACGAAGCCTTGGTCTTTGTTGCAGCAGGCGGCTTCTCCTACACGCTTGGCGTCGCCTTCTACGTTTGGAAGCGCTTGCCCTACAGCCACATGATCTGGCATTTGTTCGTGCTCGGTGGCAGCATCACCCACTACTTCGGCATTCTTCTGTACCTGCTGCCAGCAACGTAGGTGTCTAGGCTTATCAACCTAGCCACTCAGCCGCGTGCCGCTCCGATTGACCTGTCAAGCGAGAGCTCCAAAACACCATATCTGCTGCGCCTCAGGATGGAGGACCCGGATCACCTCTCACGCGGAGCTTCACCTCAGTTATGCCCCGAAGGTCTTGGAAAGCCACTCTCTCATCATGTCTATACAGGAATCCTTCCTTGTCGCAGTATCATTGCAGCGGAGGTTGTGCCATGAGAATTCCACAATCTGACGAGGAACTGCTCGCCCAGTGCGAAGTAGATACATTCCGATCCAGCGGGCCTGGTGGACAGAATGTCAATCGCCGCGAGACTGCTGTGCGTTTGCGCCATCTTCCATCAGGCATTGTCGTCACGTGTCAGGAAGAGCGCTATCAGCTGCGCAACCGTCGGATCGCCTTGGCAAAATTACGAGCACGCCTAGAGGAGTTGGCCAAACCAGTCAAGAAACGGGTCCCCACGAAGGTTCCTCGCAGCGTCCGTCGCCGCATTCTCGTAGCCAAAAAGAGACGCGGTCGCGTCAAAGACTCCCGCAAGAAGCCGTCGATCGATGAATGACAATCCCGGCCTATCACACATGTACAGCATGCTTACATGAAAACGCGCCACCCTTTTCGAGGGCGGCGCGTCAATCATCAATGCGGTTCGATCGCTATTTTCTCTTGTTGTCCTCTTTGAGCTTCTCCACGACCTCTTCAGCAATCGAGAAGGGAACGGCTTGATAGTGTTCGAAATGCATGGTGAAATTCCCTCGTCCAGATGTAGCACTTCGCAGCTCTGAGGCATAACCAAACATCTCAGCCAATGGGACAGATCCCTGCAGGATTGTGGCTCCAGCCTTGGTATCCATTCCCTGCACACGCCCGCGCTTGCTGCACAGACCGCCTGTGATGGCACCAGTATAGGTTTCAGGCGCAGTCACTTCTACGCTCATCAAGGGTTCGAGGAGTTCTAGGCCTGCCTTGAGACAGGCTTCGCGGAATCCCATCTTGCCGCAAGAGCGGAAGGCTTGCTCAGACGAGTCGACGTCGTGCATCGATCCATCGACGACAACGACTTTGATGTCGACCATCGGAACGCCTGCATAAGGGCCGGCAGTCATTTCATCAACAATGCCACGTTGAATCGCATTGAGATACTCGCGCGTGATCTTTCCGCCAGTGATCGTATTCTCGAACTGGAAGCCTGCGCCTGGCTCCGTAGGTTCGATACGGAATTTCATGTGCGCGAACTGTCCTCGGCCGCCCGTCTGCTTCACATGGCGATACTCATGATCGACAGCGCCTAGGATTGTTTCGCGATAGGCGACCTGCGGTCGATCCGAATTCACGCCCACACCAAATTCTCGGCGCAGCCGATCGACAATAATCTCTAAATGTAACTCGCCCATCCCAGAGATAACCACTTCGCCAGTTTCTGCGTCCGACTTCACAACAAACGTCGGATCTTCTTCAGCCAGTCGATGCAATGCCTTGGCTAGTTTGTCGCGGTCATCGCGAGATGCTGGGGACACAGCCACGCCAATAACGGGAGCAGGAAACTCAATCGACTCCATGATGATGGGATGTTTTCGATCGCAGATCGTGTCTCCAGTTCGCGTTTCAGCCAATCCTACAACTGCACCAACTTGCCCGGCATGCAACGCCTCTACTGCCTCACGATCATTGGCATGCATTTCGAACAATCGGCCGATTCGCTGAACCTTGTCACGTGATGAGTTGTACACAGTGGCTCCTGCTTCCAACATACCAGAATACACACGCACGTAGGTGAGCTTCCCCATGTGTTTGTCAGCCTGAACCTTGAATGCGAGAGCAGCCAAGGGGGCATCATCTTTGGGTTGGCGAATGAGTTCTTGATTAGACTCAGCACTCGCCCCAATGACCGGTGGGAGATCGGCCGGAGAGGGTAGATAGTCGATGACAGCATCAAGCAATCGGCGAACGCCTTTGTTCTTGAATGCTGAGCCACAGAGAACGGGAATGAATTTCCCGGCAATCGTTGCCTTGCGGATCGCGCTGACCAACTCATGCCGTTTAGGCATGACGCCTTCTATGAATTTCTCCATCAATGAATCGTCCTGTTCGGAGATCATCTCGATCATGCGCTCTTCGGCAGCCCTAACAATGTCTAGCATGTCTTCGGGAACTTCTTCTTCCCGAATTGTTGCACCGCCGTCCGGCGCGTCGTCATAGTAGATGGCCTTGTGATCGACCAGATCAACGACGCCTTGGAACTCGCCTTCGGCTCCAATGGGAACAACGACGGGGACTGCATTGGCCCCCAGTTCCGCGCGAATTTCTTCAACAACCCGCTCGAAGTCGGCACCGGTTCGATCCATCTTATTGACAAAGGCAATACGCGGAACGCGGTATTTTTCAGCCTGTCTCCAAACCGTTTCTGCTTGTGGTTGTACGCCTCCGACAGCGCAGAACAGGGCGATCGTTCCATCAAGCACGCGAAGACTTCGCTCTACTTCGGCTGTGAAATCAACATGCCCCGGCGTGTCAATGATATTGATGCGATGCTCGCGCCAGAAGGCCGTCGTGGCAGCGGATGTAATGGTAATGCCACGTTCCTGTTCCTGAACCATCCAATCCATGGTAGCTTCGCCATCATGTACTTCGCCTAGCCGATGTCCCCGGCCTGTGAAATATAGGATACGTTCAGTCACCGTTGTCTTGCCTGCATCAATATGAGCCATTACGCCAACATTTCGGACGTCTTTAATGGGGGTCACCTTGGTCATGGTCTAACTCCTTCGCGCACCGTCCTATTCACTCTATGTATGACGGGTACGCCTCCACAAATGCAAATCCGCCTCGCTGAATCAGCAAGGAGGGCGGTTCGCAAACTCTGTCCAGGAATTAAACCGGAGTGCAATTGCGGACTACGTATTGAAAGGGAAGATTACGTCAGAACTTGAATGATGTCAAAGCGACTAGCCAGAAGGTGCCGGCCAAGGCGCTAACTGAATGTCCATAGGAACGTCAGCCCACTCCCTTCTGATAGCCGCATCTCCCACTGACCAGGCAGAATCACCGTAGTAAAAAGTGACTAATGTCGTCAGGTATTGGGTTGCAAGCAAAGCAGGATCCGTGTTGGGAAGCGAGGCGGTATTCCACACACCTGAAGCACCAATGAGGTCTCCATCCCCCATCGGCTCGGGCTGACGGCATCCAGACAGACAGGTTTCGCACAGATTGATAGTCGTGTTGGCTTCGTCGGCATAGAACAGGGTGAGATCCTCGCTCGCAAAATCAATGTCCGTATCCATATCGTGAATCCGAATCGTGCTGCCAAGCTCTCCCGTGACAAACTCCCAGGAGATTGGGCCTAGAACAAGGCGATCGGGAATGCCGTCGATGACCACTCCTTGTATATTGAGATCGTTGGCGTAAGTCATCCCGATCGCAGCGTCGGTGTGATCCACATAAAACATGCCGACTGAAGCGCGCGGGTGAACGCGAACGTAAACGGTCACGTCTTCCCGAGCCTCGTAGTAGATACGATCCACCTGTACCAATGGGCCGCTATTGGCACCCAGATAGGAGCGGATGGCCCGCACGGGTCCAGAGATGTTGGCGATGAATGCGCCTTCCTGTGCATTGAACGTGCCGATGTGTCGCCCACAGGATCCGGGAGCAATCCAGTAATCTTCGCGCTCAACCAGGTTGGGCCCGCCAAACAAGGACAAGCTGTCACACGTCCATCGATACGACCAATGTCGTTCATACACACGTGTCCGAATGAGGGAGTCTTCTGGATTGAGCTGCTCGCCGTGGTCACTATTTCGAAGGCCCGTAGTCTCATCGATACCTACAGTGTTGTAGGTCGCCATATACTCACCAGAAAGCAGCTGGAAATCGTAATCCACATAGGAAACGCCTGCGCTGGGATCGAGTGATCCATCATTCAGGAAGAGATAGAGATATGAGGATTGATCGGTCAGAGGGTCGAGGAGCTCAATCTCAAGACCGCTTCCTTTGCGAGTTCCTGCTGGGTCATCGATTGCCAATGTCTGGATTCCCGCGTCATCTGTCATGAGGACAATTTCGTCATTTGAGTCGAGAGAGGGATCAGAATCCGCGCCCGTGAATGTGGTTGGGTCACAATACACTTCGCCGAATACGTTTCGTCCGAATCCACCACGGCTTGTCACGTCATCAACCGGTGACCCATAGATTTGCGAGTACTCTCGCAAATCTCGTTCATCAATCTGAACCGTAATTTGGATCCAGCCATCACGATACGCAAAAGCAACAACGTCGCTTGGATAGACATTGAGCCATGGAATCATGGCTCCGGCAATCACAATGGGCGTCCCTTCTCTCAGACCATAAGCAGAAAGAGCGAGGGTGGAGATGACACCGACAATCCCCAACACTGATATGACTGCACGTATCCGCAAACCTAGGGCTTGTCTCATGGAACTAGTCTACAAGAAATCATTGGCCGGATTGCGCTCTAAGGAGGCAATTATCACGTCCTCCCTTGCGCTAACCACACAGAGCGTTAGAATCGCACGGTTTTCCGATTGCGCCCAAACCAAGCGAGGTTCTGACTCATGCCCCTTCAATGTGGATTGCTCGGCCGCCCTCAGTGCGGCAAGACCACCGTTTTTAATGCCGTGACTTCGGCATCAGCGTCGCTTTTCGATGCGGCAGAAGCGCATCGTGCAACCGTCTCGATTCCCGATCAGCGGGTTCAGAGATTGGTCGATCTCTACTCGCCCGGAAAGATTTCTCCGTCAACGATAGACCTCGTCGATATTCCTGGGCTTGAAGAAGGTGCCACAGCCGAAGGTGGCCGCGGATCGAAGCTGCTGACCCATATCAAGGAAGCCGATATGTTGATCCACGTCGTTCGTTGTTTCGAGAATGGCCAGAATCCTGTGGATGCGATCCATGACGTCGAGATGATCGACCTTGAGTTGATGGCAGCCGATTCCCAAACACTGGGACGCAAAGTTGAAAGAATCGCACGCCGAGCCAGTACCGGAGACAAAGTGGCCATCCAAGAGACTGCACTATGTCGAGGCGTTCTCGATCGCTTGCACGATGGAATTCCTGCTCGCAAGCAGAGTCTATCTGAAGCTGAGACCGCTGCTGTATTCGAGTGCACATTGATGTCACTCAAGCCTGTACTCTATGTAGCCAATGTCGACGGCCCCGACCATCTCGAAT
>Ga0233431_1002814_pt1 | contig 22947 bp, 18 predicted proteins | sample SI_118_April2016_FD_179867 | JGI IMG/M metagenome (GOLD analysis project Ga0233431, IMG submission 179867) | Seawater microbial communities from Saanich Inlet, British Columbia, Canada - SI_118_April2016_200_MG | ecosystem: Environmental > Aquatic > Marine > Inlet | place: Canada: British... | reverse complement strand
TCCATGGTGAACTTGTCGTCGCCACAGACGTGTTCTTCCGTGCCTTCCAGGATGATGAGGATCTGCACCGCATCGTGGCTGTGCATGGGGAAGACCGCGCCCGGAGGGTTCTGGATGAAGCTGAGCAGGGCTCCGTCTGCGGCGACGAAACGCGTACTCGACGTTTCAGTCAGCGGAACCAGCGGAATGTCTTCGATGGTGTAGACGTACTTGGATTTCTTGTTAGCTGCGTATGCCATTTTCTTCTCCGTTTAACAGGGGTTTTGTCTAAAAAGCGAGCCAGCCGCCATCCACGAACAGGACATGCCCGGTCACATAGTCGGATGCGTCGGAGGCCAGGAATACAGCCGCACCGGCGAGATCTTCGGGTTTCGCCCAGCGGCCCAGGGGGATGCGCGTGTTTATGTGTTCATAGCGCTCGGTGTTGGCGCGCAACGCGGCGGTGTTTTCGGTTTCGACCCAGCCGGGGCCGATGGCGTTGACCAGAATGTTGTACTGCGCCCAGTCATTGCACATGGTTTTGGTGATTTGGGTCAGGCCGCCTTTGGATGCGGCATAGGCCGGAACCGTGCGTCCGCCCTGAACGGCGATCAGCGACGAGGTGTTGACGATCTTGCCCTTATGCTTGTGCGCGATCATCACGCGCGCGCAGGCCTGGGCCAAGGCGAATGGACCAACCAGATTTACCTGCAATTCCTCTTCGAAGACGTCCAGATCGAAGTCTTCACAAGGCATGCGGTGAATGGTGCCCGCGTTGTTAAACAGGAAATCGACGGTGCCGAATTCTTCAACGGTTTTATCGACCAAGGCCTGAATGCTCTCGCGCGAGCGCATATCCACCAGCGCGCCTGCAGCCCTTCCTCCGCCATCGATCTTGTTAAGCTCGTTGGCCTTTTCGACCGCCTTGTCTTCAAGAATGTCGGCGATAATCACGTTGCCGCCCGCTTCGAGAAGCCCTTGCGCAAAGGCCGCGCCGATACCCCGGCTGGCGCCCGTAACGATGCCGCTTTTCCCGGCCAGACTGAATTTATCCAAAATCATGTTGGTTATCCTTTTGGCAGGGAATCCGATATTGCCGAGGCGTAGCGTAAAATGGCCGCGATCTCGGTATCTATGCCCCTGTCGCTGTTGATGTAAGAGGGAAATGTGATGCTGACGGCGCCGACCACGTCATTCGGGGAACCAAATATCGGCGCCGCCACACACATCACACCTCGGGTGATTTCTTCACGATCCAGGGCGTAACCCTGCTCGCGCACGTCGGCAAGCTCCGCGCGCAGGCTGTCAGGATCGAATATGGTTTTAGCAGTTATCGCGTCCATGGGTTTGGCGAGGGCCCGTTCGCGGTCCTCTTCGCTGCCGAAAGCCAGCAGCGCCTTGCCCATTCCGGTGCAATGCAGCGGAAAGCGTTTGCCCACCGCGGAAAACAGTTTGAAGCCGTAATCCCGGGCCTCGATTTTGTCCAGATAGACGCCTTCGTCCCCGTCGCGAATTCCCATATGCGCGTGATGGTGGGTCTCTTCGTGAAGGGACTGCAAATGGGGATGGACCAGCGTGCGCAAGTCGAAGTTGGCGGTCACCTCGCTGCCCAGATTGGCCAGTTTGAGGCTGCCACGATAGCGCGCCGTTTCCTCCGAGAACGTCAAAATCCGCAAGGCGACCAGTTCCTTCAGAATGCGATGCGCGCTGGCCTTGGGCGCGCCGGTCGCCGCCACGATCTCGGCAAAGGTCATGCCCCGGGCCTGATCGGCCACGACCGCTTCAACAATTCCAAACGCTTTTTGCAGTGTGCTCATGATCTATGTCTTTGCTCGGAAGCCCTCGACAATCGCACCGAACCCCTGAACGATGTTGCGGATGGAGTAAGCCACCATAATAAAACCAGCCACCGGCATGGGGGCGTACCACCAGGTCATGGGCCAGGCAAGGATCGGAGATGTGCGGCCGACGGCGATGGTTAAATCCAGGCTGTATTTAGCGAAGAAGAAAATAAAGATGGTTGTGCAAATTTCAATAGCAAAACCGAACACAATACCGAACTTGGTTCCGGCCAGGCGTTCGGCCAGCGCTTCGATGCGAAAATGGTCGCTGTCGCGCCACAAAGCGGCGGCGGCGATGAAGATCAGCGAAGCCATCAGCCATTCGATGACTTCGTCCGACCAGCTTAGCTGGGCGATGGGGAAAAAGCGGATGAATACGACCGCTGCCAGCACCACCATAAGGGCGATCAGGTTGGCGATGCAGAACAGGCGCATGGCTTTTCCCAAAATTCGGTCGATGGTTTTAAGTATGTTCATCATTTCGTTCACTCCGGCATCAGCATATTGGGAAGCCACAGTGAAATCTCCGGAATATAGGTAATCAGGAGTGTCACGATGAAGATGCCCAGCAGGTAGGGCCACAGTTCCTTGGACAAGCGGCCGATGGAAACGCCGCTAATGGTTGCTACCGCGTACAGGCTCATACCCACCGGCGGCGTCAGCAGACCAATCATCGAACACAATACCATGATCACGCCGAACTGGATGGGATCGACGCCAAATTGTGTAATCAGCGGCAAGAACACCGGAATGGTGATGACCAGCACCGCGATGCCTTCAAGAAAGCAACCCAGCACGATTAGCACGGCCACGATAATCAGCATCATGACCCACTTGACCGAAGTCACCGTGGTCAGTCCTTCGATCACCTGCTGCGGGATGCTTTGGTGGATCATCAGCCAGCCGAAGAAGCCCGCCGTGGCAATGATAAAAAGAACGCGAACACTCTGTTTTATGGACTCCCAGATAATTTCCGGAACGTCTTTCAGTCCGAATTCACGGTACCACACGCCGCCGACCAGAAAGGCGTAGAGCGAGGCGACGACGGCGGCTTCGGTTGGCGTGAACAGGCCGCCCAGAATGCCGCCGATGATGATGACGGGCATCAAAAGGGCCAAAAACGAAGCCTTGAACGTTGTCCAAAGCAAAACGAGAGTAGGCGAGGGATCGGTCGGGTAGCCGCGTTTTTTTGACACGAAATAGACGGCGATCATCAGCGCCAGTCCCATAAGAACTCCGGGGACAAACCCGGCCATAAACAGCTTAACGATAGAAACGCCGGTAATTGATCCGTAAATTACAAAAGCAATGCTGGGGGGAACCACCGGGCCGATGGTTGAAGACGCCGCCGTAATTGCGGCGCTGAATTCCTTATCGTAACCGTTCTTGGTCATGGCTTCCATTTCGACCAGACCCAGACCGGCGGCATCGGCGACAGCCGCGCCCGACATGCCCGAGAAAATCATGCTGGCGACCACGTTTACGTGACCCAGGCCGCCGCTTAAATGGCCGACCAGGGCGCGGGCGAAATCAAACACCCTTTGCGTAATGCCGCCGTAGTTCATTAAATTCCCGGCCAGGATGAAGAACGGGATTGCCAACAGGGTAAATCCCGTTGTCGCCACGTACATGCGCTGAGCCATCATGGGCAGCACGAAACCTTCACCTAACAAAATGAACGTTCCGGCGGCTGTCAGGCCCATCGCCGCAAATATGGGGACACCCAACATAACCATGCCCACCAGTACGGCGAAGATCGCAAGCGTCAGCATTTTTCCGTTCTCCATCCCGATCCGGGTTATTGGTCTTAGATCAGTAAAACCTAGTTGGTTTCTTTGACCATCTTGAGGAAGGTATCGACGTTTTCCTTGCCCGCGTAGGCGGCGATGGCGTCATATGCCGGACCCATCATGGCCTTGAATTCGGCGCGGTCGGGACGCGTAACCTTCATGCCTTTGCCTTCGAGCTTGGCGATCAGACTCTTTTCTTCTTTCTGCTGCTCGTCACGGAACCACTGACCGGCGGCGGCGGCTTCTTCGCGCAGAATTTTCTGCTGCTGGGCGTTGAGTTTTTCCCAGGACTTCTTGCCGATGGTGGCCATCATGGAGTTGTAGACGTGATAGGTCAGCGCGAGGTTCGGCTGAACTTCATACAGCTTGTAGTGATAGATGACGGAAAGCGGGTTTTCCTGGCCGTCGACTACGCCCTGCTTCAGAGCCATCGGGAGTTCTTTGAAGTTGATCTTGGTGACGATGGCGCCAGCGGCTTCCATCGCTTTTTGCAGCTGAATTTCGCCCGGGGTGCGGATTTTCAGACCCTTGACGTCGGCGGCCGACATGATCGGACGCTTGTTGTTCGTCAGGTTACGGAAACCCCATTCCCAGTTGGCGAGGAAGACGAGGCCCTGCTTTTCGAGTTTCGGGCCGGCCCAATCCATGAACGGGCCGTCAAGCACGCGCCAGGCATGTTGATAATCTTTGTAGACGAACGGCAGCATGACGGCGGCGAAGGCCTTGTCGTACTTGTCGATCATCGGCTGGGTCGGCAGGCTCATGTCGACAACGCCCTGGATCTGCTGTTCCAGAACTTCGTTGCCATCGCCCAACTGGTTGGCAGGATAAATCTTGATGGTGACTTCGCCGCCGGTGCGCTTGGCGACGGCCGCAGCCATCATCTGGGCCGCTTTGTTGGCCGGATGCGATTCGGGTGCATAGTGGCCGAGTTTCAGTTCGATAGCCTGAGCCGAGACGGTCATCGCCGCAACCAGCGAAGCCGCTCCGAGTGCGACTGATAGGGTTTTGAGTTTCATGTCGTGTCTCCTGGTTGGTGAACCTGTGAAATGGAAATTCGCCCTGCCAATTGCCCTGCCTGCTCGACCTGTCTAGGGCGCTCTCGCGCTCGTATTCCGGTCATCGCGCCTGTCGCAGTTCTTGTTCCTTGTCAGGACCAATACGAGCCGCGAGAATAGGCTGAAAAATTGGTTGAACGTCCTCCGCTGTATTGTAGTTTCACATTAGGAACGCTGTTCCAGAAAGCAGGTTGCCTTAATCGGTATACCCCTGTCAAGTCCCCTGAAACCCTTATGGAGAGCGGGTTTCACAAAAATTCGCAGAGTGAATTTTTTTATCTGAAAATTCGAAATAACCGCTGGAAAACCAATAATTCTGCTTTGTCATACAAATGAATTGTTATTTTTTCGTTGATGGTCGATGATGACGGCTTGGCGGACAGTTCGTGACAGAATCGTCGTGTTTTAGGACAAACTCAGTCCATTTTGAGAGGAAGAAAGAAGATGACCGATGACAGCAAAAAGAAGTGCCGCTCGGCGGCATGGTACGGCGGTAATGACATGGGTGGTTTCATCCATCGAAGCTGGATGCGTAACCAAGGTCTTCCGAGCCACGTTTTCGACGGTCGTCCTGTAATCGGCATCTGCAACACGTGGTCCGAATACAATCCGTGCAACGCTCATTTCGACGTTATCGCCGAGCACGTGAAGCGCGGCATCTGGGAGGCCGGTGGTTTCCCGGTGGAGTTCCCGGTAATGAGCCTGGGTGAAGCGACCTTGCGACCCACCGCCATGCTGTTTCGCAACCTGGCCAGCATGGAGGTCGAAGAATCGATCCGCGCTCAGCCCATGGATGGCGTGGTCCTTCTGGTTGGTTGTGACAAAACTACCCCCGCGTTGCTGATGGGTGCGGCCAGTTGCGATCTTCCGGCGCTGGCCATATCGGGCGGACCGCAGCTTAACGGCAATTTCAAGGGTGAACAGATCGGTTCGGGCACGCATGTCTGGAAATTCAGCGAAGCGGTTAAGGCCGGCGAAATGACCATGAAGGAATTCATGGACGCCGAAGCCTCCATGAACCGCTCGCCCGGTCATTGCATGACCATGGGCACGGCCTCGTCGATGGCCTGCATGGTTGAGGCGCTGGGTATGGGAATGCCTGGCAACGCGGCCATTCCGGCGGCTGATTCGCGGCGCAACGTGCTGTCGCACATGGCTGGGCAACGTATCGTCAAGATGGTCGAGGAAGACCTGCGTATGTCCCAAATCCTGACCCGCGAGGCGTTCGAGAACGCCATCAAGCTGAATGGCGCCATTGGCGGTTCGACCAACGCCGTCATCCACCTTCTGGCAATAGCCGGGCGCATCGGTGTCGAGCTGTCGCTTGAAGATTGGGACGCGCTGGGATGTGACGTTCCCACGGTCGTCAACCTCATGCCGTCGGGCGAATACCTGATGGAGGACTTCTTCTACGCGGGCGGTCTGCCCACGGTTATCAAGATGCTGGGCGATGCGGGAATGCTCCACAAGGATGCCCTGACCGTCAACGGCCAGTCCATCTGGGAAAACAGCAAAGACGCCGAGAATTACAACGAAAAAGTCATTTTGCCGTTGGATAAACCGTTGACCCAAAAGGGCGGCATTGCCGTTCTGCGTGGCAATCTGACGCCCGGCGGCTCGGTTCTGAAACCGTCGGCGGCCTCGCCCGAGCTGTTGACCCATCGCGGGCGCGCCGTCGTTTTCGAAGATATCGAACACTACCTGACGCGCATCATGGAGCCCGATCTCGATATTGACGAAACCTGCATCATGGTTCTGAAAAACTGCGGACCCAAGGGATTCCCCGGAATGGCTGAAGTCGGCAATATGGGATTACCACCGAAGCTGTTGGCCAAGGGCATTACCGATATGATCCGCATTTCGGATGCGCGCATGAGCGGAACGGCCTATGGGACCGTGGTTCTGCATTCCGCGCCCGAGGCGGCGGCCGGTGGCCCGCTCGCTCTGGTTCAGGACGGCGACATGATCGAGCTGGATGTGCCCAACCGCAAACTCCATCTGGAGGTGTCGGACGAGGAACTGGCCAAGCGCCGCGAGACGTGGAAGCCCATTGATCCGCCCATGATGGGTGGCTATCAGAAGCTCTATTACGATCACGTGCTGCAGGCCGATCAGGGCGCTGATCTCGACTTCCTGGTGGGCAACCGGGGGGCCGAGGTGCCGCGCGATTCACACTAGAACGAACCATACGGCCAAAGAAAAACCCCGGAGCGTTTTTCGCTCCGGGGTTTTGTTTTGCCTACCCGATGTAGGAGGGCATAAACGCTCTTGGCAGCCATAGGATCACTTCCGGCAGGAAGATGACGAACATCAGCACACAAAGCATGGGCAGCAATATGACGCCGACGTCCTTCAAGGCTTGAACGACCTTGATCTCACCCACCGCGCAGGCAATTAGCAGACATAATCCGTAGGGCGGCGTCACCAAACCGAAGGCCAGTGAAATAACGCCGATAATGGCGAAATGGATCGGATGCATGCCGGCAAATTCACCCAGCGGCCACAACACCGTGCCCAGGATAATGATTGCCGGGATGGCGTCGATGAACATGCCGATGAACAGGAACGCACCGGCCACGATCAGGCCCGTGCTGATCGCCCCGACGCCGAACGGCTTGAGGAATTCGACAATGGCGAACGGAATTTTGTAGTAGGCCAGCAGCCAGCCAAAGGCCGACGCCGTGCCGATGCAAAACAGCGAAATCGCCGCGAAACGGGCCGAATCGTAGAACACCTTGGGGATGTCCTTGCCCTTGATCGTGCGGTATCCGAAAACGCCCAGAGCCAGTGAATACATCACGGCAATGGCTGATGCTTCCGTCGGCGTGAAGAAACCGGCGACGATGCCGCCAACGATGATCAGTGGCGTCATCAGGGGCGGGATGGCAAAGAAGATGGCCAGCGCCGCTTCTTTCAGGGTCGAACGCGAATAGATGGGATAGCCGTAGATCTTGGCGTAGATATACACCGTGATCATCTGAGACGCGGCGACCAGAATTCCGGGAATAACGCCGGCCAGGAAAAGCCCGCCGATGGAAACCGTCATCAGGCCACCCCAAACCACCATCAGAATGCTTGGGGGAATGATAACGCCCATAACCGACGAACACGCCGTAATGGAAACCGAGAAGCTGGCCGAAAAGCCCTGCTTCTTCATCTGCGGGATCAGCAACGAGCCGATGCCCGCGGCATCCGCCGTGCTGGATCCGGAAATCCCGGCAAACAGCATGCTGACGACCACGTTGATGTGACCCAGACCGCCCGGCAGATGGCCGACCAGGGCACGCGACAGCCGAACCAGACGGTCCGTAATGCCGGCCTGGTTCATGATGTTGGCGGCCAGCAGGAAGAACGGCACGGCCAACAGCACGAAGGCGTTGTAGGATTTGTACATTTCGTTCATCAACAGGAACGGCGTCAGCCGGTCCTCGATCATGAACACGGGTACGCAGGCGAGGCCCAAGGCAAATGCCACCGGGACCCGCAGCAGGACAAGCACCCCGAAAACGGGGAAAAGAATTGCTGCAACTTCCCAAGCCGACATCACTCAGTACTCCGAATAAGTTTAATATTTTTGGCGGTTTTTTCGGCCAGGAATATAATGTAACTCACCCCGGCGATCGGCCATCCCGCATAGATGTAGACCATCGGCATGTCGGCCATCTCTGAAGTCTGATAAAGGCTGGATGCCACGAAGTCCCAGCCCCAAATCAGGAAGACCATAGCGGTGAGGAAAATGGAAAAATCGGCAAACAAATTCCATAGCCCTACCTGGCGCTCCGTTGAAGCCGTCGGTAACAGATCGACCGTGAAGTGGGTTCCTTCGCGCACGGCGATGATTGACCCGACCAGAACGATCCAAATAAAACAGAACCGCGCCATCTCTTCAGTCCAGATGTAGCGCGGAATAAATCCGACATAGCTTGAGAAAATTTGCAGCGACACGGGCACGATTAGCAAGATCATCAGTGCCGTAAGCGCAAACTGCAAAAGTCGGAAATAACCGTTGAGAAACGATTTCATATTCAGACTGCCATTCCCGTGACGCCGTCTGACGGCGTGCAAGGTTGAAGAAAGGGGCCGACAACCATTAAGTCATCGGCCCCTTAAAGTCTAACTCATTTGTATCGCTTGACCGCTACTTATTTGACAGCCCGAATGGCCTTGAAGAGGTCAGTTGCGTTTTGTTCGGCGAAGTATCCTTCAACGGCGGGAGCCATTGAGTCGGAAAGCGCCGCACGTTCGGTGAACGCGATTCTCTTGAGCTTGCCTTCGCCTTCCATCTTGATCAGCAAGGCAGCGTCGTCGGTGGTCTCGGCGATACGACCGAAGACACCGGCGTCTTTACCCGCTTGCATGACGGCGGTTTGCAAGTTGGCCGAAAGGCGCTTGAAGGACTTGTTGGCGAAGCACAGCGGCCGGACGGTCATGGCATGACCGGTCAGGGCGATGTTCTCACCGACTTCGTAGAACTTCATCTGCTTGATGCCGTTGGCTTCGTTTTCGGCGGCTTCGATGCGGCCGGTCTGGATGCCGTTGTAGACCTCGGAGTAGGCGATGACGGTCGGAGCCATACCGGCGGCCTGGAAGGCTTTCGTCCAGATCGGGGCACCCTGCACACGAACCGAAAGACCCTTGATGTCGGCCATGGAACTGACCGGCTTGTTGACGATCAGGTGACGGGTCGCGCCGCCGCCGTAACCGAGAATAACCACATCGGCACGTTTCAGGATGTCTTGTTCGATCGGCTTAAGAACGCCGGATTCGATAACCTGGCTCATGTGCAACGCGCTTCTCCACAGTCCCGGAGGATCATAGAGCGTCGCCATCTTGGAGTAGGTTGACATGTGCGCGGGCGATGCGACGGCGTAGTCGACCGAAATGCCCTGGCTCATGTAGTTGAAATAGTCTTTTTCAAGACCGAGTTCGCTGTTCAGATGCATGACGAACTCGACGGTTTCCGCGCCCGCATTGTACAACGGAACCAATTGTTCGAACTTGCGCATAAGCCTGGTGAAAGGATGCGCTTCGTCAAACTGGCTCGCGCCATGCAGTGTTACGTCAGCGGATTGCGCTGCGCCGATGGACATGGCGCCTACGATAAGTCCCAGGCTGGTTGCCTGAGCAATTCTTTTCAACATGAGTTCTCCCTCCACGATCGTAAATTTGAAGTGTTAAACAGCCAACCCCGCCCGTCCCTCATTTATTGATCGGGCAGATTACCGTTCATGTTTACCAAGTCACGATAGCATCGCTTGGGGCTAGACGTAAACCTCGAAACCAATATTTCTTAGTAAGGGAAAATATTCATTGGAATTCCAATAATAAATTGAAAAATCTCAATTTTTTCGGGAAAAACAGAGCCATATTCTTTACCAACGGAATGCGTCGCCAACAAAATTGTTGCCAATTTTTCGGTTGCTTTGCGATATCAGACCTTCCAATTTGAGCAACCGGTATTGTGTCACTGCAGGTTTGCCGGTTAGAACCGGCGGCACTGTAGGCGAATACGGTACACTTTTTAGCGATCTCAGATTGCAATTTCAGGAGGACCGAGTGTCTGATCTTTTTTCTCTTTCTGGCAAGGTGGCGCTGATCGCGGGTTCTACGCGTGGCATCGGCTGGGCAATTGGCAAATCGATGGCTGAGGCGGGCGCAACGGTCGTCCTTAATGGTCGTGACGAGGCGAAATTGGCCGAGCGGGTGTCCGAGTTGAAAGAACTGGGATATTCGGCCTCGGCGATTGCCTTCGACGTAACCGACGAGGCGGCGGCGGTGAATGCTGTGGCGGCTATCGTCAAGGAACATGGCCGGTTGGACGTGCTGGCGGTCAATGCGGGCACCACCCACCGCACCGCCTTGACCGAACATACGACCGAGGATTTCCTCAAGGTAATCAACACCAACGTTACGGCGGCATTCGTGCTGGCGCGGGAAGCATCCAAGCCGATGGTCGCGCAGAAAAGCGGGCGAATAATTGTCGTCTCATCCATGATGGGGCAGGTCGCCCGACCCAATAATGCGGGCTATGTTGCGTCGAAGGGCGGTGCGACCGCCTTGTGCAAGGCGCTTGCCGTGGAACTTGGCGAACACAGCATTACCTGCAACGCCCTTTGCCCGGGCTTCACCCGCACCGACCTGACGCAGGCTCTCCAGGACAATCCCGAGTTCGATCAATGGGTGGCTTCGCGGACCCCGTTGGGCCGCTGGGCTGACCCAACCGAAATCGGCGGGGCCGCCGTGTTTCTGGCGTCCGACGCCGCATCGTTTATCACCGGTCACGCCCTGAACGTGGATGGCGGGGTTGTGGTCAACGTCTAGTGGATAGTGGGGGCGTTATGGATAGCATTCGTTGGGGGATTGTCGGTTGCGGCGACGTTACCGAGATTAAAAGTGGCCCCGGATTCAGCAAGGCGGAGAATTCGTCCCTGGTGTCGGTCATGCGGCGCAACGCAGATCTCGCGCGCGATTACGCGCAACGTCACGGCGTCGCCAAATGGACCGACGATGCGGCGCAACTGATCCACGATGACGAAGTGGATGCCGTTTACGTGGCGACCCCGCCAAGATCGCACAAGGAAATCGTGCTGATGTGCGCGGCCGCCGGAAAACCGGTTCTGGTCGAAAAACCCATCGCCATGGACGAGGCTGAGGCGCTGGAAATGATCGAAGCCTGCAAGGGCGCGAACGTACCGCTTTTTGTCGCCTATTATCGGCGGGCCTTGCCCATTTATCTGAAGGTAAAGGAAATTATCGATAGCGGTTTGATCGGTGAGGCGAGAACGGTCCATATCAGCCATTTCGAGCGCGCGCCCGAACCGGGTTTCGACGCTGACGGCATCCCCTGGCGAATGCGTCCCGAGGTCGGCGGCGGCGGCATTTTCGTTGATATCGGTTGCCACGCGTTTGATTTGATGGATTTCATTTTCGGACCCGTCGTCTCCGTTTCCGGGTTTGCCGCCAATCTCACCGGCCTGTACCCGGCGGAGGACACGGTGAGCGCTTCGTTTGTCTGCGAAGGCGGTGTACATGGCGTTGGCGAGTGGTGCTTCACCACAAGCCGCGACTTCGAGGAAACCCGTGTCGTCGGAACCCATGGCGAAGTGTCGTTCTCGATTTTCACGCCGAACCCCGTGGTTGTGAGCACGCCCGACGGAAAAACGGAATTCGATGTGGGTTATCCCAAACACGTTCATCAACCGTTGATACAAACGGTGGTAGATGATCTTTTGGGTAAAGGCGTGTGCGCCAGCACCGGCGAAACGGGCATGCGCGCAACCAAGGTGATCGACGCGGTGTTGCAGGATTATCGTGCGGGCAGCGCGGAAACGGGATAATCGTGCGGGCAGCGCGGCAACGGGATAATCGTGCGGGCCGCGGCATCGGGAAAATGAAAAGAAGATGAATTTCGGACGCGTCCTCGATTCCGCCATTTTAGGCGTGTTTTCCAACCGGGCATTCGCGCTGTTTACGGCGGGAAATTCGCTATCACTGGTCGGTTTGTGGGTTCAACGGCTGGCCGTTGGGTGGCTGACGTGGGAATTGACGCAATCAGGCTTCTGGCTGGGCGCGGTTGCCTTCGCTGATCTGTTCCCGGTGGTTTTTATTGGGCCGTTCGGCGGCGTTCTTGCCGACCGGACCGACCGCAAGATGATCCTTGTTGTCTGTAAGGCATTGGCCGCGGTTCATGGTCTTGCTCTTGCCGCCCTGATCTATGCGGATCTCGTGAATATCGAGGTTCTATTCGGTTTGTCGCTGCTTGGCGGAATTGTCATCGCCGTTCAACAACCGGCACGGCTGGCCATCGTTCCAAGCCTGGTTACAGCCGAATACATCGGCCCAGCGGTTGCGATCAATTCGGTGATTTTCAATCTGGCGCGGTTTGTCGGACCGGCGGTCGCCGGGCTTTTGATCGCTTGGGCGGGCATTGCCGAGGCTTTCGTATTCGTCGGTTTTAGCCACGCTGCCATCGTCTTCATTCTTTTGGGCCTGAATTTGCCCAGTGAGAAGGCGTTTCACCATCAGGGGATCGTCGCTGAATTCGTCGAGGGCATACGCTATGCGTTTACCCATCCGGCTTTGGGACCGTTGTTGATTTTGTCCATCATCGGATCGATTTTGGCGCGGCCCGTTTACGAACTTCTTCCCGGTTTTGCCGATGAGGTTTTCCATCAGGGTGCCGATGGATTTGCAATATTGACCTCGGCGGTGGGTTTTGGCGCGGTTGCTGCCGGCCTCTATCTCGCGCAGCGAACGGGCATTGCCGGATTGACAGCAATGACCATCGCGGGGTTCGCCCTGTCGGGGGTTTTATGTGTCATCTTCGGCTTGTTTTCCGGGTTCTGGGTTGGCGTTGTCGCCATCGCCCTTTCGGGGACCATGATGGTGGTATTCGGAACAGGGGCTCAGACGTTGCTGCAATCCGCCGTAGACGATCGGATGCGCGGGCGGGTTCTAAGCGTCTGGGGCATCACTTTTCGTGGCGGCCCTGCGGTGGGGGCACTGGCCATGGGGTGGCTGGCCGAATTCTGGGGCTTCGGCCCTCCGGTCGCAATGGGCGGGATCGTTTGCGTGATTATCGGCGTCGTTGTTTACCGCCGCCGGGCGCCCCTGATCGCCCTGCTCGAAGGCGATCAGGTCACCAAATAACTTAGGCCAACGCTTGGGCCGGTTCGACGAACTCGTATCCCAGGGCTTCGGCGACACCCTCGCAGGTGATTTTCCCACGATGCACGTTTAGACCGGCCAGCAGGTGCGGATCGTCCGTCATGGCCGCCGTAGCGCCCTTGTCGGCCAGCGCCAGAGCGTAAGGCAGGGTCGCGTTGGTCAGGGCGAAGGTTGACGTGCGCGCCACCCCGCCCGGCATGTTGGCCACGCAGTAATGAACCACGTCATCCACTACGTAGGTGGGATCGGCATGGGTGGTGGCGTGGGCGGTTTCAAAGCAGCCGCCCTGATCGATGGCGACATCGACGACGACCGAGCCGGGCATCATCGCCTTGACCATGTCCTTGCTCACCAGTTTGGGTGCGGCGGCGCCGGCCACCAACACGCCGCCGACCACCAGATCGGCAGTTTCGACATGATGTTCAATGGCGGCATGGGTGGAAAACGCCGTCTTGATGCGGGTACCGAAGTGGTTGACCAAGGTGCGCAGAACGTCGATGTCACGGTCGATGATGACAACCTCGGCACCGAGGCCGACGGCCATCATGGCCGCGTTGCTTCCCACGACGCCGCCGCCGATGATGGTCACTTTGGCGGGGTCGACGCCGGGAACGCCGCCCAGCAGTACGCCGCGACCGCCGTGCGCCTTTTCCAATGACTGCGCGCCCGCCTGGATCGACATGCGGCCGGCCACTTCGCTCATGGGGGCCAGCAGCGGCAAACCGCCGCGCGGCGACGTTACCGTTTCATAGGCAATACAGGTGGCGCCGCTGGCCACCAGATCCTTGGTTTGCGGAGCATCGGGAGCCAGATGCAGGTAGGTGAACAGCACGTGATCTTCGCGCAAGCGCGCGCGCTCCACGGCCTGGGGTTCTTTCACCTTGATGATCATCTCGGCTTTGGCGAACACCTCGTCGGCGTCGGAGCCGATCTGCGCGCCTATGGCCTTATAATCTTCATCAGTAAATCCGATGCCGCCGCCGGCGCCGGTTTCGATCATTACCGAATGGCCATGCGCCACCAGTTCGCGAACGCCAGCAGGCACCAGGCCGACCCGGTACTCATGGACTTTGATTTCCTTTGGAACGCCGATACGCATGACGGAAACTCCGAGTATTGTGGAATTGGAACGTTGTGAATAAATGTATCACCAACAGCGCAGAATATTCGTGCTTTTGACGTATGAAACGGGATAAATATTGAAGAATATTCGGAAAAACACAAAAAATAAGGAAGATTATGCGACAGGTAAATATCGACGAACGGGATCGTGCCATCCTTCGTGCTTTGCAGGAAGACGGCAGTCTGTCAAATGTGGAATTGGCTGAGCTGGTCAATCTTTCCCCGTCGGCCTGCCATCGCCGGGTCCGGTTGTTGGAGGAAAGCGGCCTGATTGCCGGAACTGTTACCCTGTTGGATCCGGAGGCATGCGGGAAGCCAGGCGCGGCCTTTGTAGAAATCAAACTGGATCGTCAGGATCGCAACGCTCTGGACCAGTTCGAGGCCGTGGTCGCGACTGTTCCCGAGATTATGGAATGTTATCTGGTCGCCGGGGTGTCCGACTACGTGATACGTACGATTTATGGTGATAAGGCAGATTTCGAAAGGCTTCACACCGAAATTTTGACCCAGCTTCCCGGCGTGGTGCGGGTGGAAACGACGTTTGTTCTGCGCACGGTCAAGTGCACGACGAAAATGCCGATATAGAATTCGCGGATTACGCTTCGTTCAAACCGGGCAGCGAAATGCGGAATTCGGTGCCGCCCCGGTCACGATTTCTGACTGTGAATTCGCCGCCGTGTGTGTCGATGATCGACCGACAAATCGAAAGTCCCATTCCCATGCCTTCGTTCTTGGTCGTGAAAAAGGGATGGAAAATTTCGGGCATGGTTTCTTCCGAAATTCCGGGTCCGGTATCCGAAACACTTATTTCAATAAATCCGTTCTCGCCGCGCAGGGTGCGGATGGTAACTTCGCGTGGTTCGCTGTTGGCTTCACTCATCGCTTCAATGGCGTTGTGCGCGACGTTGACGATGACTTGTTGAATTTGCACAGCGTCGGCTGAAATATGCGGAAGGGCCGGGGTCGGTTCCAATTTAATCGTGGCATTGTGCTCCAGCGCGTCGTTTTCAAGAAGTTCGACGGCGGCGCGAATCGTTGCGTTGATGTCGATGTCCGGGTGCCCGGCATCCAACCGGCCCAATTCGGTTTTTCCGACGAATTCACGAATGCGCCGGATGATCTCCCCCGCTCTGATCGCCTGTTGCGAAATCTGCTGGATCGCCGGCTTAATCTGGTCCGCGTCCACGACTCCCTGATCTAGCCGATGAACGCATCCCATGGCGTAGTTGCTAATCGCCGTCAGGGGCTGGTTGAGCTCATGGGCCAACCCTGTGGCCATTTCTCCCATGGTGCTAAGGCGGGAGACATGGGCCAGTTCGGACTGCAACTGGCGAGCGGCCTCACTAGCCGATTTCATCTCCGTGATATCCGTGCTGACGCAGCCGATCCCACGCATTTCCCCTTCTGAGTCGACCAGCGGAAACTTGATCGCTATATGGGTGTGCAGGGAACCGTCGGCGTGCCGTACCTCTGCTTCGCGTTTTTGCACGGTTCGTGTTTCGATTACCTCGGCGTCTTGTTTTTCTGCCGCGTCCGAATTTCTTGACAGATGGATGTCACGAATTCGTTTTCCGATCACCATTTCCGTGGCCAGCCCGAACCGGCGGCAGAATTCCGTGTTCGCCACGACATAGCGGCCTTCGATATCTTTGATGTAGATAGCGGCTGGCGAATTTTCGATAAATCCTCGCAAGCGGCTTTCGCTTTCACGATACGCATCCTGGGCTTTTCTTCGCTGGATAACATTGAAGACAAGGACGGCGCCGATGGAGCAAAAACCGATGACGGCGATAAGGGAGATCAAGGCGAAACCGCGAAAGCGCCCGAACTTCGATTGCGGCTGATTGATAACAACGCTTCCAGCCGGAAGCTCCGAAACCGAAATCGCGAATCGTTGCAAAACGTTGAAATCGAAAATCCATCGGTTCGGGCTTTTGGTAAGCACCGGAATGTCTTTGGGCTTTTTCCCACGCAATATGTCGATGGCAAATTCAGCGGCGGTCTGGCCCTGATTGTAACCGCTTACCATTTTGCCGCCGATGACGCCGTGACCCAGCAAGATTTCGCTGACACCATATACTGGCCCGCTCGACGCCTCTGCAATCCGTGCAGCCTTCTCCGCGTTTGAAAGAACCCGACCATTTCTATTTCGCGCCGTTCCTTCGGAGAAAACGATGGGTGCATCGGACCGGGCAGCCAGCCGATCACATATGTCCTCTATGGACTGCTCTTCCCAGTACTCAATGCTAAATTTGTGGTCGCCGGTCTCGGGTATCCGCTCAAGGTAGTCTCTCATGGCCCTCCCAGTGCGGGTGTTGGGCAGGGAGACCACGATCGCTTTCGCGCTCGGATGCAATCGGCGTGCTATGGCGAAGGTTTCCGCGTAATCGGGGTGTTCGGCGACGCCGGTTATGGCTGGATGTCCCTGCAGCGACGTCGGGTTGAAATTATTAATTCCAGTGAACACGACGGGTGTGTCACCGAAGATGTCGGTGCGGCGGCGGAACAAGAAATCCAGCGCGTTGTTGTCTGATGTGATGATCGCATCGAAGCGGCGTTCTGCGTATTTGTGGCGATATTGCGCGAAAAGGAAGTTTCGGTGCATTTGGCCCGGAAACCTTTTCGTATCCATGTATTCGATCCACACCTCAATGTGCTCGGGCGCCGTCGCAAGGGTTTCTTCTATGCCCCTCATGACCTTGTCCGACCACGCATAACCCTTGTGGTACGAATTCAATACGAGAATGGATTTTGGGTCAGGGTGTTGGGCGAAAGCCGGTGCCGACAGTATCGTCACGACCAACAGGGCCACAACTGCAGCCCACATATGTCGACGCGTAGTTCGAGTTTGACGCAAAGCCCAATTCCCCTGCGTGCTCATCGGTTCACGAAAAAATGCGCGGAAACAATATTAACGTGTCCTACCCTTTTAATAAGTAGGGTTTTCCCTATGTCTGGGCCTCACGAATTGCGACCGTTTCGTCGCAGCGAGACAAAGGCGTGAAGGCCGATGGTGGCGATGATAAGAGATCCCGCCAGAACCACGCGAAGTGTCGGGGCTTCGCTCAGAACCGCCCACACCAGAAGCGGCCCGAGAATGGCTTCCAGCAACATAATCAGGGCGACGTCGGGGGCCGGAATATATTTAGGGCCGGTGAAGATCAAGCCGAACGACAGGGGCATGACAACGACGCCCAGCGCCGCCAGAATCAGCAAGTCGTCGGCGCTCATTTCAAGGGGTGCTGCAAACGAGAAGGACACCAGCGCGGCGAGCATGCCCCCCAAAACCACCGAAGGAAGGGGCGTTTGCAATCGGCTGCGCCTCAGGGATACCAGATTTCCTGCCATGGCGGTGGCCGCAATCAGGGCCATGAAATCGCCGAACAGATGCCCCGCGCCGACGCTCCCCGCGAAGATCACGCCGACGCCGCCAAACACCAGAACGATGGCGATCCAGGTTTCGCGGTGCTGCTTCTCGCGCAGGAAGATGTGGCTTAGAAGGGCTGCGATCAGCGGCGTTGCTGCCAGAATAACCAGGGTGTTGGAAACCAGCGTATGATTGATGGACTGAACGAAACTGATGTTGCCGACGGCATATAATACCCCCGCCAGAACGGCCCCGGTGTCCATTTGCCGGGCCAGTCCCACTACGCCGCGTCCACGTCGCCAATACAGGAACGCGGCCAGCGTCAGCGCGGTCATCACGCCCCGGTAAAAAACGATGGTCCAGTCATCGGTCGCCAACAGGCGAATCAACAGCGCATCCGGGCTAAGCACGATGATCCCGGCCAGGGTGATAAGGAATCCTTTGACGTATTGAGACATGCCTGACATCCAGCGGCCCTCCGATAAACAATGATCAGCCGGTGGACTATCCGGTGCGAGTGGCGGACCCGGACGTTAAGCCCCGGTTCGTCACTGGGCTGAAACGCACCAGTATGCGAAACCTGATTTCGCCGCCCTCGATAGCGGAAAACAGGCTTTTGTGCTAGTATTATTGCTGGTTTCCGACCCTGCAATAATATCGTCACGTATATATCGCAAGCGAGGGGTTGATGCCGTTATCCATTGGAAAACCGGGCTCGAAATCGTGGGTTGCCGTAGCGCTCGCCCTTTTCGTCCTTGCCGCCGTTTTCGCCTTGCTTGGCTGGACGGTGGAATGGCTGTGGATGGACGAACTGGGCTTCGCTTCCGTCTTCTGGCGCATTCGCCTCACGCAAGTGGGGTTGTTCGCCGCCCTGTTCGTTCCGGTGTTTGCCTATTTCTGGGCCAACGGCGTGGTGTTGCAGCGTATTTGCGCGGCCGCCGAAGACGAGACCGGGCCCTGGATCGTTCAGTCCGCAGGCACCCCGGCACCCGGCTGGGCGGTTCGCGCGGCGGGCCTGTTGCTTCCCGTCGTGGTGGCTCTTGTGGTGGCGGTGTCGTTCGCCGGATTGTGGGACGAATACACCCGCTTCGCCTTCGCGCAGGCCTTCGGGGCCAACGAACCCATCCTCGGGCGGGACGCGGGATTTTACGTTTTCACCCTGCCATTCCTCGACGAAATCCAGGACCGCCTTGTCATCATTGCGCTGATCGCCGTTGCCGCGCATGGGCTGACCTATCATCAGTTCGGCATGATCCGGGGATGGAAGACCCTGAACGAAGCCCTGCGCCGCCGCATTTTCCGAACCATCGCCTTTAACACGGCCTTTTTCCTGGTGGCGTGGGGATGGGGCTATTATCTGGACCGCTTCCACCTTTTGTTCGAAACCACCGGCGCCGTGTTCGGGCCGGGCTATACCGATGTCAACGTCGTGCTGCCGGTGCTGGGCGTCATGGCCGGCGCGTCGGTGGCGCTCATTGCCGTGGTCGTCGGCGGCGCGGCGGCCAACAAGATGCAATGGCCGCTGATCGGGTGCGTCAGTTACCTTTTGCTGGCCGCCGTATCCGTGGCGGGCGCGCCGGCGCTGTTCCAGTTGTTCGTGGTCAAGCCCAACGAACTGGAACTGGAGAAGCCCTTCCTTGAACACAACATCGCCTTTACCCGCCGGGCCTTCGATCTGGAGCGGGTTGTCGAGCGCTCCTACCCGGCGGTGACCGACCTGACGCTGGGGCAAATCCGCGACAACGAGGATACCCTTTCCAACGTGCGCCTGTGGGACTGGCGGCCCCTGCGCCAGACCTACAAGCAGATGCAGGAAATCCGGCTCTACTACGAGTTCTACAACATCGACGTCGACCGTTATCAGTTGGACGGCCGCCTGCGCCAAGTCCTGCTTTCGTCCCGCGAACTGGCGGAAAACCTGCCCGATCAGGCCGACACCTGGGTCAACCGGGTGCTCCAGTACACCCACGGCTACGGCCTTGCCATGAGCCTGGCGGCGCACGACGACGTGACCGGCGAGGGCGTCCCCAAACTGGTGGTCAGGGACCTGCCCCCGGTCGCCGACGGCGGCCTTTCCATCGACCAACCCGCCATCTATTACGGTGAACAGATGCCCGGCTACCGCGTCGTCAACTCGCGGCTGGAGGAGTTCGACCACCCACGCGGCGACGCCAATGTCTACGCCCACTATGCCGGATCGGGCGGGGTGCCGTTGTCGAGCTGGTGGCGCAGGCTGCTGTTTGCCTGGAACCGCTTCGACGTCAACATTGCCATTTCCGACTACATCACACCCCAAAGCCGCATCCAGATGTGGCGCGAGGTGGCCGACCGGGTTCACCGCATCGCCCCCTTCCTGGAACTGGACAGCGACCCCTATCTGGTGGTCGCCAATGGGCGGCTCTATTGGGTGCAGGACGCTTACACCGTCGCCGAATCATACCCCTATTCCGAACCCCTTGGCGGCGGGGCCAACTACATCCGCAACTCGGTCAAGGTCATCGTCGATGCCTTCGAAGGATCGGTCGATTTCTATACCATCGACGAGGCCGACCCCATCCTGCGCGCCTACGCCGCCGCTTTCCCGGGCATCTTTAAGCCCTTGTCCGCCATGCCGTCCACCCTCAAATCCCACCTGCGCTACCCGCGCGATCTCTTCACCGCCCAGGTGCGCAAGTACAAGCGCTACCACATGCAAATCCCGCAGGTGTTCTACAACAACGAAGACCTGTGGACCCTGTCTCGCGAGAAATACGGCGGCAAGCTGGCCCCCATGCAGCCCTACTATATTCTCATGCGCCTGCCCGGCGAGACGCGCCTGCAATTCCTGCTCATGATCCCGCTGACGCCTGAGGGCAAGGACAACATGATCGCCTGGATGGGCGCGCGCAGCGACTTCCCCAACTACGGCGAACTCATCGCCTACAAGTTCCCCAAGGAACGCCTCATCTACGGGCCCCTCCAGGTCGAGGCCCTGATCGACCAGGACACCCTGATCTCGCGCCAGCTCAGCCTGTGGGACCAGCGCGGATCGAAAGTGGTGCGCGGCAACATCTTCGTCATCCCCATCAACCACTCGATCCTCTACGTCGAACCCGTCTACCTCATCGCCGAAATCAACGACCTGCCCCAGCTAAAACGCGTCATCGTGGCCCACGGCAACAAGGTGGCCATGGAACCGACGCTTAACGAAGCCTTGCGCGTCGTCTTCGGCGGCCGTGACGGCGGCAGCGGTCGAATGAGAGGGGAGCCCGCCGCAGGCGGCGAAACCACCACCATCCTCCCCAAAATCCGCGAGGCGGTGGAGAAGGCCGAAGCGGCCCTCAAATCCGGCGACTGGACCACCTTCGGAACCGCCATGACCGAGGTCAAACGCCTGCTGGATGAAGGCGAGGTGCCTGACAACTAGCCCCGAGCGAAGCGACTAGCGACAAACAGGAGCGCAGCCCGCGTGGCGCTTGAACGCAATTCTCAAAAAACCGGCACCCAACGTGGCGCTGAAACGCAATTCCTCAAAAACCTCCGGGCTCCGCCCGTACCCGCAAAGGAGCGCGGCTCCTTTGATCCAGTTGATTGGCAATAAAAATGACGATTTTCCGTCCACCTTGATTCCCGGAAAAATCCCTTCAACACATTGAAACAAAATAACAATTCGCCAAAGCCGCGCCACCGCCCCCGGCGTTTTGTCGTCATTCCTCGTCATCCATCGTCAATAATCGTCATTTCCCCCTTTTTCCCTTTGTTATCAACACTACCCCCAAAACCGCGCAAGCGCCTCAAAGCACAGAAACGGAAAATTACCCTAATTAGAGCGAAACGTCAAGAAATTTCAGAGTTCGACAAAATGAACCACCAAAATCGGCACAAATTCCCACCGCACTGCAAGCGCCCAGCGATCTGACGCCACCTCGACGCTTAGATCCCGTAACCTCAACAGTTGTGGATTTCACAATTCAAGACCAGACCCCGCGCTTGTTTTTGCCCCTATTGTTTTCGTGGTAATGTCGCCTGGGTTTTTTGGGGAGGTATCGAGATGGAAAAGGTCGCGGCGGGGGGCGAAGCCGTTGCTGTCGTTCCGTTGGATGTGTTGGGCGGTCTTGGCTTGATTGTCAGCGTGGCGTCAGTCGTTCTAGCGATTGTAGCAATATGGTTGGCCCTTCATTTTTATGGGCAAGCAAAGAACGCAGAAAAGGAAACGGCGGCCGCGCTGGAGGGTATTCGTGCGGAAACTGGTGTCCTGGCGAAGATTTCCGACAAACAGCTAACCCGCATGACTCGGATGGTCCAGCAGCAGATAGCGGGAACAGAAAAACCAACTGAGTCGATTGATGCGCTTTTGTCGCTTGTCGGCAAGTTCACGACCGGACTCGTCGCAGCGTCTATGGAGGGAAGGCCCGATTTGGAGACATCCTCCGGGAATACAATCAGCGGGCACGGTATTCCTAATTTTCCTGACACGATTGACGCGCCGTATTTTCGGGATGCCATGTTGGGGTTCTATTTCGTCACGTACTACTACACAGCCTGTTTAAACTATTATTTGCAGGCCCATCTTCCTGAGCGGTCAATCTACAACGAAATGGAAGAGAGCCACCGGGTGATTCGCCAAATACTGGACAATAGTGCGGTTGATTTTCATGGCATTGCCGGTCAGCTTGATGCGTGGTCAAAGGTGGCACCGGAGTATGTGGAATCGCATCGACTGAAATCCGTGGGGGCGGCAGGAAAGAGCATGGCATCCTTCGTAAGGACAGCAGGCCAGCTTTTTGACCAACAAAACGCCGCCGCGACGGGAGATGAATAGTAGAATACAGTGACAGTTTACTAATCAGAACTTGCCGTTTGGGAGTAGAGTAAACTGTCACCGTAATACCGTAATTGCGTCACCGTAATTGCAAGGTCACCAGAATTCACACGTGGCGGCGGCGTGGCGGCAGAATGGGGGATTAATGGGCAAAACAAAGATTTCGGTTGCTTCAATAGGGCACGTCCCGATGGAGTTTGATAAGAGGAAAATCGAAAACTGGAAATCAGATATTTTTTCAGTTGAGGGGGCAATCGAAAGCTATGCCCTGATAAACGATTCCGATGGTACTAACCTGAATTATTCACAGCAGCTCAGAAAT
>Ga0233431_1002813_pt1 | contig 22953 bp, 16 predicted proteins | sample SI_118_April2016_FD_179867 | JGI IMG/M metagenome (GOLD analysis project Ga0233431, IMG submission 179867) | Seawater microbial communities from Saanich Inlet, British Columbia, Canada - SI_118_April2016_200_MG | ecosystem: Environmental > Aquatic > Marine > Inlet | place: Canada: British... | reverse complement strand
TATCAGCAGGTAGGATCTGTTTTTCATTGTTGGTTTCATTATAAATAATAGTGCCTGATTTTATGATATGCATTGCTTCAATGATAGACGTTAAAAAATTGTTTTTTACCGTACAGACCCCTCTGGAAACACTACCAAAATCAGATAAGGTATTATTCAATTGATATGCAACCAGACAATGTTCGTTTTCAGGAATATTTTTTTGTTTCAACTGATTGGCAATCACCTTAAATGCTTCAGGGCCATAAAAATCGTCAGCATTAATGACGGTAAATGGCTCATGGATCATTTTACGGGCTGACAAAACAGCATGTCCAGTGCCCCATGGTTTCTCACGGTGAAAGGGGATTTGGAACGTTTTGGGAACATCATCTATTTCCTGAAAAACATGCTTAATTTCAATGAATTTTTCCCATTTATTCGAAATTTTTTGCGAAAATTCTTTTTCAAAGGACTTCTTTATTACAAATACCAGTTTCTCAAAACCTGCATTAATGGCATCAAAAATAGAATACTCCATAATACACTCCCCACCGGGCCCAATGCGGTCCAACTGTTTGATTCCACCATATCGACTACCTAATCCGGCAGCCATAATTAACAGTGTGGGACCTTTATTTTTATCCATTGAAATATTTTAAGATTGATGTGGTCTTATGATTTATTGAAGACACTGGCCAATTGAACCTTCTAAGCAGACACTTCCGTTGGTCCAGGTTGCGCCAGTTAATCTGGTATCCTTAAGATCCGAGTTTGTCAACTTTGCTCCTGTTAATTCCGCACTGGAAAGATCAGCCCCAGAAAAATTGGCATTTCTTAAATCTGCATTTACTAAAAAAGTACCAATTAAATTTGTTTTTTTAAAATTAGCGCCAAAAAGAACTGAGCCTTTTAAATTAAACCATTGTAATTTAGCATTACTAAAATTAGCATATTGCAATTTACAATTTTGACAACCTTTGTTCTTTAGTACATCAGATATAGAATCCGTTAAGCATGTACCTTTAGAACCAGTATTACAACTTTCACCAGTAGACCAAATGGACCCGGTCAGATCAGAGTCTTCAAAATCGGTACCCGTTAATACAGCGCCGACAAAGCTAACATTATTGAGACTGGCGTTTTTAAAACTGGCACCGGTTAAATCTGATTTATCAAAAAAAACCTTATTGAGGTTGCTGCCATCAAAAATAGCTTTAGTTAATACAGATTGTCTAAAGTCTGCCTGTTCCAAATTGGCTTCGGCAACATTTAAATTGGATAATTGCTTCCCTTGCAATGGAGCAAAAGGGAGACTGCATTTCACACATTGTTTTTTGAAAATTACCTGTTTCACAAGGTCTGTGACGCAAAAACCGATTGAACCATTTAAACATCTCAAGCCGTTGATCCAAAAAGCATTTGTAAAATTAGCATCTGAAAACTTTACATTCTCAAAAACGGTCTTATTTAAATTACTGTCGGAAAAATCTGAATCAGATAAATTGGTATCTTTAAAAAGAGCTTTGGACAAATTTGATTTTTGAAAAGAGGTATGTTTTAATTTTGATTGAATAAAACTGGCCCCAACTAAATTTGCAGAAATAAATGTTGAATTATCTAATATTGATTTTTGGAACTGAGCTTCAACCAGTTTACTATTTTGAAATTTAGTTCTGGAAAGATCAGCATTATTAAAATCAGATTGATTTAAATTGCTGCCTGAAAGATCTGAATTTTGTAGAATGGCTTCTTTAAAACTGGAAGCTTCAAAATTTCCATCCCGAAGATTTGTTGATAAAATGGTTGCTTTTGAAAAATCAGATTTAGGTAAATCTACCAGAACCAAGGTACAATTTTTACATACTCTATTTTTCAATAAATTATCCACCTGAGGAGTATAGCACATCCCAATTGACCTATTATTACATGTTTCACCTGTTATCCAGATTGCGCCTGACAAATTAGTTTGTTTAAAATCAACACCAACAATATTAGCGCCAGTCAGATTGGCGCCGACCAGATTAGCATAAGATAAATCAGCACCGGATAAATTAGCATTAGAAAAAGAGACTTTACTTAAATCAGCCCCAGTTAAATTAGCATCCGTCAGAAATGCGCCACCTAAAAAAGAATTCTTAAGGATACTGAATTGCAGTTTACAGTCCGGACATATTTTAGTTCCGATGGTTTTTTCCAGGCTTTCAAAAATACATTTACCAAATGATCCCTGTTTACATATTTCTCCGTTAACCCAGGTCGCTTCTTCCAGATAAGCTTGTTTATAACTTGCGCCGGTTAGATTAACATCCGTCAGGTTTGCCTTAACAAAATTGGCCTTATCCAAATTCGATTTTGATAAATCCGCACCAGTTAAATCTGTATTTTGAAAATTAGCTTTTTGCAAGTCACACGCCTGGCATTTTCTGGTTTTTAATACGCTATCATAATCGTTTTGATTAAAAGCAAATAGCAGAATTGGCTGGAGTAGAGGCACTAACAATATCAAAAAAAATAGTAATCGCAGACATGTTTTCATAATCAGGTGATATCAATAATAAATACATTACGGATCAAACAGAAAACTCCTATATCAAATTTTTTAACCTGATATAGGAGTATTTTATTAACGTTTCACACGCTTAATTCCAAATTTAAACCGCTCTTCACCATCCGAAGCATCTCGTCCCTGTTCATAGTAGTTTAAGGCTTGTGGATATTCGCCCATAGACTCATAAGACAATGCCAGATTATAAACATTATCCAAATCCAATGGTTTCGATAAAGACTCTAAATAGCCGATAGCTTTATCATAAGCGTTCCCTTTCATTAAACTAATACCGATGGGGTCACCACCATCTGCGATTTCAATTTTTTCCTCAACATGGTACTTGCTAATTTTTCGGGTAAACTGTTTTGCCACCTCAGAAGCAAGCGTTTGTTTCAAATCCAGTGCTAATAGGGGAACGTTTGAATTTTGTTTTAAATGATAACCTTTGGCGATAAACTCATCAGAATCCATCATTACTAAAGCAGTTTTTCTGGCTTCCTCTGTAAGCACATCCAAAATACTCTCATCAACGTCATATTTTGCCAAAATTACTTTTTTAATTTCTCTAGCCAAAATGGAAACATCCTCATCGCCACCCCACTTTTTAATATTGTAAAAGCGTAATGTTTGAGTGGGAATTATTTTCTTACCATTACTTTTTCGGACTAAGTCAAAACGAACTTCAACCGCACCGATGCGTTCAACATAAGGAACCGGGATTTTAAAGCCCTTTCCTGATCGTTCAGCAGCTTTAACTGCAATAGCTTTCAAGCCCGCTATGATCAGTCGCTTTTCCAAAGGCATTCCATTATTGGTAATCAGCAATATAAAGAACTTTTTGTCATTATCCTCTTTGGCATGCTCATAATACTTGATACGGGCGTTGATGACCCCGACTTTGGCCATATTAGGAATAACACCTGAGAAACCAGTCTCTTCTCCTGTAGAATTAATAATTTTGTACTGACCACCTTTAGATATCTCAGAAATGACATAAGCTCTCACCATTTCAGATAAACTTTTATTAGATTTAAAAGTGCGAATAGTATTTTTTGACTTTACCTTTCCAACTCCCTCCGGAAGTGGAATGATTTCACCGATAACATCTTCAAAATTCCCAATAGCAATAGACTCAACTTCAGCAATTTGTAATTGAGATGGTTTTGTAACATTGAAAGTCACAATATCTTTGGCGCATGATATCACTGAAATCAGGATTACTACCAGCAACCCCATGTTTTTTAAATAATTATGTTTCATTGTATCAATCCGTTTTCGATTATATAATTGTTGATTAAAGAAGAACATAATATTATTCGGACTTTTCCGATAATTGACGTTTTACTTGTGGATATTCCCGCAGTATTCGCTCAATTCTTCCAATTCCCTGGGCAAAAATCAGCGCTTCTTTATCTCTCTCCCAGGCATCATTGTAAAAAGTACCCGCTAAACCATATTCTCCAATAGCTTCAAATGACAATCCTAAATTATACAAATCGTTAGGGTTCTTTTCCCTGGCAGTAACAGATTGGAGTCGTTCTATTCCCATTTCATAGGCACCAGCTTCTATCAACATTTTAGCCTGGGGATCACCACCTTCAGCTATTTGATAACTAACGACCTTCTCTGTAACGGCAACTCTTCTAACAAAATTCGTCGCAATCGATGTCGCTAAATCCGATACTAATTGTTCAAAAGATGGATAGACGGCGTCGGAATTTTCAATTTTTCCTTTGTTGGCACCCATTCCATCTCTTAACGATTGGGTTGCAGAGGTAAAAGAACCTAAAAGCCCCGCCGGTTTTCCACCGGTACGGTGGGAAAATGTACGAGTGTCCAAATTAATGGCAATAACTTCAGTAGGTACCAGACGGGTCATTTTCATTTCAAGCGTCATATTTCCACGCATGCTTTTATATGGCCACCAAACCACTTTATCCACTGTAACACTAAGGCTGTTTGGTCCTCCACCCTGAACATATTCCATCTCAGCTTTGGCGACATCAGAACCATCCGTTTTTTGCATTTCCAGCCAAATTTTTCCATTGATGATTGCATCAACTTCTTTTGATTTATATCCTTCTGCTGAAATCATTTCTTGGAGAGCCGCATCATTTTCCAACTTTGCAAACTCATCAGTATAAATCAAAGAAAAATAAGGTGTCGCACCTAAAACATTAACTATTTTTGCCCTGACCTGATCACTGATGGCCTGTTTTTGCGCCTCTGTGAGTTTAATTTTTTTTATCACCCAATTGCCATTTCGTTCCAGCTGTACACTTTCTTCTATAAATGCAACCTCAAATTTCCCAATGGCAACTTTTTTTATACCTTCCGTATTAATTTCAGCTGGTATTTGCACTGAAATGTTTACCTTAGGTGCACATCCAACGACCAATAATAGTAGCAGAAACACTAGCATACTATACAGAACCGTTAGTATTTTCTTATTTGAATAAACCATGAAATCCTCTTAAATATTATAATTGACGTTTAAATTTCAGAATCCAATGCGTATCCATTAATTTAGCTGGTCTTGAATTTTTTTATATTCTCTAAGTCTACGTTCCATTCTACCAACACCTTGAGCATAAATCATTTTAGAGGAGTCCATATTCAAGGCAGAAAAATAGTACTTTTTAGCATCTCGATAGTCGTCTGCTGATTCAGCACCACCCTCAAAAGTCAACCCATAATTATATTCATCTGCTGCTTCTCTGGATCGTATTTTTTCTAATATACCTCTGGCTTTCTTCCATTTTTGTTTTTTTATCAGCGAAACTGCTGATTCATTTCCTGATTCATCAATGGTAATATAAGCTCTCACTCTATAAGGTGATATTGTCCGAATAAATGGTTTTAAAGATTCAATAACTAATTGTTTTATGACTAACTTTCTTTCTTTAGCAGGAATACTGGAGGCTTTGGGCACGATATAGTTCACCCAGTTACCTCTGGCTGATCCGCGGTTGGTTTCAGATGCCAAAGCGTATCGTTTATAATGCAAAGGAGCGACAGGGCTTAACAATAACTGCAAAGCGTCTGCTAAAGACACATAACTCTCATGAACATTTTTAGCTGATTCAATAATTTGTCTACCAAAATTAGCAGAATCGGATCTGATAGTAATCATTTCCCGAGTTTTCCCAAGTTCGGTAATACTAAAACTCACCTGGGCAAAAATTGAAATATTTTTATATTTATAAATGCGAATCACTTCATCGACCGGAGCCCGTGATTCTTCAATGCCAGCGAGTGAGAATAAGGCACTTACACCAACCTCAGCAGCAGCTGTGGTAATATTACCAACTTTACACAGTAGTCCCCGTCTACTAACTGTAACCCCCTGTTTTGTAGCTTTAATACCGGTAGCACCACCGACAAACCCGGCTATTCCACCTTTACATGTTGCTACTTCTGAATACTGGCCATCCTCGACCAGCTCACCACTGACAATTGACCCTTGAATCAGCGCAACAGTATCTTTCTCTTCATCGATTCCCTTAACAGGTCCAATGGCGACCTCAAATCGACCCAGATCATTTAGTCGTTTTTGCAAGGCTTCAATGACCTGATTTTTTATCCCCAGTTTATCGTTTGTGTTTTGAATAAAAGCCGGATCAATAAAAACTTTTCGTATTTCTCTCTTTAAACTGAGTTTTGCGGGATGCTGAATACTTAACTCAGTTTTCGGTATTGTTGATGCGCAACCGATTAGTAATCCAACACTTATCATCCACAATATTGAGTATTTTAAATGAACATATAGAACCTTCATAAAAATTGCTCCGTAATCGTTAATATAAATTAATTAAGACTAAATACATAGTCCGTAGCAGATAGCTGATAATAGATCCTAAAAACAGCTATTGATTGAATGCGACATAATACTATAATTTAAGTTAGAGTTAAACCCTTTTGATGAAATTATCGGTAAGTGTATTATTTATATGATATTATATAAATTTAATTGTTATTAAAGCTTAAGTTTCATTAGCCAAAAACAAAAAAAGCTCCGTTTTAAAGAATAAAACGGAGCTTTGGATAATATTATCAGCTACAAAATATTAAAATCCTCTGATTTTCCGTAAAGCTGTTGTCGCTTTATTTCTAACTCTATCAGCGTCATCTAATGTCATTTCTTCAAGCAGGGGCACAGCTCTCTGGTCCTGTAAATTGCCCAGCACCTCAATTAAGCGTTCTTTCATTTCTGTGTCACCTGAGCGTCCTTTCAGCATACTTAGAGCGCTAATGGAAGCGTTTACAGCACTGGAACCCAGTTTAGTCAAACCTTCCACAATCATATCAGCAATTTCAATATTTCCGATATGCTCAAGCAATAAATTGGCTACTTTCGGGTTTTTGAATGCAATTAGAATATCAAAATTTGCCTTATTATCATAATAAGATTTCCCTGCCAGATTCTTAGCAATACTTTCAGCTACCGTTGGCCCCACTGCTAAAATCATCCGCTTATGGCGGTCCCGACCATTATCAGGTAAAGAAGAAAACTTGGCTACCAATTCATCTGTTGCTACCGGTCCGATTTTACGGATGGTTTTTGCCAGTTCTTCAAATGTTTCACCTCTAGCGTCAGGAATCAAAGATACCAACTTTTTAGAAGCAGGCTCATACCTTAATTTGCCAAGGTTTCTAATCGCGGCATCCTTAACAGGCGGCGGATCATCCAAAACATCGATCAGAGCTTCACCAGCTTGTTTTCCACCAATATTACCGATCAGATTAACGGCACCGATACGGACTTTGACATCATCATCTTTTAATAGTTCTTTAGCCATCGCCAGAGCTTCAGCACGCTTTCCTTCACTATTCAATTTTCTGGCATTTTCCAGACTTGCGCCACAACCGGAAAGAATCAATAGTAATCCGGAAATGATCACTACTAGTTTGATAAAATTAACTTTATTCATGTGATTATCCATTTTAAATTTAAAAAAACCACTTGTACATGACTCAAGTTTTCATGCACAAGCTATCACCACCAATTAGTTGTTTACCATTTCTTTTTCAAAAACAATATCTTTTAAATTTGGGGCTGTAATAGGCTCTTTAAAACCATAATTAAGTTCATCAAGAATATTCATCACTTTTTCACTCAAACTATCCGCTGAGCCTGAGTATCTGACGACAACAGAATTAATGGGTGGTTTAGCTCTGCCAAGGGTATTATCATAACTGATAAATCTAAAATCTTCCGTTTCAGCTCTGTTAACAGCATTTTTGATAACTCTGGGTTGCTTACCGGCAAAGCCTGTAAAAACCAATTCGTATTCAACCAATTTATTACCCTTTACATCAATGGTAGACATTTCCTTGAGCACCTGTGGGATAAATTTTTGTTGCATCTCTTCGTAAGCATCCTTAATCAATCCTGTTAACATTGCTGCCGGATCAGTATTAGAACCCGCTCTTCTGGCTGCCTGAACAATCTCATTCGCAAAAGCACCACCCGTACTGGTTGAAATATTTTTTGCTGTCACTCCAAGATTCAAGGTCATTGTGCTTCCGGTTCTACTGAGAGCTAAAATATTTACTTCAACCACTACTTTAGCTAACTGTTTGATTAGTGTTAAACCGGTTGAGTAGAACTCCTCTGCATTTTGAATCTGGGCATCCAACTCAGCATCAGCAGCTTTACTTCCCGAAACCATCGCCAGAAATTGACCTTTGGAAATCTTTGAGTATTTTTTATAGTTTTTGGGATCTGATTTTAGAGAATTAATCGCATTTCTCTGGTCCATCGCGGTTAAACCTCTTTGATTTAAATCGGTTTGAATTTGATTCATCAAAGCATCTTCAATATCAGAGAAGCGATAACCAACAGACGATAAATCCAAATTCTTCTTACTGGTAATTACAGTAATCAAACTACTGGCACTTTTGTCAATGAAACCCAAGTCCTTTTGAATTGCTACCAGAACTTTTTGACGATTGACTTTAAAGGAGGTTGAAATCCCATAAAATGCGTCATTGAAAATTCTCATTTCTTTGTTAACTTCGCTTTTCGCAATATATTTATCAACATTTTTTGAAAAATAGGTTTCAATTTCCTGAAATCTTCTATTGTAAACTTCTGCGCTTAATAATTCACGTACCATTTCGTCTACTGCCATTTTACCGGCTCTTTCCAAAGCCTTCTGTCTAGCCATTCTGGTATCATTCTTTTTAATAAACGCCTTAGCTTTAACGTTAATCACTCTGATATCAGGTGAATCTTCTTTGAAAGAGGTCTTTCCTGTTACATCAGCCAGAGTTAAAAAATCTTCAACCGCAATAGGTTCCGGTTTGGGTTGTTCAGATGAACACGCTTGAAACAAAAACATGGCTGATATTAAAACAGAAATAAAAAGGAATCGATTCTTCATAAAAACCTCGTGTAATTACGGTTAATGGTGTTGGCTAAATTCGATGAAAAAAATTTAATACAAATAATATATTCAAAAACTATCAACAATTTTTTTTTAATACAATATATTTTTACAAAAAGCTCTGTTAATTCTCAATTGGATGTTACTTTTAAAGGTCATCATTCGGCTAATTATGCTAAAAGAAAAGGCTGAATAAACAATAGTTTCTGTTGATAAAAGATCAATTTTTGTTTTTTTTGGACGATATAAAAAATCTGTTGATCATTCAATCAGAAGAAAAAACCGCTTTGGTACATAAAATATATGGTTTTTAATAATTATTGTGATTTACTGGATAATCCAGCTTTTATTCAAAATCAGATTGCATGTTTTTTTTAATGATGTTATTGTGATAAATTAGTTTAAGCGACAAGATTCAGCTGAATTAATAAAACAAAACAAAAATAGACATCTTAAATGACTTTATCTGAAGCAACTCTCAACAGATTGATTGAAACTCTGGATCCAATACTAACAGCATTGAATTATGAGTTGGTTGACATTAGAATTAGAAAGGAAAACGATCAGAATGTTCTGGATGTCAAAATTGATAAAGTTGATGGAATTACAATTGATGACTGCGCCATAGCAAGTAGAAAAATTTCTTTAGTTTTGGATATTGAAGATATTATTAATTTTTCATACACGTTGCAGGTCGGTTCTCCTGGGATTTTCAGGGAATTGAAAAAAGAAAAAGATTTTGTCAGAAATATGAATAACCGAATTAAAGTTCACCATTACACATCAAAAAAACAAAACAAAAAAACGATCGGTATTCTGACTGCATATGAAGACAATGCAATTATTATTAATACCGATCAGGGGAATATGACTCTGAACTTCGATGATATCAAAAAAATTCAATTATTTCCTGATATTTAAAGGCTTCTTTGGGTTATTTACTGCCAAAACATCAATAAATTAAGTTAACTTTTACTTACAATTAATTACGCTCGATCGTGTTGAAAATATTTAAAATGCGATTGTTGTCATCTGGGGTATCATATGAAAGCTAGTGGATTACTGGAAGCGCTCGCTGAGTTAAGTCAAGAACGCGGATTGGAACAGGACGCGATTGTTGAAGCAATTGAAGATGCAATTGTTGGGGCTGCCTACCGAAAATACAAAAATTATAAAAATATTGAAGCTATACTTAATCCACAAACTGGAAAATTTGATTTAATGCACTATAAAATCGTGGTTGATAGTATCGAAGACCCCGATAACGAAATTACTATTGATGAAGCTCACGAACTCGATCCATTAGCTGAATGTGGTGATGAAGTTGAATATGAAATTGACAGTAACGAATTTGCAAGTGTCATTGCCCAAACTGCCAGGCAATTGATTTTTCAAAAGATTAACGAAGTTGAACGGGAATCCGTTATTGATAAGTATAAGAGTAAAGTTAAAGAAATCATCCATGGTACTGTTTCAAGGTTCGAACGTGGAAAAGCGATTGTCTTGGTGAATAATACCGTTGAAGCGGTGCTGGAAAGAAAAGAACAAATTCCATTTGAGAAAGTACAACCCGGCGATAATATCAGAGCCTTGTTACTGGAAGTGAAATCAGAAGGAAGAGGGCCACAACTGTTTTTATCCAGAACACATCCGGAATTTTTAATCAAACTTTTTGATGTGGAAATTCCTGAAGTTTACGATGGTATCATAGAAGTAATTGCGGCCGCAAGAGAACCCGGTAAACGCGCAAAAATAGCTGTCCATACAAATGACATAGATGTTGATCCGGTCGGGGCTTGCGTTGGAGTAAGAGGTTCCCGGATTCAGACAGTTGTATCGGAATTGTGCGGAGAGCGTATCGATGTTGTAGAGTGGTCATCTGAATTAGAACAGTTCATATCTAACGCCCTGGCTCCAGCAGATATTATTGAAATGGCACTGGACCGTGATAACAGGGTAGCTGATATTAAAATCATGCCGGATCAGTTATCATTAGCTATTGGAAAACAGGGTCAAAACGTAAGATTGGCATCAAAACTTACCGGAATTACAATTAATATTGTGGCATGGGAATCCCCTGAAATTGAAGCAAATCCGTTGGATAAACCGATTACAGAGACTGACACCGACAACAAACCTGGAGACGAGGAAAAGCTTGCTGAAAGTACAAGTTTAACTGAAGAAAAACCACTTGATCCGGTTGATAACACCATCGCTAACCCCGATGAAGAAAATAAAACTGATTCTTAAGACATCACTTGATTTTTAGATTTAAAAAGAATAGGTAGAGCTTATGATTCGTGAATAAACTCGCCTAACTGACTTAATTAATTTTTTACGGCTTTTTTCGTAGACAGGCACATTTTGGAGGACTGCCCATGTCATTAAGGGTATTTGAACTTGCTAAAGAACTTAATACACCAACCAAAGATCTGATTAAAAGACTATCAAAGATCGGATTTCAGGTAAAAGGAAACTTTGCCGTGTTAACAGATAGTCAAGTTGTTAAGATTAAAAAGGATTTTCTGGAGCCTAGCAGCCGTATAAAAGAGACCCTCGTTTCGAGTGAAGATGGCCCCAAGAAAGTTCGACGCCGTATTATTTCAGCCAGAAAGGCCACTGCCAGTAAAAAAATAAAAAAATCATTAAAAATTGAAGATCAACCGTTTGAAGCTGATGTTCAAACCCGTGAAGAAATGGAAAAGCCTGTCAAAAAGAAGGCTGAAATTGAAAAACCTGAGACAGTTACTAAGGTAGACTCGGCTAAAGAAGAAATAAAGGATACCCCTAAAAAAGGAAAATATAAAAAAGCGGATAAAGAAAAACCGGGTAAAAAAGAAAAGAAGGTCGAAGAAACAAAAATAGATAAAAAGGTCGAAGCCAAAAAAGTAAAAAAACATGGAGTAAAAGAAACAGAAAAACTTCAGCCTGTTAAAGTTGAAGCCATTAAAAAAGAAAAAGAGCTGGAAGTAGACACTAGGCCAAGAACTGAAAAACCTTCAAAAGTACCACAGAAAGAAGGAATTTCTACCAAGAAAGAAGAAGAGAAAAAAGTTAAACTTAAAAAGAAAGAGATAAAAGCAAAGCAAAAAACTGCGGTTGTGGCTCCGTTAGAAGAAGATAGCGGTCTTAAGAAAAAGAAAGAAAAACCGGGTAAACACGTTCCTAAAAAAGTAAAAGGTTTCATCCCAGATGATGTTGATAACGGTAAACCTATTCCTAGATATACATCAAAGAAAAAACAATTTAAAAAGTTTAAAAAGAAAGGACATAAGGCAGCTTTTATTCCTGCAAAGGAAAAACATACCTTTAACCCCCGGAAAAAGGAACTCATTGTTGGAGAGTTGATAACTGTCGGTGATTTAGCAAAACTAATTGGTATCCGCGTACCTGAAATCATAAAAACGCTGATGTCACTGGATATTATGGCGACGATTACACAATCTATTGACGGTGAAACAGCTGCTTTAGTTGCTAATGAACATAAAATCGAATTAAAAGTTCAAATTAGTTCTTTAGAAGACAGTATCGATACAGATATAGATGATGAGGCCAATTTAAAGTTACGCCCGGCTGTTGTTACGATTATGGGACATGTTGACCATGGTAAAACCTTATTGCTTGATAAAATCAGAAGTACCAATGTCTTGGATGGCGAAGCTGGTGGTATCACACAACACATTGGCGCCTACCATGTTGATACCCATAATGGAAAAATCACATTTTTAGATACTCCTGGCCATGCTGCTTTTACTTCCATGCGGGCTAGAGGAGCAGATGTCACCGATATTGTTATTTTAGTAGTTGCTGCTGATGACGGCCCAAAACCGCAAACAGTGGAAGCGATTCACCATGCCAAAGCCGCAGATGTATCTATTATTGTCGCCATCAATAAATGTGATAAACCGGATGCAAATCCGGATCGGGTTGTCCAGCAACTCATGGAACATGAACTAATTTCTGAAGAGTTTGGTGGTGATATTCCCATGATAAAAGTATCAGCCAAAGCAGGTGAAGGCATTGATGAGTTATTGGAAATGATTCACTTGCAATCAGAAATAATGGATCTAAAAGCAAACCCCAGTCGATTTGCCCAGGGAGTTGTCATTGAATCCCGACTTGATAAAGGTCGGGGGAATGCAGCTACAATCCTGATTCAAAATGGTACTTTAAAAGTGGGTGATAATTATGTTGTTGGAACTGAATATGGTCGTGTTCGGGCCATGTGGGATGATCGCGGTAAGAAAGTTGAAGAAGCACTCCCATCTATGCCTGTTGAAATTGTCGGTCTTAATGGCCTTCCAAATGCGGGTGATAGATTCAATGTCGGAACAGATGAAAAACAGGTTCGCCAGATATCAGTTTTAAGAACCGATAAAGAAAAAGAAAAAAAGCAGGCCATCCAATATAAAAAGACATTGGAAAATATTTTTGATTCCATCGGTCAGGAAGAAAAATCCATGCTCAATTTGATCATTAAAGCGGATGTGATTGGATCTGCTGAAGCTTTAAGTGAATCATTAGCAACCATGGGAAATGAAGAAGTGGCCGTTAATGTAGTTCATAGCGCAGTTGGGGCCATTTCCAATACTGATGTTACTTTGGCCACTGCCAGTAGTGGCATTATTATTGGTTTTAACACCAGACCTGATCCTACTGCCAAGAAAATAGCCAAGGATGAAAATATTGAGATTCGGCTGTATAGCGTTATATATGAAGCTATTGAAGACGTTAAAAAAGCCCTGGAGGGAATGTTAAGACCTATCATCAGAGAAGAATATCAAGGAAAAGCAACTGTACAGGAAGTATTTAATATTCCAAAAGTAGGCTTAATCGCTGGATCAAAAGTCTCAGAAGGTAAGATTATCAGAAATAGTCCTGTTCGAATTTTAAGAGATAATATCGTCATTCACGATGGACGCTTATCCTCACTAAAAAGGTTTAAGGATGATGCCAAAGAAGTCTCTGAAGGGTTTGAGTGCGGTATTGGTATTGAACAATTCAAAGATGTTCGGGTTGGAGATGAAATAGAATCATATCTTCGCTTAGAAAGTTCTGCTAAACTGTAGGTTAATTCCATACCTTTTATCAAATGGCAAAAGTTAACAAAGAAAGAAGGAGAGAGTTGATTAGAATAAAACTCTCTTCAATTCTTCAAAAATCAGCAAGTAATCCTAACTTTGAAGGCATTACAATTACAGATGTCAAGGTCAGTCCTGACTCTTCTGTGGCCATCGTTTATTACTCAATTTTTAATACCTCAAAAAGTATCAGCCATATCACCCGGTCATTAAATGATGCCTCAGGTTTTTTTCAATCTAAGCTTTCTAATAGTTTGAAAACAAGAAACACACCTCGGTTAAAATTTATCTATGATTCCGGATTCGACAAGACAGATAAAATAGAAACCATCTTAAAGTCCCTGAATACCCCACCAGAATAAAAAGTTCACTAATATACCCCAAAAAATACCATTTTTATTAAAGTTTTTAATTAAGATACCGATAATAAATTAAAATAAGTGTGATTTGATTTCAGTTTGATAAATATATCATCTGAAAACTCATACTATGGAATAATAATTGTAAAACTATCCTTGGGAAAAAATATTTTTCAAGCTATTTAAAGGTAATAAAAATATTACCCTTGCAAAATCAGTCTATTAAATTAGCATCAAGCTTTTATGAAGACCGATTTTTCATGTCGCTTTTACTTGCAAAATATTAAACGAACAAAATTGTGGAGATTTTTTCCTCCTTTTTTAATGTTTTTCTGGATAGTTTATGGCAGCTGATTTTAATCCGAATGTAATAACTGGTCTGGCCTCAGGGATGGATACCAAGAGTATCGTAGAACAAATGATGGCCGCAAACCGTAAAAAGATTGAGCCTGTAATTGCCCGGAAAGAAGAAAAACAAGTTGAACTTGATGCATGGAAACAGGTTGAAGCCATTATTAAAAATGTGCAAACCACATCCGAATCACTTTCAACAAAATCATTGTGGGAAGGAAAAATTGTTAGCTCCAGTAACCCTGAAGTTATTGAAGCGATAGCAACATCAGGTGCAAAACCTGGAAAACATACAATTGTCGTTGACAAGTTGGCCTTGAGCCACCAGATAGCATCCCAGACATATGCCAATAAAGATGATTTAATTGGAAGAGGGAATACCTTAATTACGATTGGAGAGGACCAGGAGTTTAAATTAACAATCGATGAAACCAATGATACCGTACAAGGGTTTGTTGATGCCATAAACGCACTAAATGCTGATGTATCAGCTAATATTGTTAAAACAGGAAATAAGGAAAGGCCGTTCCAAATTGTCTTAACCAGTAAAAAAACAGGGTTAGAAGGCAAAATTCAAGTATTTTCTCAATTTGATGGAAATGGAGAGCCACCGACTTTTGATCCTTATTATTCACAACCCGGGAAATGGCAAGGGATTAAAAGAGAAGATGCCGGAGAAGTAAAACCAACTGGTACCGGAGCCTCTACTGTTGTTCCTGAATTAATTGGTGAATATACGGGGGAAGACCCGATAGATATTATCTTTACAGTTGTAAATACCGGTGTTGTTGGCATCAGTGAAAATTTAAAAATGCGGTGGGAAGATTCCAGTGGACGTTTCGGATATCTGGATATTGGGTCTTTTAACTATACACCAGGGGAACCTATTGATGTTATTGATGGTATTCAACTCATCATGTCTGATGGTGAAATCATTGTGAATGACACTTTTACAGCCAGCGCCAAAAATGAAGAGTCTGATCTTATCTGGTGGAAGGACGATGAAGAGAGAGCCGCTCAGATCACACAACCGAGCCCGTGGGGACGACAGGCAACAGAAGGTGGCCCCATCATTACCGGTACAATGGATAGTGAAGACGATGACTTCTTCACTTTGAATGTCGTCGGAACGGGACAAGTTGGAATCGCAGAAGATTTGAGAATTGAATATATATCAGAAAATGGCATTCAGGGTACCGCCTTTATAGGAAAAGGGTACCAACCAGGATCTAAATTGTCCCTGGGTCATGGATTAGAGATCAGCTTAAATCCAGGAATTTTACAAGATGGCGATTATGCTACCTTTGAGTACCAGGCTGATTCAACAGCTGATTATTGGTGGTTAGATGAGAGCGAGCAACATGAAGGTGGCCAAATTACTGATCTCACCAACTGGATTACACCGGAAGTTGAAGATGAAGCAGACGAAGCAGTAGCACCGGTAGAGGAAACAAAACCTATTGGGGCCAGAGTTAGTAACGCTGAAAAAGCGATTGTCGGTAAATATAACGATTATGATTCCAAAGTGTATACTTTTACTGTTTTAAAAAGTGGTAGCGTTGGGGTAACTAAGGATTTACAGCTGAGATGGGAAGATAATAAGGGAAATACGGGGACACTGGATATTGGAGGAGATGTCTATGCCACCGGGCAACCCCTTGAATTTGATTCAGGGCTATCATTGGTTTTAGGCGACGGCAATATATTTGAAACAGATTCTTTTACTTTTAGAACTTATTCGCCTGTTATCCAACCACCCCAGGATGCCGAAATTAGATTGGGTGCTACCGAATTAGGAGGAGGATTGCTGGTCACTAACTCCACCAATACATTAGAAGACGTTATCGATGGCGTGCGTTTAAACCTGCTAGCCACGGATGAAAAACCTGTTATTATCAGTATCAAAGGAGATACTGAAAAAGCCTTAGGTGGAATCGCTGAATTTGTAAAGGCCTATAATGATATGCTGGCTTATTTCCAGGAAATAACCAAATATAATCAGGAAACCGGTGAAGCAGGGCCACTTCAGGGGGATCGAAATCTTCCCAAGATACAGCGGGAAATGAATAGAATGTTTATTGATACCATCATAGGATTGGAAAAAGACAAAAATATGTTGATTTCCATTGGTATCAAAATCAACAGGCAGGGTTTAATTGTATTGGATGAAGAAAAACTGACGAATGCTATTAATGATGACTTATCTCAAGTTGCCAATTTATTCAGAAGTTATGGCAGTACAGAAAATAGTGGTATTACTTATTTAAGTTCGTCAGACAAAACAAAAATAAGTGGGTCTGAAGGATTCAACATTGACGTGACAGCTGTCGCATCAAGGGGAACATACTCTACTAAACAGTTTTCTCAACCTATTATAATTAACGATGTTAACAATAAAATATATATCAGAGTCAACGGTCGGGAATCAGAGCAAATCATACTTGAAAACGGTACCTGGACCATTGAAGATGTCACCAAAGATTTACAGAAAAAAATTATTGAGGATAAAAACCTCAGCAAGATGAAGGTGGCGGTGAATTCTGATAATGGTATTATGTCAATACGATCAAACGTCACAGGTAGTCGATCAACAGTCAATATCAGAGTTGAAAAACCAGAAGACAATCTGGACCATTTTTTACTAGAAGGGAAAATAGTAGACGGACAGGACGTCCAGGGAAACATCAATGGCGTCGAGCTTCAAGGGACCGGTCAGATACTTGCTGGGATAGAAGGTACTGACTATGAAGATTTAAAATTGTTGGTTTCTTTATCCGCTAGCCAGTTAGGTGATGGTGCAGAAGACACAATGGTGTTTACCAAAGGTGTTGGAACTAAAGTAAAGGAATATATTGGGGCAATTATGAAACCTCAAACTGGTGCTTTAGGGATTTATACAAAAACAGTTAAAGAACAGTTAAAAGGGTATGATAAAGAAGTAAAAATACTGGAGGAGCGAATAAAGGACAAACGTGAGAAATTGGTCCAAAAATTTGCTAAAATGGAGTCAAAATTAGGACAATTAAAATCTGAGCAAAGCTATTTAACTAAGGAACTGGCTAAACTGTAGCCACTCATTTTTAATAAATGCTTCTCATTTGAATCATCAACTAATTCAAAAAGATACCATGAATCAATATTTAAAAGGAAATGTTGCATATAAAAAAGCAGCCGTTACCACAAAAGATCAGGGGACATTAATTTTAATGTTGTATGATGGTGCCATTCGCTTTTTAAAAACTGCTATTAATAAACTAAACAACCAGGATTTGGAAAAGGCGCACCACTATATAGTGAAAGCCAAAAATATTGTTTCAGAATTAATGACATCATTGAAAGCAGATCCCAATAATAAAGTAGCCACAGATTTAAAGTCGCTATACACTTATATGTTTAATCGTTTAATTGACGCCAATATACAAAAAGATGCCGTATATATTCATGAAATACAGGAGTTACTGGAAGAGCTCCGGGAAGGTTGGCGAGGTGTCATTGAAAGCAAAAAACAGGTCAGTGGTTTCAATAATAGAAGTGAAGTAAAACCTTTGAAAATACAGGGTTAAGTTATTGTTTTTGGATAAAATTTGATGCAATAATCAAAATTCCATAATTAGGGGTTGTGATGAATGATGGATCAAATTTAAACGAAGACTATAATTGAAATAATAAAGGAGGACGTTTTAGAGAGTTGAAGTCTAGCCTGGGCTACAAATGTAAATTCAGGGGGGTTGCTTTGCCTGAAATAAGATGATTCTATTCAGAGGGTGAGAGAAGTCCGTCCTGAAAATGGCCTTTATATGTAGAAAATTTTTCAGTCGGGCTGGGAACCCGACTGAAAACTTAACCTTACAATACTACAATATTGGAAATAGTGTTTGAAGTGTTATAAGTTTGCGAATAAATCATAAATACAGATATGCCATTACTATGCCTGATGGTATATTTTTAGAAATGGATTTCAAATGAATGATAAAATAAACATTGAACAGCAAGCCAGAAAGGAATATGAACAAAAAGTGATCAATCTTTGTTTTGATAATAAATCAATTGATCGTTTTGCACCTGGTTTAAAAATGATATTTGCTTTGGATGAACCACCTTTTTTTGTTAAAATAAAACAGGCAAAAAAAGATGCATCTTAAGTTTTGAAATCAAATATTTTATACAACTAATCCGTAAATGTATGGCCATCCATTTAACCTGTCTTCAAGTTAAATGGATGACCGTATATGTTACGGTCAATAGCATTCATAAACATATAAACCTGCAGTTATTATAGATATCCGGGTGTTAAAGGAATAATAATCGATAGCTGATAACCAATGGTGTTTATGGATGATTAGTTGTGAACCTGTCTGAATGAATACATGGAGGTATTGATGAAAGGCAATTGGGAAAAACAATTGGAAACCACAATCAATTGTTTAAGGTAACATAAAATAAGGAGGTTTTAAGGTTACACCCGTTAGAATGTATGTTTGTGGTGACCGGCTTGAGAGAGCGGTTGCCGCGAGCTCCACTATTGGAATGTGGCTCACGGGAGCCGCTTTTCAGGATGCGCTAATGTAAAATATTAACGTATCTTGGTATTAAAAAGCGCTTCATTGTCGCCTGGCGACATCATGGGTCTGTTGACATGGATTTGTTATAATGGCTCAGCGGAATTTCCGCATACATTCTATATGGAGGTAAATTATGAGCTTACGAATAAATCATAATACTAATAGTTTGAATGCTCATAGAAATTTACAAAAAGCAAATGCCAGAGTATCGAAATCACTGGAAAGATTATCCTCAGGAATGAGGATCAATTCTGCCGGTGATGGAGCTGCAGAATTGATGGCATCTGAACAACTCCGAGCACAGGTTGCCAGTATTGACCAGGCCATCAAAAACTCGGAATCGTCAATTTCTATGGTGCAAACAGCAGAAGGGGCTTTAGCCGAAACGAATAATACTTTGGTTGCCATGCGGCAACTTGCTTTGCAATCAGCCAATGAAGGCTCTAACGATGATGTGATGCTGGCAGCTAACCAGACATCCATCAGAAGTATGATTGCTTCGATTGATCGAGTTGCAGAGTTTACACAATTTGGGCAGAAAAAATTGCTGGATGGCTCAAATGGTGTTTCCGGAATGGCTATTGGTGAAGGGCTTCAATATGTTGATGCGGCCACTCAGACAAAATCAAGTTGTCCTGAGGGGTATGATGTAGTGATTAAAGCATTTGCTACCAAAGCATCACTGGTTGGAGATGCACCCTTAACCAAGGAAATAATTGATGCAGGAGAAATGCTATCAATAACAGAAGGTGGTAAGACTGCCACTTATGTTACGAAGGAAAGTGATACAATTGATGCGGCGATATTGAACTTTTCAGCAGCTGCCAAAGCAGCTGGACTGGATGTTCATATTTCCAAGACGGAGGAGGATGCCATTAAAATTGAACATAATTTATATGGTTCCGATAAAACGTTTGCAGCATCCAGTACCACTGCCGGTGTAATTTCCATGGAAGCTAACACCTTCCAAAAAGCTATGAAGGGTACCGATTTGCAAGGTACAGTTAATGGTGAAGCAATGATCGGAAAAGGTATTACCATGACCGGTATCAAGGGTAATGCTAATACTGAAGGATTAACCGTCAGCTATATTCCTAAGCATGAAGTTCTGATGAATATGAAATCAGATATAGAATGCATTACAGGAGCTGATGAAGACGGTAATGAATCACCGGAAATTGAAATACAGGAAATCCCTGATGGTGGATTAAATGTGGGTAAGGTTAAAGTGACTCAAAATGCTTTAACTTTCCAGATAGGTCCATCTCAAGGTCAATCTGTTAATGTCGCTTTGCAAAATGTTGCAGCTAACTCTTTGTCTAGAGGAGTCGTTAACAACAGTGGGTTTAATTCACTGGCAGATGTTAATGTTACTTCGGCAGAGAAAGCCATTGATTCTTTAGCACTTATTGATCAGGCAATTGGACAGGTTATTAAAGTAAGGGCTGATTTAGGAGCTTTTCAAAATAATACCCTGGCCATCAATGTGGCCAATATGCAGGTTGCTAAGGAGAACATGGTGGCAGCGGAATCAAATATTCGTGATACTGATATGGCAGCAGAAATGGCTGAGTTTACTCGGCATAACTTGATTATGCAATCAAGTGCTGCAATGTTAGCGCAAGCGAATCAGATTCCAAAAAAGGTACTTAGATTATTGGAATAATGAATAATAATCTGTTTTGGTTTAACCCATAACCATTAAGCCGGGATTCTAGACTGGATTCCGGCTTTTTTATTTTAAGGCTTCCCAATCTTTGATTTGGTAATCCGGTTGTGCGATTTTAGGTTTTCGGGGATCAATTTTATCTGTTGTCTTTAAAAACACTGAACAAACATCGGCCAGATTAGCTGCTATTATATCGCTAAATGTATTTCCATAATATACTGTATTATTCGAAGGGCACTTCCAATCATGGCAGGCCTTTTGGATCATAAAAGGGGAAGGTTTTTTACATTTCCGGGGATACTGACCTGAAATATAGATTTGTTCTTCTTGAAAAAACTGATCCAGTTTTGTCAAGTGCAGTTTTCTCAACTGCTTTTCCAACCCGCCATTACTGACAAGCGCAATTCTTTTTTCTAAAGTTAAGAGTTTCTTCAAATATTGAAAAGCTACCGGATTAAGGCTCAAATGGGATTCAAATTGTCCCTCATAACAATCCAGAGCTTTAGATAAACTTTTTGACCAATGGCGTGAATCAGATATTGTCGAGCGAATAAACAGATCAAAATACAGTTCCGTATTGCCAGACCCTGTTTGCTGACAATACCAATTTAACAAGTCATGTAACTTATCGATTTGCGGAGTGGTTTTTTCCGGCCATAATTCCCGAATAACTGTCTTCTGGGCCTCTTGATAAGACCACCGGGTATTGATCAATGTATCATCCAGATCAAATATATGAAACTGCTTATTTAAAAGCGTTTTAATCATCCGACAGTTACTGATTTTGCGAGATTTCGGGGTTTATCTATATTCAATCCCATATGTAAAGCTGAGTAGTATGAAAACAGCTGCGCAATCACTAATTCTATCAGCGGCATGATATCAGAATCAACATCAGGAATCACGAAATAATGGTCCGACAAGTTTTGTGTTTCCAAATCGTCAACCAGGCAAAAAGAGATTACCTTACCACTTCTTGCTTTTACTTCTTCAATAGCCATCAAAGTTGTTTTATAAAGCTCAGAACCATCATTGGCAGGAAGGAAAAAGATACTATAGAGTGAATCATCAATCATGGCCAGGGTTCCATGTTTTAAAAAGCCGGCTGGTAACCCTTCAGCATGAATATATGTTACCTCTTTCATTTTCAAGGCAGACTCTAAGGCTATTGGATAGTAAATTCCCCGCCCCATAAATAACCAATTTTTATTCTGATTTGTTTCCTGGGCTAATTGGCGTATAAAACCGGATTCTTCATTAATCAGTTTTTCAATGATATCTGGCAACAGTTTTAGATTTGATTGAATATCATTTGCTTTTTCAATGCTTAGGGTACCATTGAGTATTCCTGTCTCCATAGCAATACGATAGAGTATTACCATTTGAGAAACTGCTGCTTTGGTAGAAACCACACAAATTTCAGGGCCAGATCCTTGATAAATACAGTCATTCACCATCTGACTGATGGAAGATCCGACAACATTCACAATGGCAGATGTCTCTGCACCACCCATCTGAGATACTTTGATTGCCATTCTGGTGTCATAAGTTTCGCCACTTTGGGAAAAAAAGATCATATGTTGATCGGAGTGCGCCTGAACGAGCGTTGGAAATTCATCGGACGAAATAGCAGGAACGTAAAGTTTAGCATATTTAGCCAGTAAATAGGTACCAACCATAGCAACATAATAAGTCGTCCCAACACCAATTAAAAAAGATTGACTTTTATCAATAAATTTCCTGGCAATTTTTTTAATCTCTTCATCGGAGACATGCATGGCCGATTTAATTGTCAAAGGCTGATCAAATATTTCTTTCAGCATGTAATGAGAATAACCACCTCTTTGCGCCGTTTGCTGATCCCATTTGATTTTAATGATATTTTTTTTAACAATTTTTTGATCAGCTAATGATTTGATGACATACTGTTTATTAGTCAATATCACATATTCGTAATCATCTAATAAGATGACATCTTTAGTTTCTGCGATAAATGCATTAATATCTGAAAC
>Ga0233431_1002806_pt1 | contig 23002 bp, 25 predicted proteins | sample SI_118_April2016_FD_179867 | JGI IMG/M metagenome (GOLD analysis project Ga0233431, IMG submission 179867) | Seawater microbial communities from Saanich Inlet, British Columbia, Canada - SI_118_April2016_200_MG | ecosystem: Environmental > Aquatic > Marine > Inlet | place: Canada: British... | reverse complement strand
TCCTTGGCATCGACTATGGCCGCCGTCGCATCGGCTTGGCCATATCCGATGAGGCGCAGTTCCTTGCCCGCCCACTCGATCCCTACTTTCGGACGCACTCACGCAAGAACGACCTTAGGGCGATCGCCCGACTGGCTCATGAACAAGAAGCAGGATGCATGGTCGTTGGCTTGCCGCTAAACATGGACGGCACCAAGGGCGAGATGGTTTTAGAAGTCGAGGCGTTCGTACAGGATCTGAAGCCGTTAGTAGGCATGAAAATTGTCGTTTCCGATGAGCGCCTGACCAGCGTCGAGGCTGAGCGCGTACTGCTGCAAGGCAATGTCAAGCGCAAGGATCGTAAGCTTCTGAGAGATGGACTAGCCGCGACCCTGATCTTGCAGGGTTACTTGGATACTCTGTCCTACTCAGACTAGTTCTTGTCCACGTACGACGCGAACGGCGCTATCCCTTCTTCTCTTCCCTCTTGAGGTATTCAAGGATTGCTTCGACTACCAGGTAGTTGACAGAACGATCAAGCTTGTCTGCAAGTGCTATAAGTCGTTCGACAGGACGGTGTTGGATCTTGTTCTTGGGAACGTAAATAGAAATCTTGTCCAGAAGTTGTTTTGCCACGTGTACCTCCCCTCAATCAATCACTATGGGATGTTACCAACCTCTGCTAGGATAAGCAATCTTGCGTATTGCCCTTTAGTCACCAGAGGAATTGAACGCCTGCTCAAGGAACGCTTCGATGAAACCCGTCAGATCTCCATCCAAGACGGCATCAATATTCCCTGTTTCATGATTGGTTCGATGATCCTTGACCATTTGGTAGGGATGGAGCACGTACGACCGGATTTGACTTCCCCATTCATTATCCTTGAGCTCACCCTGAATCTCTTCCAGCTGTTGGGCTTGTTGCTTGTGAAGAATCTCATTGAGTCTGGCACTGAGGACACGCATCGCCGTGTCTTTGTTCTGATGCTGGCTTCGCTCGTTCTGACACGACACAGCAATTCCCGTAGGAAGATGCGTAATCCGTACTGCAGAGTCGGTCACATTTACATGTTGGCCGCCCGCTCCCGAAGCCCTATACGTGTCAATCCTCAGGTCCTTGGGGTCTATAGCAAACGTCGCTTCCTCAACAACCGGAATGATCGATACGGCCGTGAACGACGTATGCCGTCGATGTGCGGAATCGAAGGGTGAAAGTCGGACGAGGCGATGCACGCCCTGCTCCCCTTTCAGGTTGCCGTAGGAATAAGGTCCCTTGATTTCAAGCATGGCTGAGCGAATGCCCGCTGTATCTCCCTGGCTGACTTCAAGCAGAGACGCTTTCCATCCCTTGCGCTCGCAAAACCGCCCGAACATGCGCAACAGCATTTCGGCCCAATCCTGGGAATCAGTTCCTCCGGCTCCAGCATTAATGGAAAGGAAGCAATCGCCAGTATCGAATTCTCCTGAGAAGGTCAATTCGATCCGGTACTCGCGAACGAGCTTCTCGAGGGCCTTCAGCCGTGGCTCAAGGGCAACCAATTCACCTTCATCGTCCACATCGAGAGCCATCTGATGAAGAAGCTCAATGTCTTCCAGCTCCTCGCTCACATGATGGAATCGTCTTAGAGAAGAGCGTTTTCGCTCAAGTTGCTGCGATGTGACCGTTGCGTGTTTCCGATCATCCCAAAATCCAGGCTCTGCCATCTCTGCTTCAATCGCACTGATATCGACTTCCATTGAAGCTGAGTCAAAGGGAATCACCAATCCTCGTTAGTGCCTGGCGGAGTTGAGCAAGCTGTTCGGCATACATCGTACTCTCTTTATACGTGGCCACCGTGCAGTCCTCAAGCTAACTGGTCCGACAGTCAGCGGATGGATACCATCAGAAACGCTCTCTGAGTCGATAGGGAGATTGTCTTGGTTATTCGGGAAAGCAAAGGAGCTGACAACATGGCTAACGAGAAGACGCGAACTGAAGTCTTCAGTATCAACGGGGAGGATCTTGTTTCGACAGTGAAGAACCTTGTTCACGAAGGAAACATCCGGCGAATCGCCATCGAAAACAAGGATGGCAGAACCCTCCTTGAGATCCCTTTGACTTTGGGAGTCGTGGGAGTCCTTCTACTACCTACGCTTGCAGCATTGGGAGCACTAGCTGCCATTGTCACGGAGTGCAAGATTATTGTAGAGCGAATCGAAGAGGACTCTGCTGACTAGGCGCACGGCCAGCAATTGAACCATCCACACCGAGGAGGATCCATGAAATTCTTCCGCATTCCTGAGCTTCCGGGTACAGACATGCTGCCCGGCATTGAACGTCGAGCCGTGTGGCTTGAACAAGTGATGATCACCTTCTTCGTATTTCAGCCCCAGGCGACCGTCCCCGAGCATGCCCATGAGAATGAGCAGATCACTGTCGTAACCCGCGGAGCGCTGCAATTCACGCTAGGCGATGAGGTCCACGTTCTTCAAGCCGGTGATGGGGTCTGCATTCCGCCCAATACCCCACACAGCGCGCGAGTCCTAGATGAACTCACTGAGGCCTATGACGCTTGGAGCCCTCCGCGTGACGACTACAAGGGCTGAGCCAAAGACGTAGACTCCATCGCAAAGCACAATGAACAAACACCCGGGCAAGCTCCGGGTGTTTGCTTAGAAGAATGACTCGTGTCTTGTCGAACTGAATGCCTCTGATTGTGCTATTCGTGATACCTCAACAACACTGCATCAAACGCATCCCCCGCTCGCTGTAGATAGCTAAATCCCGGAATCATGAAGCTTCCATCATCCAATTCCAACACCGCAAACCCTGCATAGATTCCCGCATCTGTGGCCCCATTCCTGATCCAAGAGAGCGTGCCCTCTTCGCTAAACTTCAGCAATGGGAACGCGGGACCTAGACCAGCTACCAGGAATACCCCATCCTTGCCGTCAGACATAGCTAGTCCGTAGTCATCTGCCGTCGATCGGCCTTCCACAACACTCCATTGAAGCTCCCCGGTATCTCCATCCACGCGAGCTAACCAGAAATCGAGCAGAGCGGTGCTGTAGGACAGGTTCTCAGACAAGCCTGCAATGACAATATCGCCATCTGTTGTCCATGCCATTGCATCGCCAGCTTGCTTGTCTTCTCCCCGATACAGCGTATTCCAAAGCACGTTCCCCTCACTATCCAGCCGATAGAGTCGCGTGTCTCGGTACATGTCCGAGCTGCTGCCTGCATACGAAATAACTGCCATCACGAGGAAGTCACCATTTGGAGCTTCCAAAACCGCAGTTCCCGATTCATTGGCACCGGTGTCCAGCGTCCTCGCCCATACCTCGTTCCCATCTGCATCAAGGCGGACCACGTAAACATCGAAGTCGTTATTGTATGAGTTGGTTTCCCCCAAGATCATGAATCCACCATCAGCCATAGAAATCATGTCTTTCGCCCACTCAGTTTCCGGACCACCAATTGTTCGTTCCCATAGTAGATCGCCATCGGCCGTAATGCGGATAAGGTACAAGTCGCGTTTTCCAGCACCTGCGGACTCAGTTTCCCCGAGAATGAGATAGCCGTCGTCGGCTGTCTTCTCGAGATACAGCCCCTGATCCAGTGCATCGCCGCCGTAAGTCATCTCCCATACGATGTCACCTTCGAGTGTCATCTTGGCGACGAGCACGTCCCCAAGTGTAGTCGCTGTTTGGGAGTGATACGTGGTTCCCGTCACCATCACGTGGCTCTCGTCAACTTGTACGATGTCATAGAACGCACCGTAGTCAACTCCTTCATAGGCACGGAGCCAAGTCTCAGCTCCTGAACCAACGGAGGACACGACGGCAACCAGCGAAAGCAGGGTAACCCATACAACCATAGTCTGAGAACGCTTCATTGATAAACTCCTTTCTCTCGTACGACGCTCAAACAGCAGGAACTTTCTTGTTTACGTTTATCCATGATTCTCTCCGCAGGCTCAATGTCTGATCTACACATCACGCTCTGGCAAGGTTGCATCTCTCCAGTAGAAATCACGATCCCGATGGATATACCCAAACTCAAACAGCTCACGACGCAGTGTTGCTGAATCCGGATGATAGCCTTGGAGGAAATGATTGAAGTCTGCGTGAGATATCTTGGTCTCAGACGGAATCTGCTCTGCAAGCCACCTCAGGATGACCTTCCTCTTCTTCTGCTTGGCAGGGAACTGTACGATTCTCTCGTCGGCCAAGAAAGTACTCAGTACTGTCTGTTCCCAGTCGCTCCATCGGTTGCACATGATGCCATGCTACCAGAAACAGAGCCATGGGGGGCACAGTACAGCCAACTACACACCCATCGTCTATACTCGATGGTATCGAATCTTTCATGGAGTTACGGTCACCATCCATATCTCAATTCTGAATAGAAAGGAAGGGAGGGCAATGATTACGCAATACCTCTACCGAATCGCTCCTGCCAGAGAAGGATTCTTGCTTGAGAGTACGCCTGAGGAAGACACGATCGTCGGCGAACACTTTCTCTATCTGCAGTCGTTGACTGCCCTAGGAGTCGTTCTTCTAGCAGGACGAACGCTCCATACTGACGAAACCAGTCATGGGTTGGTCATCTTGGCCGCCACTTCAGAGGAAGAAGCTCAAGAGCTAATGGAGAACGATCCTGCAGTGAAAGCCGGCGTGTTCCACGCAGAGCTGTTCCCGTTTTCCGTTGCATTGGCGAGCAAAAACATCATTACAACCTAGTCGGAGCTGTTGTTCTTGAGCTCCTGATACGAACGCCAGAGAGCGAATCGTTCCTGAGTTGGAATTGAATGCCATCGAACTCCTCGAATGGCCCCTTCGAGGGCATAGAGCTTGTTCCTGCAAACAGAGAATCCGTGTCTCTCCAAGCAGACAGCTGCATTCAAACTTCCCGCCGCCATCAGCTGGTCGTGCATGTCGAGGCCAGAAGAAGCCAACTCTGATTCAAGAATTTCCCCAATATTGGGGAGATTTCGCAATTTACTCATCATCCTTTCCACGAGCCTTTCACGTCTCACTCACACCTTCTGCATGGCCACACGTGATGATAGCATCAGCGCACATGGCCAACCTCCTTGGCCAGATTACAAACCAGAAACAAGACCCCTATGTGGGGTCTTGTTTTCTCTGCCAAGGATCAGATGTCCCATCAATGCTATCCTGGATTCGTGTTTCGGATCTTGATGCGAATCTGATCGTAGCTGCGTCCTTGTGCTGTGTCATAGACAATCAAGCTAATCGTAACGGTCTCGCCCTCAAGCCGATCGGACTCTGGTGCATGATACGTGGGCGTCAACGTGTTCGTGTTTTCCAGCCACCCCTTGCTCGCTATCCACGAATAGCAAACGGATTGGCATGCAGGATTTCTGATGTACCCTTCCAAGTATATTGTGGCTTCTTCGTTAATCTCCCGCGGATAATGTCGATCAATGGACGGCTTGGCGCGGTCCTTGGGATGCCCTGACTGTGGCGTCTCAAATGGCCATCCCGTCTGCCACGGCTCCGAACAGTCAACGTTCTCAGTACAGGGGCACGGAACAGCTGCACCAGCACACTCTTCGACAACAGGTGCTTCAGATATGCACAACGATTCGCACGGTTCAGAGGGTGTAGCAGGGCAAACAGGGTCCAATCCTGTCGCTTGGCACTCATCAACGTGAACAGTCGCATAGTATCCCGATGTTTCACACGTCGTCGGGCAGTTCAACGGATCCCGAACTGAGATCACCATTTGGTCGAAGGCGCTGTGCCCAGCGGAATTGGTCGCCGTCAGCGTCAGGATGACCATTTCGTTGCAGTCGCAAGCCGAGGGTGCAGTGAAGGTTGTCGTAGGAGAGTGGGCATTCTCAAAAAAACCCAGGCCTCCTTGGGCAGTCCACAGATAGGTGACCGGCAATCCATTCGAATCAGATATCTCTCCTGAAAGCTTCACCCTTTCTCTCTCGCCAACCGTTTGATCAGGGCCGACGTCAACAGCAAGGGTAGAAGATACCGGGGATACAACAGTTGCATAGGACTCCCCACTCGACACGACTGAAGGTGCTACCACACCAACCGGTGTCACGGGTTCCGGACTGGAGCCCAATAACAGAAGCAGCGCGAGCAGGCCCACGCCAATTCCTGCAATAATCAGAATCGTCGAATTGCTGCCACTCATGATCTCTGCCTCCAAGCTCTGTGACCCAAACCCAATGGAAAGAGCGCACAGGCGTTCTCTATGCTCAAAACTAGCGTCATCCCATGAATTGGCGCAATACCTCTGTCTCACGGACACGCGCCAATTGTCGCACCAACAAGAGGTCACGACAGGCGTTGACCTCGTGTGTGCTATGGACTAGAGTCCCAACAAGTGGGGCTCCAATACACAAGCTCCATGACTCGGTTCGATCAGGAACCTCAGGGAGAACCACATGAACGGACTACTCTATTTGGTGGCCATGCCCATTGGCAATCTAAGTGACATGACACATCGGGCCATCGATGTACTGAAGACAGTTGATTACATTCTTGCCGAGGACACACGGACCTCTCAACGCGTACTCACACACTATGGCATCCGCACTCCGTTCTTCTCCTCAGTTTATCAAGGAGCTGAGCGACAGCGCGTTCCCTCGATTCTTGCGTTGCTAGAGAAGGGCAAGAACGTCGCTCTCGTCTCCGACGCAGGAACGCCACTCATTTCAGACCCTGGATTCCCTTTGGTACGTGCGACAGTCGATGCTGGATACACCGTAGTCCCCATTCCAGGCCCCTGTGCAGCCATTACCGGATTGATCGCTTCTGGACTACCTTTAGATCGATTCGCTTTTGAGGGGGCCCTTCCTCGAGGCCGAGGCGCGCGCCAATCCTTGTTCGAATCACTGGCGTCCCGCCAAGGAACCTGTGTGTTTTATGAATCCTCGCATCGAATGCTAGACTCCCTTCAGCTGCTGTCAGATAGTCTTCCTGAGCGAAGGGTTGTCTTGGCTCGTGAGCTGACAAAAATGCACGAGGAATTCCTGCGCGGCACTGCCGCAGAACTCCGCGATAAGTTGGCCAAAGAGGAGCGCGTCCGCGGCGAGTTTGTGATGATGATTGAGGGAGCTGAGGATGCGGCAACTGCAGATGAAGAAACTGTTGAACAACTTATCCATGAGCTAAGAACCGAGAATCTTCCAAACAAATCCATCGTCAGAATCGTGGCTCAGATACTGGGAGTCCCGCGAAACGAAGCCTACCGTCTCGTTCATCAGAAGCAGAGCAACAGCGAGTGAAACGAGCACTCGTAACCGAAGCGAAGGCAAGCGAAACGAAGCCTATCGTCCTCTCCATACGCTAGACGAAGGCAAGCGTAGCGAAGCCTATCGCTTGGTCCATCGGAAGAGCGAAGGCGAGCAAAGCGAAGCCTATCGTCCTCTCCATACGCTAGACGAAGGCGAGCAAAGCGAAGCCTATCGTCCTCTCCATACGCTAGACGAAGGCGAGCAAAGCGAAGCCTATCGTCCTCTCCATACACTAGACGAAGGCGAGCAAAGCGAAGCCTATCACTTGGTCCATCGGAAGAGCGAAGGCGAGCAAAGCGAAGCCTATCGTCCTCTCCATACGCTAGACGAAGGCAAGCATAGCAAAGCCTACCGTCTCGTTCATCAGAAACAGAGTAACAACGAAGGCTCCGGTCACTCGTAGAGTCTTGAGGACTACGCAGGGTTCCGGGCTAGGTATGCTTGTCAGCGACTGCAGACGCGGCATAGGCGTGTGGTTTGATGCGTACGGCCATGCCACTTCCCAGTATCATGCCCACAACCTCGTCAATGAGATCCTTAGTGCGGCCGTTTTCACCGATATCCACATGGATCTCCAAATCAACTTGCAGGAGCGAATGTGCCTCGAGCCCACGCATGACTTCTTGAGCCAACTCGAATGAAAGCCACGCTTCTCGCCAGATTTGAAAACGAAGTGAGGGCGCGCGTCGCTCCCGTTTTCGTGTCCAAAAGTAGCGTCCACCGAGACCGATCTTGTGAAGAACAATCGCGCTAACAAGTTCCAGGCCTTGTACAGAGGTCGACGAGTCTGTTCCGATCAGAAGCGCAAAACGCTCGCGGGGACCACTCGCCATTTCGGAGACAATCGTTGAAATCACTTCATCGAATGTCATGTCTCCAATACTCGGATTATGGAACGTTTGATCCAACATGATCCATGTTAGCAGATATCGCGGCGTTCGAGCAATTAGCGAACGGGGATATGAACGACAAATCTCGCTCCGCCGCTCTTCCGATTCTCGACCTCGATAGTGCCACCATGGGCCTCAACCCATTGCTTCACAATGGCCAATCCCAGTCCGCTTCCCGCAGATCGTCCCCGTGCAGGATCCCCTCGATAGAAGCGCTCGAACAAATGCTGAAGGTCTTCAGGCTTGATGCCTGGTCCCGTATCCGACACGCTCATTTCCACTTCTCCATTGACTCGGCGCGCGCGGATGTAGACATCCCCGTCTTTGGGCGTATGGCGAATGGCATTGCTGAGAAGATTGGCAATCACTTGGCGGAAGCGTTTCCCATCCAGCTGAATCCTGGGAAGCACGTTGGGCATATCTAGATGAAGATGCGGAGCATCTTCGCGAGACAGGAAGGCAGTTTCAGAGACTTGCTTAATTAGCTCGATAATATTGACACTGTCTTTCTCCAATCGAAGCTCACCAGCCTCTGCCAGTGCCAGATCGCGCAGGTCATCAATTAGCCGTCCTAGATGCAGCGTTTCTTCGTAGATCGGAGCAATGAACTCTTCCGATGGCTCGTAGATGCCATCGAGAATGGCTTCTAGCGTCCCCTGGATGATGGTTACTGGCGTTCTGAGCTCGTGAGCAATGTCAGCAGTCATCGTGTGACGAACCGCTTCTGATAGACGAAGGCTCTCCAACATATGATTGAACGAGTCGCCCAGACGCCCCAACTCATCATGCGTTTTGAGATTCACTTCATCAGGCATATCGCCCTCAGCTACCCGATCAGTCGCTCGCGATAGCGCTCTCAGCGGACGAAGGATTTGAACAATGAGCATTGTGGAGAGGAACAAAGCCAACCCTATCGCAATGCCCCCGCCGATGAGTGCAGACTCCGCTACTGTTGACAAGAAGGCAGATTCGGACTTCCCGGGATTTCCGACATTCCCGACAATCAGCACACCTTCCTGCACGTCCTGAACCATAACCGGAATGCCGTCACGGGCAAGCTCATCCGTAATCCAGACGGACCCGTTGGCATCGCGCTCTTGAGTATTCAGCCACGCGAAGTCATTGGTTGAGATCAGCTTGCCATTCGCATCAAACAGAATGATCTCAACATCAAAGATAGAGACATTCCCCTCTAGGCTTTGATCGCCGAGGTCAACGATAAATGGAGCAAACAGAACCCGTTCCCCAACTCCCTTCCACGTTCCTTCCTGATCACGATATCGCGAGAGAAGCATGGCAACTTCAGTAGCGAAGCTCTCCCTAGACGTTCGCCGATATTCATCGAATTGCTGAGGGATGGCCCACATAATCAATCCATAAATCAATGCAACGGCAAGAAGAATGACAACGACAAACGAAACACCGAGTTTTGCAGCCAGCGGAATGCGCCGCTTCACCTAGGTCTCCCGGGCGAAACGGTATCCGACACCATGGACCGTGAGGATGTGCGTTGGAACCTTAGGATCTGCCTCGATCTTTCTTCGCAGATTTTTGACGTGTGTGTCGATGGTTCGTGCAAAAGAATCGTAAGTATAGCCTTGGACTTCTCGAAGAAGCTGGAGACGCGTGAACACTTGCCCCGGGTGTCTGGCCAAGTAGGCAAGCAAGTCGAACTCCGTGGGAGTCAACTCGATTTCGTTTCCATCGACCTTCAGTTCGCGGGTCTTGAGATCGATCTCAAGGCCACCAACGACGATACGCTCGACTTCCGCGCCCTCACCTTCGAATCGACGCAACACAGCTCGGATGCGCGCTACCAACTCGCGGGGACTAAATGGTTTGACGACATAATCGTCAGCACCTAGCTCTAAACCCACTACGCGATCGGCTTCTGCAGCCTTCGCAGTTAGCATGATGATGGGAACTGACGATTTTGTGCGAATGGCTCGCGTGACTTCGATTCCGCTCACTTTGGGAAGCATGAGATCAAGGACGATTAGATCAGGCCCCTTGTCTTCAAAGGCTCGCAAAGCCTCTTCGCCATCGAACGCGGTGTAGGTCTTGAACCCCTCGCGATCTAGGTACGCCTTGACAGTCCGGACAATCATTTCCTCGTCATCGACAATGAGAATTCGTTTCATCGTTCTTCCATTATAGTCAGTCAGTGCTCCCGGGGGTACTTGATCTCTCACCTTGATTGTCGAATCCAATGAATATCGTATCAGACTACTGCGTTGTATCTTCAGTTTCAGGGACAGATGTGAAGTTTTTGCGAGAACTGCGTGAGTATTCGACGTACGAGGCTTGACGGAAATTGCTTTCCCAGCAACACCGAACTACCATGTGGAAAAGAGCCATTGATACCAGGAAACCAAAGAACCTATGAAACGAATTCTCATCGTCTCGACAGAACAACATGCTGGCAAGAGCCTCTTGGCTCTTGCTTTGGGAAAATCCCTTCAAGAACGCGGGATGAAAACAGCCTACATGAAGCCAATCAGCTTCGAGGTCTCGTATGCCACTGGAGAGCCAGTGGATCGAGACGCTGACGCAATCCGCTCACTTCTTTCACTTGAGGATGACTCCCTACGTGACATCGCCCCAGTACCTTTGGAGGGAACATTCCTCCGCGAAACCATTGAGTCAGGCGATCGCGGGTTTCGTAAGAAAATCCAGACATCGTTCGAACGGATTTCACAGGACAGAGACATCGCCCTGATCGAGGGCAGAAGCTATCTCGGACTTGGTGCTAGTGCGGGATTGAGTGATCCCGATCTTGCCGAAATGTTGGACGCCGATGTTCTTCTCATCACCAACTATGATGGTGAAGAGGCGATCGATCGCATTCTCTGTGCATTGAGGATGTTTGAGGGGCCTACGGTCATGGGTGTCATCCTGAAGGATGTCCCGATGGATCGCTCCTTCAACATGCTCTCTGAGGTTCTTGTCTCATTCCTGGCTAGTCGTGGAGCGGAAGTTCTCGGTATTGTCCCACAGGATCACAATCTCCGAACCGTCAATACTGACGAGATTGTCAAACGCCTCGGAGGCCGATTACTCACTGATCCTTCCATCGAAAGACAAATCCGACACTTCGCGATTAGTGCAATGGGGCCTGAGGAGTCCATGCGCCTGTTTCGCCGCACGCCCGATTTGGCAGTCATCACAGGCGGCGATCGAGAGGATATTCATCGAGCCTCGTTTGAGGTCCCCAGCCTACGCTGTCTTATCGTCACAGGACTTCATCGCCCCACGAGAGAAATCATTGATCTAGCCAATGAACGACAGGTTCCCATCATCCTTGCTGGCCAAAATACAATGATCACTGCCACACTCTGCGAAGAGATGCTGGATCGTGCATGGATTCGTCCAGGACCTGCCTTGGATTACGCGATGGACTATGTTCGTTACAACATTGACATCGACCGAATCGTGGAGAAGGCACAAGACCGTTAGTTGGCAACCACAGATGCCTCATAACTAATCTCGGATACACCTCCTAGCGTATTGGCAATGGGGCAGTACTTGGCCAAGGACATTTCGATTGCCTTGGTCAAGTTCTTTTCGGGCACTTCGCCCTTCACCCTATAGATCAGATGAATTTTGGTGATGACCTTGGGGTATTCAGAAGCACGCTCATCCTGCAGTTCAATCTGAAGAGAGTCGGGTTCAGTCTTCATCTTCCGAAGAATCGATACAACGTCCATTCCCGTACATCCTCCAAGTGAGCTGAGCAGTACCTCGACAGGACGTGCGGCAGTATCGGCTCCGCCAGAGCCTTCTCCCGCATCCATGTGCACGTCATGCCCACTGGCAACCTTTCCTACAAACGACATCCCACCAGCGTACTCAACAGTTGTTCGTCCCATGTTCATTCTCCTTTTTTATATCGAAATATTTAAATACTTGAATTCTCTGGAGCCCTACTTTATCATGTATCCATCCAACAGTACAAGAAGGGGGCAATCCATGGACGAGCAAGCGCAGAGACTAGCCTGGACCAAAGTGTTTTCAGCTTTGGCAAGCGAGCCTCGGTTGCAGATCGTGGAATTGCTCGCTAGACAGACAGTCCGGTGTCAAGAGATCCAATCGCTGCTGAAACTAAGTCAGCCAGCTATCTCCTATCACTTGACGAAACTAGAACAGGCCGGGGTTCTCCAAAAGGAACGCCAGGGAACTCGGAATTGTTATCGGCTGCAAAAAGGCGTTGCGAATCTTGTTCGACTGATTACTGAGGAGGGTGAAGAAAAATGGATCACACCGTAACGGTTTACAGTACGCCTACATGTTCGTGGTGCCAGATTGCCAAAGAGCATCTGAAAACCAACAACATTTCGTTCGAGGACGTAGATGTCGCAACTGACATGGCACGTGCGAAAGAGATGGTGGAGAAGAGCGGACAGTATGGTGTTCCAGTCATTGACATTGATGGAGAACTCATCATTGGATTCGATCGAGCACGCATCGATTCCTTGCTGGAGATTCAGTAGGGCAAGATTATCCGAACGATAGACCGCAATCGGCTCACAGTCCTATTGCGGTCTGTTGTTCTTTCTTTGTTCAGCCAGGAATATCAGAATAGGCACAAGAGGGCACATGCTCGGCTCGCGGCTCATGCTGCGAAAAGAGGAATCGGATTTCGCTTCTCCTCTCGCTTCTTTCTCTCTCTGCGAACTACGGGTTGAAGCTCTGTGACGCCGCTCACCAATGAGAGTTTCTCTTCTCGCAGAATTTGAGAGAATCCTTCGTCTGGAAGTACTGCCTCGTAGCAGCGAAGCATGGCATCAAATCGATCCCGGGGGAATGTGGTGACTCTCATCTTCGGAAAACTCTTTGACAGCTCGTTGAGCTGCAGTTCAACTCTCTGATAAATTTCGTCAATAGGATCGTAGGGCATGACTACGGCAACGAGTTGTCTGCCCGTCATCTCTCCCAACTCAATATAGGCTTTGCGTTCTTTTCTCAGCAGATTGAGATCGTCAACACACACAACTTCAGCAGAAGATTCCGCGGTCTCGATCAAGGTTGATAGGAATATTCGATCTACGGCATCTTCGAACTCAGGCTCGTAACTACGCCTGAATACAGATTGGCGAATCACGTCTTTGGAGACGACAGCCCAATCAGAATTCTTCTGGTGCAATGCAGTTTTTCCGGAACCCGGAAGCCCAACCATGACGACTAGTTGTCTCATCCCCCACCCCTCGCTACTCCTTGCCAGTATGCAGTCGATGCAAATAACGATCAAGAACCAATTGGCAGTGTATTGACGTTCCCTTTGTCCCAATTCCGGCAATGCTGGCACACGGCTAGTCGTTGACTGCCTCAAACGCGTCGATCAGTCCCTGTCCAAACGACGGATCAGTACCTCGCGGCCCCAAATCAACCAGTGATCCCATGAGAAGGTTCACAGCTTGGGCAGGGGTCATGGATGGATAGGCAGACAGGATAAGCGCAAGGGTTCCCGTGACATGGGGAGCAGCAAACGAGGTCCCTGACCGTGTCGCTGTTTGCCCTCCTGGAAGGAAAGATGTGATTCCTTCACCGGGAGCGCAAAAGGCAACCTCAGGTCCGCGTGTACTGAAATCCGCCAACTGGTCGTTCTCTGTAGTTGCGGATACTGCGTAGACATCATCATATTTGCCAGGGTACTGAACACCCTCCTGGCTTGTATTCCCGGTAATCCCGATAAGGATGACGCCCGATTGAGCAGCTCTGCGTATCGCGATCTCTAGTGTCGAGGGCGGACGCGAATTCGCAAAAATACTCATGTTGATGATGTCCGCTCCGTTATCCACAGCGTAGTCAATTGCTTGAGCGAACATGTTCCAATCCCGTGATGAGAATGTGTTGTTCGAGTCGAGGAAGCGAACATCCATAAGTCGCACGCCAGGAGCGACACCGACAATGGGAACCTCGCCAGGCTGGGCCGCAATGATCCCGGCTACGAATGTCCCGTGCCAATGGAGTTTACTTCCAATCAGGGAGCTATTGTCACCATCTCGGAAATCCCATCCGTGCACATCATCAACATAGCCATTGCCATCATCGTCAATGCCATTGTTCGCAATCTCGCCAGGATTGCTCCACAGACTTTCTCTAAGCTGAGGGATGGATACGTCAATACCTGTATCAATAACAGCAACGACAACATCACTCCTCCCATGAGTGGTCATCCATGCATCTGGCGCGGCGATTCTCAGGATGCCCCAGTTCACTGGCTGCTGGTACAGCGTCACCAAGCCTTCACCGAAGGCTGGGATTGGTGGAGCGAGCGGCAATTGCACTGGGAGAATTCGAAAGGCAAGCGAATTGGAGATCAACACACCCGCCCCGAGATCCAGTGCGATTTCCAAGAGAAAGACACCTGTGCCCTGAAACTCCCAACGGCTCGCCGTTGATACAACTTTGCTACCCCCCGGAGAAACAGAGAAGGGGTCAATGGGCAGGACGTCAATCATCTGTCCAAATTGATCCGACAGGATGGCTTGGCCTCCAACACTGCCGAGAGGCGCAGACCCATTGTTGCTCAAACGAAACGAAACCTGAAATGGGATCAGCGCTACGATATCGATTTGGGAAATCCAATCACTGGAGGGTGCTTGCCCCATACTCAGCATTGATGTCCCAAGCAGGACGACTAGCAGCAAACAGAGTTTTCGCCACTTCTGCGTCATTCACGCAGCGCGTCGAACGGACCCGAAATGAGGTCAATGACTTCATCAATTGCAGGTGCGCCGTCGTCGCCCCATCCGGTATAGGCAATGTCAAGACTAAGTCCAAACTCGTATTGACTGGTAACATCCGGCACCAAGGCTCTGAGCCGTCCCGCTGCAACAGATGCACCGTCCGGAGGTGTTTCCGGTAGCAGGGATGCAAAGCGCAAATCTCCGATGCGGAAGAGCACGTCAACGTTTCTCAGGTTTCCAACCAAGAAGCTCGACGTTCGAACCAATACGTCATCGATAACTCCGCTTGCCTGTTCCTGCAATCCGTTAAGCTCGACCACCAACAGAGAAGTCGGATGCCCGTATCGTCGTGTCTTATGCAGCTCTCGCTCCAACTCAGCTCGAAGATGGTCAAGGGTATAGCTTCCTGTCAGTTCATCGAGAACAACTAGCTTCATAAGCTCTTGCTCATGAGAATGAATGACCTTCGTCATGAGGTTGAAACCATCAATCAGCTGGCTAACTTCATCGCGTTGTCGCGTACCTGGAATCCGACGGAAGGGCATGGAGACTTCAACATCATAATTACGTTGTGCCACTGCACTCATGGCGTGGGCGATCTTCCCGACGGGTTTCGTGACGATCAAGAGAAGCGCAAGATAAAGGAATCCTCCGAGGAACAAGAAGCCGATGACTGCAGCCCCGCCGTATTTCCAAGACAACTGGGCAATATATCTAGACTGTTCGGCAAGAGACATATCAACCAAAACGACGCCAATCAGATCAGCGCCAGAGAATATGGGATGATAGGCACGCAAGAACCCCGTATTCCCGACTTTCTCGCGCTCAACTTCGACAGTACTTAGCACCTCGAACCGATCTTGTTCGTCTTCAGTGGACAACTCTCCGACAGCCGTTGGATCCGTACTTGCAACGACCAGGAATCCGCGCGCGCTCATTCCGACAACCGTGATGCCCATAACAGCTTCATATCGATCCAAAAGCCGCCCAATATCTGCATCCAGCTCATCAGAATAGTAGAGGATGTAGTCCTTCTCCTGAATCGATTTCGAGATCACGGCAGCAACGCTCCGAGCACGAGATTCGTAGATCGCAGTGATCGAGGATCTCAGGGAGGCCAACGAGAACCAATACAATGCCCCGACAACCACAAGAGCAACCGCCAATACGAGAACAATAAGCTTCCCGCGCAAGCTCGTCCCGTATCGAAGCGCGGATCGAAGACGCATGAACAAGCTTGGGCGTTGATCACGCTGTTGCTTGACCTCGCTGTTGGCATCCATCTGAATCTCCTTTTCCACTTCCAAAACCTCTCTACTGATGAACAAACGCCCGAGCCACATCTTCGGGGTCTTGGTGCAGCAATCGAATACGACTGACCAAGTCGTGTAGTCCCTCGCTCGTTAGTCGTTCGCCCAATGCCACGAGTATCTCACTGATTTCGGAGTAATCGGTCGAAGTTGACTGTTGAAGAATCATCGAGATTGAGGATTCCTCAATGATTGCAAGGTCATCATCAATCTCCAGGAATCCGGCAATCGTCAGAGTCTCCTCCAAGTTGCCGACAATGGCTACATCTACGGCTCCGAATTTGAGTAGTGCCTCAACCTCTTCCAACGACTCTGCCTGGGTGAACGAGCGCTCAGAATCGACCAGTCCATAGGCAACCAAGAACGCATCGAATGTGTCTTCGTCAAATGATGTCATAGCGGCAAACCGTAGCTGCTCTCCTGTTTCTTCAAACCAAGTAGAAAGACCTGATGCAGTTGGCGCTGTCAATTGACTCGCCAATCGAGATGAAACAATCATGCTCCATCCCTCAACAGCGGAAGTTGCGATCACAATCGAAGAGGTCGCATCAATGGGGGACTGAGAATCCAACGTCGTACTGCTCCACCAAATCAAATCTACATCGGACTCGACGAGTGCTTGTCGAACCCGATCCGAGGGTCCCATTCCTACCAAATCAACAACGCGGAAGCCCGCCTCGATCAAGGAGAATTGGAGGATTCGTCCCAGCAATACGCGAACATCCGTTGATCCCGTTCCAATTGCAACCACACCTTTCCACGCAGACTGCTCCAGCAAAACACCGTCAGATACGACAGCTTCGTTGGAGTCTCTGGTACTCGACTTCCCCCACCAGTTGTCGGCAGCGGGTAGCGGGATCATTGTTTCGTTTTGAATATCCAGCTTCGCATTGTCCTTGAACACATTGTTCGCAAGGACAGGGACCGTGATCTGGCCGTTGGGTAGGTCCGAAATTCCAAGCGCGACAAGATGGCCCTCCGACTCAGCGAGATTCGCAGATTGTCTGAGGCCGACCTGATTCGCGGCAATCACGTTGCCTTCAATTCGAACATTGCCCCCCAAGCTAGTCAGCCACACACCTGTATCATTCGACATAATTTGGTTCTGAGTAAAGAGATCGCGGGTCACTGCGGCAAGAACAAGCCCTCGCGCGTTGTCGCGAATCTCGTTCTCTGCCACATGGTTCTCGCCAGAAGTCTGACTCAACAACATGCCCGCTCCGTCGGCGCCACTCATCCTATTTCGAAGAATCGTATTGCGGCTCGATTCAACCACAGCAATGCCGTAGGTACCATTCACTGTGACATTGTCTAGCAAACGATTGGCTTCGCCCTGCGATACGATGAATCCGCTCAACGATGAATCCGAGATACTGTTTCTCAGAATTCGATTTTCATTGGATCGCGACACAGCTAGTCCAATCGAGCACTGGTCGATCGTATTCCCCATTACCAAATTACGGCCACTGCTGATCACTGAAATTCCGGCGTCGCGGCACTCTGAGATATCGTTCGTCAATAGAGCATTCTCAGGACTCTGAGTAAGCTGAATCCCCGTTCCTTCGCTTTCATAGATTCGTGTTTCCACAACTCGATTCTGAAGGGACTGTTGCAGAAGAACGCCAGATACGGTAGTGGCGTTTAGTTCACACGAGAGAATTTCCGTTCCAGTCACTCCCTCCAGGACGATGCCAACACGAACAGAAGCCAGAGTGCACTGTTTGATTGTGTTGTCATTCGATGCCCGGATCTCAATGCCTGCAATGGAACAGAACTCGATTTGACTCGCTTCAACAGTATTGTCAGTCGAGGCTTGCTCAAGTGAAATCCCGACTGCATTCTCTGAGAGACTGAGATTCTGCAATGAACTATTCCACGACCCAAGCAATCGCACACCAAATTCAGAAGCCCCTACAAGGGTTGATTCCTCAACCAATACGCTACCGGAATCAATGAGCTCGACGCCGATTTTTCCTCCGTGAGTCTCGATTGAGCGAAGAATACAACGAGACGCGTCATTGAGCTGGATGCCAATCGGTGTTGAACTGAGGTGAATGTCCTCGATCAAGCAATCTGTTGCGTCGACACGAAGGCCGATGCTCTCGGAAGTGATGTCGAAGCCTCGAAGTGTTACGCCGTCGGCAAGCACGGAAATCGCCGGGCTTCCACCCGTTCCTGTCACCTTTGCCCTGGTACTCGAGGATGCTAGTGTCAGATCCGGGACATCAAGAACAATGGGCCCCACAATCGGACCTGCAGATGCTTGGATGACAATCGTATCGCCCGGAGACGCAGAGGCCAAAGCTTCATCAAGTGACGCAACGTCTCGCGGCACAAGAATCGCGCCGCTCGGTAATCCCGTGGGCTTTCCGCCCCACAAAATAACAGTCACAACGACTGCCGCAACAGCCGTCGCACCAAGAAGTCCCCACAGGATCCAACGCATTCGGATCTTCATGCAATCACCTTAGCACACTCGCTCGGCCAACGTCCAGACATCTGATCGGTTTCCACTTGGAAGATGGCACTCGTCATCCATTGATGCACTGCAACGCAGCGCGATCAGTCGGACATGATCGTATAAACGACCTCTCCTGCTGCTTGATCCGAGAAGCCTCCATCAACCCCTACCGGAAGGCGGTAATCCACGCCAATCTCGAACACACCATTGAGTCCCTGAGCAAGAATCTGCGGCTGGCTCGATAGCACAAGATAGTTACGTCCGTGGCTACGTATCTGTAGGCCAGCTGATGATTCATCGTTATCCGTACGAATCCAAACCTGTATCTTCCAGGGCGTGTTGCTCACAACATGTAGGCGAACAGCGTGTTCGCTCTCGATGTATCCGCGGGAAACATCAAGCGGCGTAGGATCTGGAAGCTCAACGGCAACGGCTGTCACTTCATCTCGTGAGTTACTTAGCTGCAGTGTTTGATAGGGTAGGACCTTCCAGCTAGCCCGAATGGTCACTGATCGCTGCACAGCAAATCCGGATACAGTGAGAAGTACCACGGCAACCAGGCCCCAAATCCAACGATTGTGTTTTGTACGATGACTCATTCGCCTTCACCTCTCGCGCTCGCCTGCGTTTGCAGACACACCTCGATTGTTCCTTATTCGATCGCTCGCAAGACGGTGTCTCGAAGAATGTACACGTCAGCCATTGTTGCATCGCCGTCGTTGCTGAAATCAAACGCTCTCGAATTGTCTTGAACAGGAGAAGAATCCATGAATCCTTCCAGCAAGTCAGCGTCGTCCGATGTCAACGTTCCATCGCCGTTCACATCTTCGTATAGGCCATCGCCGTTAAGATCTGTGGGAATATCTCTCGCTGTCCCGATTGGACTCAAATCAAGGTCTTCAATTCGTAGGACAAATTGGCCAGCAACCAGATGTTCAACACCGAAATCGAGCACAGCTCGGACAAGGTAGATGCCTGCAGCCTGTAGTCCCCATTCCCCGAGCACAGATTGACGCAGAATATAGCCGGGCAGGATGTCAAACGGGACCAGCGGGATCTCAAACAGCGTTGTTCCGGCTGACGATTCAACAGCAATCAGTCCTGAGACGCCATCAAGAACAGTATCTCCGGTATTGGCAAACGTCACCTCGACTCCAAGCGGGTTGATCCCCATCACCTGTAGGTTAGATACACGCCCGTCCGGCGCAGATGGAGAGACCGTCACAAATACGCGGACCAAGAACTGCCGCAGCATCTTGATGTCGCCTTCTTCAACAGCTCCGCTGGTGGCACTCGCACTGATCAGAATTCCAGTCCAGTACGTTCCCTGAGCCGTTTCAGGCACATGGATGTTCAATGTGATTTCGATCTCTGAGTCGGGTATGAGCGTGGCATCTTCTACAGACAAACTCATCCATGCAGCACACGATCGCTCCAATATTCCCGCATCAAGTGTGCGTGTGATACCACCCAGAGCTCGATCCCAGTCTACGATTTCAAGATCCACGTCAACGGGCTGGCCTTCGCCATTCAGGATCACAAAGGTATCTGAGATTGGATCGCCAGGTCGACCGCTGAAGCTGAACTCAGTCACAGAAACCGTGACAGCCAACAGCTCAATCGCCAGGGCAAATAGCAGTCCCATCGCAAGAAGGATGGTTCTTCCCGCCCATGTCCGACTACGGTTAGGATGGAACCGCGCTTTGGAGTACGTCATACTAGTGTCGCTCATGGAACCGCCTGTCTCTGATCGCGATCAACGTGTCTATCTAGTCTCCTTCAAGAGTACAGGATTCGACGCATGGGCGATGAATCGCTCCCCATTACGTGACTCGCAGTTCTTCGAGGACTCCATCCAAGGGGGTCGGTCGACCGATGTGAAATCCTTGGGCGCAATCCACGCCGATAGAACGAAGAATCTCTAGTGTTTCTTCGTCTTCGACAAACTCCGCAATCGTCTGTTTTCCCAAACTTGAGGCAAGAGTGACCATTGCCGTCACCAAGTGCTTATCCACGGGATCCTTACTGAGATTGCGGACGAAACTACCGTCGATTTTCAAGTAATCAACATCCAGGTTCTTCAGCTGATAGAACGATGAGAATCCTTTGCCAAAATCGTCTAATGCGAACTCGTAGCCCTGGGTTCTCAAGGTTCGCAAGAAATCCTTGGCCACGTGGATGTTGTAGATGGCAGCTGTCTCCGTAATCTCTAGTACCAGACGAACCGGGCCAATGATGCTAAGCGCATTCTCGCCAGTCACCATGGCCAATAGCTCGGGATCAGTTAGTGATCGTGGAGAGAGGTTGACGGCAAATGACAGTTCATCGCCTAGAGAAACGTCGTTCAGTACGGCCATGACCTTGCCCAACACCCATCGGTCGATATCGCCGGACAAACCGAATTGCTCGGCCACATCCAGAAACGCACCCGGAGGAATGATGTTTCCTGCGTGATCTCTCAGCCGAAGCAGTATCTCATATCGCACAATGCGATTGGTTCGCAGATCGAGAATCGGCTGGGCATACAGCACGAAGTTGTCGTTCTCTAGAGCCTCGCGTATGACACGCAACCAGTCGATGCGTGATTCCGGGTTTTCGACCTTCTCGTCACCAGGCGAGTACATGGTGATTCGATTGCGCCCCGAAGCCTTGGCACGATACATTGCCATATCTGCTTTGAGGAATAACTCCGCCGCGGAATTGCCATGTTCAGGGAATAGGACAACACCCATGCTGGAAGTCGAACGTAGGGTCTGCCCTTCAATCACGACAGTGTGTTTGCGAATAGCGTCAAGCAATCGTTCGGCAGCCAACTTCGCTTGGTCTTCGTCCACATTGGGATAGAGCACGGCAAATTCATCTCCGCCCAAGCGAGCTACAACATCAGAATCACGAACCGTTGCCTTCATCCGATGAGCAATACTAGAAAGAAGCTCGTCTCCAGCGTTGTGACCTAACCCATCATTAATCTGCTTGAAGCCATCAAGGTCCATCCACAGGAGTGCCCCTGCGTCACCATAGCGGCGAACCCGAGACAGATGCCGTTCAAAGATGTCGTTAAACTCACGCCGGTTGTGCAATCCCGTTAGCGGATCGTGCGTAGCCATGTGGAGCAGCTGCGCCTCTTCCCGTTTGATGTGCGAGATATCCGTCAGAATGCCTTCGTGAAACGAGCCTGAGCCGTTGGAGCCTTGTACCCAGCGTGCATTAAGAATCGCTTGAACCATAGATCCATCTTTGCTCTTAAGAGTCACTTCCATGCCCTCAAGATGTGCTTTCTCTTTCAGCCCACGCATAACGACTGCCGCTTCCTTGTCGAAAGCCAACAGCGTGCATAGCTGTTCATTGCGAAGTTCTTCGGAAGAGTCATAGCCGAGCATACGAGCCAACGCTGGATTCACGGCAAGGAATCCGCAATCCTTGTCGCATTGATAGATGCCATTCAGGGCATGCTCCACCATCTGGCTGGACCGTTGAAGCTCACTCGCTTTGGTCATAGATCTTCCTCCTCTTGACTACTGGCTCCATTTCTCCAAACGACCCGGACACAATACAGAACAGCAGCCTGCAACTGACGAATCCTTAAACCAACGGTGTAGGGGTACCAAACAGATTTCACTACCTACTACGTGATCACACGTCAGACAGCATCTCCACGCCAATGGCTGCCAACCAGCATAGGAAGCTAGTCTCAATCGTGGAATCGTAGAAATGAAGAGATTGCGGCCCGTGGGCAGTACTGAATCGCCCAATATAGGCCATGATCTCGTCCCAATCTTCAGACGGCATGCCGTCACGAATCTCCTGAGCCTTGTCCACGCGCAGCTTGGCCAGAACGTCGTCGATCGAGTAGTCGCTAAGCTCCTTGATCTGATCGAAACTGAGATCTCGTCCTTCATCAAGCAGGCTCAGCACGCCTTGAATGAACTTTCGAACCGAACTTCGATACATCCTTCCTCCTCAAGTCCTCTAGCATCAAACAGTCGGAGTCACGCCCGAATCTCAGCAAGACATCTTATAGCAGGCGCACCATCAGACCACGTGGTGCTTGTCACATACAGTCTGCTCGCTTGCACGCTGTTGCTGAACGTTCTGTCCAAACTCGCTACTTTCTAGGAATAATCCTAAAGTTGAGCTTCGGCTCACGTATGGCTGAGAAAGGCAAACCGTTCGCGAGAATGGGACGCAAAGCCATGGCCTCGAAGTTGGAACGATTGTCCCTTTCGAGGTAGCAGGTTGCCGGCCTCCCCAAAAACGGAGGCGGTTTGAGATGACAAAGCAACTTTGACCTGCCCCAGGTATTAGGTCCACTTCTAGAGTTAGTCTAACCTACGTCCAACCGCCACAGCAAGAACGGGTTTCCAAGCCAGTGTCTGTGGTGCTGGAGCTCTGTAGCCAAGGCTGCTGTGAG
>Ga0233431_1002804_pt1 | contig 23017 bp, 28 predicted proteins | sample SI_118_April2016_FD_179867 | JGI IMG/M metagenome (GOLD analysis project Ga0233431, IMG submission 179867) | Seawater microbial communities from Saanich Inlet, British Columbia, Canada - SI_118_April2016_200_MG | ecosystem: Environmental > Aquatic > Marine > Inlet | place: Canada: British... | reverse complement strand
GCATTCTCTGCTATTGAGCCAGGATCAAAATTAAAGATGCCTCTCAAAGCCTCATGTCTACCTGCTGCTGACAGTCTTTTTAGTGGCTCATTTGCATGTTTCTTCTGCAGAATTTGAGGGGTGTATTTTGCTTTTGTTAGGCGGGCTATCTCTTGACCTAATTCATCTAGTGGATGTCCAGGAGTGTAAGAAATTTCCTGACTACCAAGCGCACGAATTACAACATCAAACTTTAGCTCACTTTTTTTAAACTCACCTTTTGCATATTGAATCCAATGCTTAACTGCATCTTTATTACCATCTTTGAAGGATAATAAGTAGCTCGACAGCCTGTCGTTTCCACCTCGACTGCGAGGTTTGTAATGGGCTAAATAAAATGATTTATCTAAATCTGGTATATTTTTACTATTCTCAAACAATACTACTCCGCTCGCTTCCGTAACTGCTATTCAAAAGTAAAATTCAACACTATTTCTGCAGATATTAGCGATTCCAGTTAGACTATTTCATATTCAGTACATCTCTAAGATGTATGATGCTGGGACAGTTTAATGCTTCAGGTAACGTTGGGTAACGCTCAGCTGCCCAACCCGCATGATAATGTGCTAATCCTGCGGCCTGAGCGGCTAGATAATCATTTTCTTGATCGCCAATACTAACTATTTGTGAAGGAGGAATCCCTAGCTTTTGACAAGCCATAATAAATGGGGCAGGATGTGGTTTGTGGTAGGACGTATCATGATACGCAACAAGAACCTCAGTAGATAGCGAATGATATTCCAACACCTTTTCTGCATATGACCTCGGTGAGGATGTCACAACTCCAGATACATATTTTTGAGTTAATTCAGATATCAATTCTCTAACCCCAGGGTACAAAACGGTATCAGGAATGGAGGAGTATACATTTTGCCACTGTCGCTGTTGCCTCAAAGACTCTAAGCAAGAAGTGTCAACCAAGGTCATATCTAAATCGAAAATCAGCCCCCGAAACTCCATCAGAAAATACCGAGTGACATTTGTTCGGATGCTGAGCTACCTTCTGGCTCCTCTATCATATCCCATAAAAACTCTTCACTTTTCTTTAATAACGCTGAGATTTCATCATAATTACTTCTAGAGTATGCTTTCGCTCTATTCGTATTAATTAATTCAATTATCCCTCTAGATTTAGCAAAATTGTTAGGGTATTTCGATATCTTAGATAAGTCGGGGCAGAAAAGCGGCCTGCCTTGTTCTTCGCTGAATCGGACTGTATGCATTGTGCCACCTTTAATATCGGTCTCGATGGGGAAAACAGCCAGAGACAATGCGCTCTGCAATCTATCTCTGGATACAAATAATCCACGATTGGGATACGTTCCAGGAGGATTCTCAGCAATTAATAGTCCCTCATTTGCTAAAATATCTTCAGCGAGCTTTATATTTTCCTTGGGATAAATTTTATCAATATCCGTCAAAATTGCTGTCGTCTTCCCATTTGCTGAAAGTGCACCTTTATGCCCTGCAGTATCAATTCCAAGTGCTAAACCACTAACAATATTAAAGTCACGATTTGCAAAATAATCGGCTGTATTAAAGGCGATTTGTTTACCAAATTCTGAACATTCCCTAGTACCAATTATCGCAAGCGATTTTCTCTTGTTTAGAAGTTGAACATTACCCTTCGCAAAAAGGAAGGCAGGAGGATCTGAAATCTTCGTGTAAAGGCTTGGGTACAGGGAGTCTGAATATACTATAATCTCAATTCCGTTCTTACGCATCTCATTTAAAATGTCTTCGGCTCTATCCTGGTATTCAATAAAGTGTGATGAAAGGGCTTCATAAGCAGCTTTCTTGCCAGCACCTTTCACATATCCACCAATAGCATCAATATCCATACTCATTAAGTCAGAGATGGTCACACCCGATTGAATAATATTAAGAAGAGATTTTTTGCCTAATCCTGGTATCATATTTAAGGCATAAAGATCAATGATATCCATATAGTTTATCCTTTTTTATGGCGTGTTTCATACAAACTACATCATGCTAACTCGTTTACTCACATAAATTCTCAAGTGATACCCATAGACTGCAAAAATCCACCTTTTCCAAATCACCAGCCCACAATAAAACTCACTATTAAATTTAACTGGTTTCCTCTTTATCATCATCAAAAACAGGGATGGTGTGGCATGACCTGTCCTGTTTACCGATAAGGATAGATTGAAAGATCAATATTCGGAGTAGACTAGGATTATCGTTATTAAATTGACGATTAGTTATCTCACGGGTTGCTTCTTCATACTTGCCTACTCGACGAAGCATATCGATTAATACCAGATCGGTAACACCTTCCTGATCTGAAAAATTATTCTCATTATCCTCGGCTTCTCTTAGTAGCCTAATAGCATTTATTCGGCATGTGTATGACTGTTCCAGTAAATCGGCATCGTCGCAGACCCATGCACCATGTAAAGATGCCCACGCTGCTTTAGAATATTCTCCATCCGTCTCATTAATGAGGCTCAGGCATCTGAAGTGATTTGCTAGGGCTGGGTAATTTTCCTCATTGAGTCTTAAATGGTATTCTGAAGTATCTATTAGCCAAGATGAATTCTTCTTTCCATCACTGAGATCGTCAGCGCAATAACCACATTTGCTACAACATTGGACCCAATATTCCATTGTGGATCGTTCCATTTCCGGAGGTCGGGTATCCAAATCAGATGGTCCCATGGTATTTGTACTCATTAATCCGCTGACAGAGGTCTTAGTACCACAAACAGCACAAATCACTTCGTCATAATATGGCAGGGTCATTCTTTAAGTTCTCTTTATGTTTTTGGTATGTCAGCCGTAAAAGTAATTCGGAAGATTGAACTGAAAGTTAAGAGCGGCTTCCGGAGGTTCCAAGCCACACCACCCAACCAACAGTATAGACGCGTTTGCCTTAACTGGTGCTTAATCTCCATTCTGTAATCGTCGCCAAATCATCTCGGTAATATCTCCAGAGATATCATCAGGATGCGCAGAGTATTCATCTTTCTCTGTTGGTGGAACCCAATGACCGAGAAGATTTCGAACCCACATACCAAATCCAAAATGTTCATTGATAAGGCTTTCTTCGCTTACGTGGGCCAAGTGCTCCTTTTGATCAGATGACATTGCATCCATTACCATGGCCACAGCATCCTCAATATTTTTTGGTGTCCCCAATTTCATAGTCAATCCCTCAAACTTTTGCACAACTTTGAGTTGAAAATAAGAGGGGCTTGCCTTTCTTCCTAAAGAAGTTAGAAAGCCAGGGGGCGGTATCGTTGAGTGATGTTATTCCAAGCTTTGCTCATTAAATGTGTTTATTAAACTTGAGACAACCCCTTCTATAACTTCCTTCACATTAGAAAATGAAGACCTCTTATTACCAGTATCCTCATTTAGATAAAGTCTCCTGTTAATTTCAATCATGATTGATGAAATTGCTTTGTCTTTTTGATAAAAATTAATCGGCACCAATGCACCACTGAACGGTCGATTTATTTCAACACTATACCCTCTATTCAAAAAATCCGACCTGATAGATTCCGTTAACCAGTCAGGAGTGTGAAATGGGTCTGTTCCAAGGCAGATATCAGGCCGCTCTTTTCTCTGGTCAGTCTCATATGCCTGTGGTGCGGAAGGAAAACTATGACAATCCAATACAAGCGCTTTCCCATGCTTGGAAAGGATAGATGATACCACCCTTGTCAAACATCTATGATGTGGTCTGTAGTATTGATTTAGCATCCGCTCGCGAGTTTCAGGTGAAACTTGATCTCGAAGCTTTTTTCCCTCGCTGGTCTGGGTGTAGATGACTCCCATGCCAAGCTTGGCCATCAATTCAGATTCATCGTCTTCAAAGCGTTCAGGATCCAAGACGAAACGGCTAACTGGGTACCGGATCATCTCAAATCGATCATCTTTCTGGAAAAATAGTTCATCTGTATACCAATCTGTCATTTTAAGTATTTGATGCGCCAGGACCTCTTCATTTAGAATGATGTTTGCGCGTTCTTCCTGTGGAATGATGGTTGAGCTATGCGGGACATGGAGGATAGCTATCGGGTTCATTGGGGCCTCAGTATATTCAACACATCCATCGTTGTCCCAAGGGGCAACAGAAAAGGAAAGGAGCTATCAAAAAACCTCTTCTGATGATCCTCACTAGACCAGTCACCATCATAAAAGTGCAACGCTATTTGTAGTTGTAGAAAATTGCTATTTTTATCCATATATCGTCCCAGATCGTAAAGCTTGGTCAGAAGCTGTTCGGCTGTGATATCTCCATAATCAGTCTCAAAAGAGTTGAGCGGTCTTGAGAAATACGGAATATGCAAGCTTCCAGACAAGCCCTCATAGGGTGATATAATTTTGACTGTGATATCCGATTCAGATCGATGAGTAATTTCGCCCTGGATCTTTATCCCAGAATCGAGTCTGATTGCAATTGCTTGTAATTTTTTCATTTATTATTCCATCCTATCATTCTTATTATCAATTCTTTGGACACTTCAGATTTTCCCATTCCTGTATTTCCTCTGGACTACAACTTTCTGGATCTACCATGAGTGACATGAGCCTATTAAATTTCTCAAAATATCTAACGATTCTCTTTGATCTTTTCTGGACATAGTGGTCTCTTTTGTAAATGCCTTTGTATGTACGTGTTCGTTGACGTTCTTGGATTTCGTGTTTTCTTGATTCTCCGACCCTTTCCAAACTCAAGGTATCAAATAGTGCCCAGGCTTCTTTCTGGATTTCAATAAATTTCTTCTCATTAACTGTAATTATTCCCCCTGTACCCTGGCAGGTCCTGCACGGAACCCACCTTTTATGCTGATAAATGACACGAATTCCGTCGCCTTCACACGCTGGACATCTCTCACTATACTTAGGCAGTCTAGGCATATGAGGACCAATACTGGGCAGCCCGGTGAGTCGTTGAAAGTTACCTCGGGCTTCGATGCCAGTAAGTCCCATCCCATCAGGTTCTCCCTGTACTCCGCATGTGCGGCAAATTTCCTCACCCAACCAAACTTTTGAACCATCTCTATCTGAACAATTGTGAACCCAAATTAAATGTGGCATGATCCAATCCTCCATTTGGTGTGGAGACCTGCGGGACAACATGTTCTCAGGGTAGAACCTACCTTGAGGGTTTAGCACATGTTTAGAGTGGTTGCAATCCTCGCAAATCACCACTGTTTCTGTTGTCAATTCTCCCAGAAACGAAAAATGACACCTGGAGAGGTGCCACCTTGCTCCCAGTTTAGCTCTTTATTTTATGTCGCGGCAATTGAGTTAAATGACGACGTACAAACCTAAATGAGTAACACGCTGATTACAATATAAAATTGCAAATGGCCTAAATTGACACAATTCAGGTTTTCATAAATGATGGCCATGTCATCTCATGAATAGATCCAGGCAACTTTTCGATACCATATCCTGATTGTTTGCAATATTCTAATATCTCATTTTCTAAATCAACATCAATGACCGCGATCTCCTCCCAGGCACCCTTTTCCGACCTTACAAACTTATTAACAAAATCATCAGGGAGGGCTTCTAGCATAATCAAATTCGTGTTAGCGAAGTCCGTTTCCTGATTGTATTCGACCGAGATTTGAAAAATTTGTTCTTCCGGTTCTAGATCTACATCCTCAGCTATATTGAATAAATATTGGTAAAGGTTGTAATCTAGATCTTCTACTAGTTTAGCTGTTTCCTTGAAAGATAGTTTCCTCTCAATTGCATCTGCCATAATCTGCCAGCAGCACATAATATTCTCATACTCATGCTTTGGGATCAAATAGATTCTATCGCCTATAATATCATAAATAAAATTATCCATATTATTTCTTCACTATAAAATCAATATTCTCCTCTATCTTTGTGATCAAATTAGGCACCAGAATCTTGGATATTTAGGCGTTCATTAATGATAGCGTCGAGTCTCCCGATTCCCTGCAGATAATCGTATTCCATGCCAAGATACGCCCTTGCATTGGATAACTCCATGAAGTAAATACTTTCCATCTCCATCATATACAGCCTGTAGAAACCACAGAATTTCGTAATGTTTACAGGGAACTTCCTATCAACATCTTCAGGGTAGTTCGGATCGTAAGTATACCCGCTCCAAATTAAGCTTGCTTGTGCTGAATCTTCAAAAGCTTCCATAAGAAAACTTTCTACTTCCTCCCACTCTGGAGCCACGTGTTTTTGATTTATCGCTGCCATGTAAGCGGCAGGACCACATTGATCTTTCAGCGTTTGAAGCACAGCATCAGACTTTAAAAGCAATTGTAAGACCTGATCCCAATTCATCATATTCTTCAAATAATCCACCTAGTTCGTCCGCTCCTTTCTATATCCAAATTATTAACACCTCTGTGAACCTCGCGCAATGGGCTGATGAACTCTTTTACCAATCGGGCTGCCATCGGCTGTAGTCCTTGTGGCTTTGCTATATTTCCGGAGAAATATGTGCCGAGATTAAACGAATGCAGATTCATGCATGTACTCTCTTCCCGGGTTTGAATATTTCACTCTCCTGAACAATACCGCTTTTGATCTTGACCAGCACGATTTTTTCGCCTCCTGGTCCGGCACGTAAACCTTCAAAGTTTGGCTCAATAATTATACGTAATTCCTTGCTTACCCAATCTGCAAATAAAGGCTCATTACCCTCCAGTTCGTAATCACGTTCCAGCTTGAGTAAATAAAGCTTACCATCTTTGATTTCCCATGATCCGATATAGCCCCGCCAACAGGCCGAAGACACTCTTCTAGCTTCACCCTTTGCCCAGATTTGCTTATCGGTTAACTCAATGATCCGTGGATGATCCTCTGGAAAACCAGGGAAGGAAAACATGGACACATCTCGGCCTTCATAAATTATATTTTCGTGAAGTTGGTGGGTCACCGCTTTTACCACCATCTGTGCTTTTTTTTCGGATCGCATTGCTCGATAAATGAATCAACTTTTTCTTCGTGATCATCATATATTTGAGTCCAAGATTTTAAATCAGCGAGTAAATTGAACTTCTGGATATACTCTTCAAACTTCGGATCTGGAGGGTTTGTTCTAGCACTTCTTGCCTCCATGTTGTAATAAATCAGGCCAGCTTCTTCCTGGGATATTTGCGCACGCAATAAGTTGGAGTAGACTCGTTTCTCGTCTGGATCAAGGGGATGCTCATTAAGGTATTTAAGCATATATCTCAGGGTACGAAAATAGTTATCAAAGTCAGTATGATGATCGTCGTGCAGCCCCTGAAATACGCATACAGATGTATGTTCAGGAGACTCTCCGAACCTTCTTTTTAAATCATAGTATATTCTTTTAAGCTCTTTCTCATTGGATTGGGTCCACCCCAAATCCTGTTTTACTTCTTTTAAGTGATTTAATAATTTAAAGAAGGTTTCGTTCATCTCAGAGCGCGCAATGAAATGCGTTTGCTCATCTATTTGTGATTGTTGCTTTATCATAGTGATTATAACACCAATCAGTGCAAATCCAGAGATGATAACACCTAAGGCGCCAAAGCTATCTCCAAATGTTCCAGGTGACGCGGGAAGACCGAACTTTTCTTGGATATAGCCATTATACTTAATTATAACCTGCCATAAAACAACGAGACCTAGCACCCAGTAGAAGAGATTTTTGATGAATCCCAATATTGATCTTTTCTTCATAGACTCCCTCTATTGTTCATTTTCAAAATATTTTGATCAAAGATACTCAGACCTTAAGAGTAATATTTGCTAATCGAATAGCATAATCGGAGTCATCTCAGCTGGAGTTCTCCACATAATCCCGTATTTTTCTCTCAGAATTGCCTGTTGCCTCTCCCACAAAATATGACAGGCACCCTCTAATTTTATCGTCCCATCTTGTTCCATAGAATATTCCGCCTCAGTTTCAGCGGCTTTAATCAACTTCTTTTTCATTGGATGTTTTTCCTGTGGGTCTTGTTTCACACTACGAATCTCCCATAACATCATGAACAGCTTTCCAGTTGTCGGAAACAAACTGCAAAGTTCGTAGCAATGGCATATTCTCAGAAACCGCGTTGCGAGCTATATTCTTCAATTTCAATGCCATAAATATCTCCTCCAAGAGTTCTGGGACGAGAAGAATTTTTCCTCCTGCGAGGGTTTGATGATTCGCTTTACTTCCAAATCCCAGCAAAGCGATTTGCTCTATCTTCTCGGGGAGCTTGAATCCTTCGAAAAGAGTTGGGATGTGTTGCCTACCTAACTGAAATTTATTGAGATACCGTTCCTCTCTTCTAGCCCAACTGTCAGCATCCATCGAGGGTTCTACATGCACCAAATGATTTAATGTTGGGCTGAATGCGATAACGTCTAATTCTCCCGCGTAACCACCTTTGGCGCGCTTACCTACTAAAACATTTCTTCGCACAAAGTATCCCTGGTATTCGTACCATTCTGCGACGAGCTGCTCTAGATAGTTGCCTGGCACGCTATTTACTCAATAGATTTTTGATTGTGAACTGCGATAATTACATCATCTTCAATATCAGAGACCCGGCTTAGAATTTTATCTAGATAGTCAGAGCCAAGCTTACGACGCAGCATTTGGATTTCCTCAATTAGTAAGGGGTAGGGATCCTCTACAGCTTTCTCTTTCAGGACTAACCTTCTCAAAGTGTGTTTCGAAAGCGTTTTATACCTTTTAATATCCTTGACCAAGGTATCAATAAAAGACACAATCGGCTGGTTCAATTCATCGCGTTTAAATTTCAGTAAAGATTTTAAGCTGTTTATTGCCTTTGTCTCTATTGATATGTCGGTTGACCGGGACTTATGTTGCGGACTAAATGTCTTGATAGTCTCATAAGTCTTCCAGAAAGTATGATTTATATTTTGCCTTTTAGTATCGAATTCGCACCTCGTCAGTGGAAGAATATGTTCAAAAGACAACTCTTCTATTTTGACCGTGTTTTTCTCAACTTTACCAACCAAGGAAAATAGAGCCATCCCCTTTTTCCTAAGAACAACCGTATGGTCTTCGCCAAATAGTTTTGAGGTTTTGGTCCGATTCGGAAAGTCATTCACACGCTCTATTGTGTCTGGATAATTCTCTTTTATCTCCTTAAACTCATTCCTGACCAATGTCGACACACTTAACTCCTCGTCCTCCTCTGGATTACTGGATATTTTTTTAAATAATCCACTGGCCGTTGGCTCTTCATCAGCCCCAAATATCTTTGAGTCCTCACCTAGTGCATTATGAATAAGAAACATCTTTTGAGAAGCAATTTCGCGGCTCTTCACGATTGTTGCTCCAAGTTCCGTGGGAAAGAAATTGTAGATAAGCAATTCATTGAACACCTTGGTGCCAATACGATTTATACGCCCTACTCGTTGAATTACTCTTGTCGGATTCCATGGGATATCATAATTAATAATCAGGCCAGCCCTGTTTAGGTTGTACCCTTCAGATAATTTGTCACTTGAAATTAGGATATCATAATCATCGCGCGGGTTTTTATGTTTTGCATTAAAGTTTGCTTCAAGATCTTCAGCAAACTTTTTTGTGATACTTCCAGCGCAAAAAAGAACCCTACTTCCAAACTCTTTTTCGAAAAATGGCAATAGATGCTTAACCGTATCAGTGTATTCCGAAAAAAGGATGACCTTTCTTTTGGGGTTGGATTCTCTTGCCAGAACACCCTTTACTGTCTCCATAACCGCAGTACATTTGGGATCAGAATTCACTAAATCCAATTGGTTGATTTCATCTTGAAGCATTTCAAATAGTGCAATATCGTCGTCTATCGCCTTGAGGAATTCATCTTTCCGAGCGAACGAATTCACCTCATAAATTTTGGTGTGCTTTGGGGCTGTTTTTCCGACACTATTTTTCCTGAACTCTTCCAGGGCTTTCTCAATCATAATTGTCGTGAAGTCATCTGCACCATCTTCATCGTTGTAGATGGCATCAATAACTTTGCGATCCAGCACATATTTTCCTGAGCTCTCGATAAACGACTTTACCATACGGTGAGCACGGAGGAATCGTTCCACGCTTTTTTCAAACGCACCAAAAGAACTTTCAAACCGCTTTACAAGCAGTCGGCGCATGAATTCGAATAAGTTGCGTTGCTGTTGGAGTGCCCTATTCTCTTCCTCACTAAGTTTTTTGACTTTTTGATTTGCTTGAGGTGCTGCACCCTCGTACTCAAAGGGCTTATAAATCGCTCCTTTGAATAGTCCCGTTTCACCAAAGTAGCCAGTGATTATCTGGTCATAAAAACGGCTTTGTGCGGGAGATAACGAAAAGAATAATTCCTCAGGATCTCGAACCTCTGAAAGGTTATCGACCTCCTTTTTATATTGGAAGTCTGTTTTCAAATCCAACCGATTACGACGAATGATAATGGGCGTAATTACGTTTTTAATATCCCTCGCCATAATAGCTGCATTTTGTTTCACAATTTCGACATCTATTGGTGGTTGAAGACCAAACATCTTTGTATAAGTCTTCTCCGCTTTTTCACGCTTGACCAGATCTAGTGAATGATGATTTTTTAGGATATTTGACAGGTTACGGAATCGATAATTGTACGAATTGAATCGACCCTCTAGGTCGGATTCTATAGTGATACCAGATAATCCCGGAACGATGAATAACTTCAAAAGAGAAAAGATATCAGCGGGTGAGTTATTGAAGGGCGTTGCAGTAAGAAGAATAACTTTCTTGCCTCGACAGATTTCAGTTAAAGCTTCATAATCAGCGGTATCCTGATTTCTAAACCGAGCTGCTTCATCTACAATAACAACCTCATACCCCAAATTGATATTTACCATTGATTCTGCTACAGCTTCCATATTGCCAGAGCTTTCAATGTCCCAATCGTAGAGCTGAAATTTGCTCCAATACTCCCACCAACCTGTTCCATCTTTCTTACTGCCGATCAAACCAGGCGGGCATAAAATCAACCCTCGTTTACCTAGTTGATTGGCTACAAGAGATGCGATAACAGATTTTCCCAGTCCAGTAACATCGGCAATCAGGACGCCATTATAAGTCTCTATAACATTCAAAGCCTGATTGACTGCATCTATTTGATATGCATATCGATCGAAGCCATTCTCCTCAAGAATCCGATCCAAGTAGGCATTGGTTTTCTTGCTTTCCTGAAGCTCGAGGTAAGTCTTTAATATGAAGGCATAGGCCTCGAATGGTGTAACGAGCGAACTCTGTGCTTTATTACGGAGGAAGTGGGTTATGATCTGTTTGCCGTTAGGTGCTTCTGATATCGGGATAGCCTCTGCCCAGAGATCTTCATAATACTGATTTGCCTCTGCAAAGCCATAGTCACGAATTTCTACATTGAACTCCTGTTGGCCACGCAGTCCTGCCGTTGTTAAATTACTACTCCCCGTGATAAACTCGCCCGCAATATTCAATCCTTTATTTATTTCATCATTGAGAACGAATAAGTAGAGCTTGGCATGATTGGGATGCCTTGTCTTTTTGATAATAAGTCGACCCTGCTCTAACATATCTAAAAAGAATTCTACTTGGCCATAAAATTCCTCATTATCCATTTCTGCATTGTTTACAGCATTACCAAGAGATTGGACAAAATGCGTGAATTGCTCTTCGTTGCTTAAACCATCCTCAATATTATCAAGCTCAACCATTTTTGAGAGGTGCTTATCAACCTGGAGTCCAACAAGAATTTTGAGGGAGGTTTGAGAATTATTTTGTAAATTTGTGTATATTTCTCTCCATCCACTAAAATAGAAAAAGCCTATTAAAAATTTGAGATCTACGCAAACTGGAATCAGTTTTTTTAGTCGCGTAGCCAATGAAGTATCTTCACCAAAATTAGTTATAAAATTATTCATATTTGAATTTCTCATACTCATCTTCAGAAATGTCTATCTCAACATCGATCTCCTGGACATCATGGTAACTCATGTTATATAATTTATATATAATCAGATCAATTTCTTTTTCTGCAGCGTCAGTACTTCTACCCTTCCTTTTATTCATGAGAATTTGTTCAACAATCTCAGTGATTTTTAGCTCGGCCTCTTGATTAACAATTATAGGTAGTCGTCCAATTGTCCTTGCTTGAATTTCTGAGAACACTGTTTTGGTCGATTTGTATTTATTTATATAAAGGTAATCCATTAATTTTGAATTCAATATTGCTAGAAGATATTTTAGGTTGGAGTTAATATTATTTTTAGCTGTAATGACAACTAAAGTGTTGAGAGCAAAATATTGATCTGCATCATAAGCAAATATCAACTTTGAAGATACTCGCCTAAAAAGCAGTTTCTCCTTGGCCTGGAAAATATCCTTGCGTTTGCACGAATGGATTCTGCTAATGTTAAAATCAAAGTATACACCACTCCAGGTGATTGAATATTTGTTAATATTCCTCCCATCAAGCAGTTTATAGTATTCGCCATTTTTATTAGCTGAGTGTAAAGATAAGCTCTTATCTCCTTTGAGTGCTATTGCCTGATTAATATTGCACAAATCGCCGAGCTGTGTATGCCTCACGCCAAGAATTTTATCGACAATCCCATTAAACCGAGTATTGAAATTATACTTATACTCACTAAGGAATTGATCCCGATTTTTGAGACCAATGCTTTTTGGTGATTTTAAATTATCAATTACGATTTCGATATCATAATGCTCAAGTTTTCCCTTTTCTAGGATTAGAGTCACATTCTCAACAACAGCATTCTCGAATGGTAATCCTTCATAATTAACAATTTTTTTTATTTTAGTATTCTTTAAAATAAACTCCCTCGTATACGCATAGTACTCTTGTGTTAATATTGTATTTGGAACAATATAAGTAATAGCTCCGCCATCTTTAGCCAGATTCATTCCTTGATGGATAAAAAATATAAATGTGTTTAGCCTTCCTCCCGAAGTACCAAATTCTTTTTTCAACTTTTGTTTATAGTCATACTCAGGGTCGTTTTGTTTTGAGAGTTGAATATATGGCGGATTACCAATTACTATATCAAACTGATTAACCCCAAACATCCACCGAGGGTTGAACCAACCTGAACTCTCATGAGCAAAAGGATTCCAGCTAATGATCTGCTGCGCAGTCGGATTGTTTCCACCCGCTTTTGATGAATATTCCTTTTTAGCAATTCTCTTTTGAATCATTATAAAGTCATTTTTTAAGGACTCCTTCTCCTCTCCAAAAGATTGGAGATACTTATCACGCGTCGCCTGTAACTCATTGAGATCGTTACTTACCCCACTAAAATCAAAGCCTACGCCAATTTGAGTTGCACTAGCAATTGATTGCTTCGAAAGTCCTATCAAAGTGTTCGCCGTGACAAACTTGAACTCGAGGTTTGGAAGTGGATAAATACCCCTATTTGATTCAGTATCGTCTATATTTTCATCTACGACCAAACTCAAGAAACTTCTGAGTTTAGATATCTCAGTAGCAATCGGTTGAATATCCACTCCATAAATCGAGTGCTGAATAATTCCTATTTTTCGGACATAATCCACATTCGACTTGTCCAACTTATCCTTAAGAGCATTTCGGTAAGCCACATTCTCAATTTTTGAGAGTTGTTTTTCTTTCCAAACCTTTGCCTCAGGATCTAATTTTTGCAAAGCTAAATTTATCTTGTGTAATGCGCCCATTGGGAATGCACCAGATCCGCAGGCAGGGTCGAGTATTTTAACTTCATCAAAAGCATCAATAAGCGCGCTTCTCTGATCAACAAGACCAGGATTTAGATCCCCGTCTCCAAAAAGTGTGTGGAGCAGTGCTTCGTTAATGCTTGTTTTGGTATGCAAATTGGCTACCAGTGATTCAACCACCATGTAATCAACAATTTCTCTCGGTGTATAAAAGCTACCTGTAGATTTGCGGGCAGATTTCTCCGTACCTGGGTCAATTTCCGCAAGCAGGTTTTCGAATATGGTGCCTAGCATTTCAGGATCAATGCTCACCTCCATGTCAGTAAGGGTATTCTCATCTATAGTGAAATTGAATTGCTCCAAAGTTTCAAATAAATCCTGAATCCAACAGTCTGGAAGCTTAAGCGTATTATGATATTTAGAGAAATCATTGAAACCTGCCTCATAGAAATCGTCATGTTGAGGCTCGAATAAACCACCGTTCAAAAAAGGTATGATTGTGTGTTCAGGCGGTAGGCTAGAAATGCGCTCATTTATGGGTGTGTTCAAAATCTCAAAGAATAGCTTTTCAAGCAAGCTATGATAATATTCTTTTGTCGATGCAACTTTGGTCGATGTTAACCAGTCAGAAGGAATCAGTGGCAAACCTGCATCTGAGGACTTGTTTTTCAGGAACCAAATAAAAATTGTGCGGCCGATAAATCTCACTGCAAATTCCTGATATGTGCGATGGTTTTTAATCGAATCTAGGCTAGGTAATTGTAAGCTCGCTATATATTCCTTTGCCTTTGAGCCTTCTACGACCTTTCCACCAATAAGACCATAAAACGCTTTAGCGATCTTCTGGTAAAATTCCTTGTTCAGAGGTTCAACACTAAAAGCCTCCTGAATTTCTTCCAAATCTTGAAAACTACACGCCGAAAGTTGTCGGATAAATGTCTGGTTCGTTTGGCTTGGTGAGACAAAGTAGGTGTAGCGCTTAAAGGTAGTAAACTCCCTCTTTGTTCCCTTAAAATCAGCACGTATAAAACTGAATCGAAATTGTCCGCGGTCATCATAAAAGATGAAAAACGCAGCATCGCTCACCTCTTCCTTCAGGATCTTTTTTGCGATTTCGTATTGTTGTTTCTTGCCAGAACGGTCGGTTAAGGAAAAAATTGTATGGGCTGTGAACACAAGGAGATCTTCACCATTTGGCAAATCTGCCTCTCCAAGCTTACGGATTTCAGCAAAGGATTTCTGAATTTTCCCATCCTCTTCAAAAAGAAAGTCAAAATCGACCTCATCTGATTTAAAACTTGTTATCTCGTTGCTGAAAAACTGATATAGTATGTTCAGTGAAAATTGTTTAGTAAGTGTTTCTAGTGCTCCCATTACAGTATCCTATTATTCGCCGTCAACCGGCTTTTTCTTTGTGTACTCGAAAATATTAATACCCGAATCTTTGAGTAATCCTAAATCCAAACGGTCTAAAATATGCCTCCGGGAAGGAGAGATATTTCCTTCAATAAATCCATTGACCGAAAGTGCAATCGGTAATTCCCGAATTCGGGGAGTCTTTTCTAAATACCCTACAATATCTGGATATGATTGAATCAATTTATCTTCGGCAGACCCCTTCAAATGATAGCATAATCGGTATCCTTCATTGAAATTGTCTGTAATGAAGCCTCTTGTGACATTGTTGATATTGAAGAATCGGATTTTACGAATATCCTGTACTAGACCATCTTTAATCTCAAATCCGACGCAGCTGGTGATGAACCTGTGCGACCCACCATTATTTGAGTAATCCATCATGGGATTCAAATAGACCAACTCAGCCATTTGTTCTTGTGACAGATTTTCCGCTATCCAGATAATTTTAGTATCCCCAATTATTATTTATCGCTATTAAAGTGAGGAAGTTATCATGCCCTACTTCTTGCACAATAGAAACCCCTGATTATCACTCTACAGCTGCTGCTTGTGACGTAACGGCAATCCTTACACCACTATGGTACCTATCATCTTTATATACTATAGTACCCGGTGGTAATAATTGAGGGAACTGCTTTTCAGGGAGATCACTTAATGCACCTGCCACTTTGGTTGATACACTATCAAGTGGCTCAAATTGGCCATTGCAAAATTCTAAAATTTCTTCATTTGTTATTTGCTCTGCCTCCTCGTCCGCAATTATTGATTTATAAAGATCTGATCCAAGCAAGGCTTGAATAATCTTCTCAGCGTAATCTTTACGAGCATATATAAATGCATCGGGGTCTGCCCACATATAAATAAATATTACATGGGGACATTCCTTGTATGGCGATGTCTCCGGATCCTCAAAATCATAGATCTCGGTGCCACAATACTCACAATTGAGTTTTTCCGGAATATCTCGGTATTTAAAATTGATTTGCCACTCCACTGTGTACAGACCCCTTTACGCTATCATTTAGATGTTTTGCTGAAAACCTACATAAACACCAAAACCACTTGGCGCAGGAGTATACAATGCAATTTTGAACGCCCCCACAATTTCAAGAGCATCTGTATACTCATCGATATTTAGCTCCCCAAAATCTGGCTCAGGATCAATCTTGGATCCATCTTTCACGTAGGAGAATCCTCCTTCGTCCGTGGCTAAATAAATAACATGATCACATTCTTTAAACGGCCCATCATCCTGTAATCGAGTCCCACAAAGTGGGCAGTAAAGCTTAGTATTGCTATTATTTATTAGCTCAATACGATCCATTGCAATCTCCTTTGTTTTTGTGGTTAATTATTTTATGCGTCAATAGATTGAACTCAATTCGCAGAGTTATTGATTTTTTGATTTTAGAGCTTTAAAACGTTCTGCAAAATCGGCATCATCCATATCTCCCCAATAATCGCAATCCTCAGATTCGATTATACTCGATATTATCTCAAATTCTGATAACTCAGGTTCCGATTCGGTCCAATAGCCGGAATAAAACCCATCCCTTGTAATCACGTCATAATTATATGTTCGAATGCCAACTTCCATGCCTTCGTAAGAATCAATAATAATCCCATCAGTTTCGCTCGGTAGTGAGGCAAATAATTTTTGAATGTGTTTCAATGTTTCTTCAAGCCTAGACATTATTTCTCCTTTTGCAAAAGTCAATGTTCAGCAGAAACCTTGTAGATTGCTACACTCTTTTTGGTCGTACTATCAAGCCACTTGTTTTCAAGTTGCATGGTAGCAACTGCAGGGCTGTGAGTTTCAAGACCATGCGCATCGTCCATTCTTTCTAAGGTTTCGTCCCACCCGACATAGAGGACTTCAATTGAGATATTATCTGGAAACTCATCTACACTAAAAACGGCCTCAACTTCAATTTCATCAGTTTCTACAGTTAGGATACCTTCTTCACCAATGAAAGGATCTTCAGCATCCTCTGGGTTCGCACCTACAGGCGGAGCTTCATGAATTTCTATTAGATCTGTACACAGCTCTTCTAGTTCTTCGACAGATTGAACTTTTAGTGATATTTTCATTTTGCACTTCCCTCAGGATTTAGTACTGGATCGAAAAGATTCTCATCTTTTAACCACGAAGTGTATTCTTTTAATTACGGAATTGGGCTAGGAGATTTTCCCCCCAGACTCACGCGGGGTGTCTCTACAACGATTCTTTTATAATATTCCTCCGCTTCTTGGCTAGTCTCAAACGAATCCGATCTATATGGCGGAAACCCCATAACATTTCGACGAGTTATAACTGCCCACCCACGCTTTTCAGATGTAGATGAAGTTAAGGTTCTATTTGCTGCAGGCAAAAGCTCTAGCACGAACATTCGATCATCGTTAAAAAGGGCATTCACTATTGTAGGACGCATATATTATTCGACTTTCCTTCTCAACCCTAAAAAGTAGGTACTTGTCTACTCCCGATAGGGCATTGCTTTGTATTTCATACTGGCTTCAACTTTGTCATATGATCACCACACTTGGGACAACCATGCCGAACATTCCAAGGCTTAACATTAGACGAATTACAATCTGGACATCTATTTAGAAAACTAGGTACGACATCCGGATCCTCCAGGAGACCCCCACCATGAAATTCAATAGGAACTTCTACTAAGGATCTGCAGCCCAGGCAGTGACGAGTATCCACCGTAGCAATTGGTGCTTTATCAGGTTCGTCCCAAACCTCTGCGGAATATCCACAGGAATGACATTTATACTTGGACCTAGTACTCAGTTTGAACCCCCAGATTATGAATTAAACTTGCCTGAATCTAGTCAGATGGTACACAGTATCAAAAGATATACTGAAGAGCAGGTGCCCAAAGCCTATCTAGACGAAAAATTACCGCTCGGGAGGCATTTTTAACTCGTTTTAAAATTAAGCGACCTCCCAGAATGGACGAGGATGCCGCCATTTTAGATAGCCGCGTGTCGATGCCAGAATGTTTAAGCGTGTTGACCTTGCACCCTTTATTGAGGTAACAAACTGGGTATACATCACATTCTCTATCAACGGTGGAGCTGGGCTCCAACGTTTGAAGGATTTAAATGGCATTTAGTGGGTATTGACACCATATTTATTAAATAAGTGCATATTAATGCAATAAAGCACTTGACAATCACTTACAGTGTAAGTATATTTAAAGTACTTACAGTGTAAGTAAACGGGAGGAAAAATAGTGGCGAAAAAAGTATATCAACTAGTGATACGTAAAGATATCATTAATAGACTTGTCCAGGATAAAATCGAATTTGGCCTGAGACCAGAAAATGCATTTAAGCATTATGAGAACGAAGGGCTGATTCCCAAAGCTCAATCCAGAGGGATGGGGCAAGGACAAGGGCGGCAGGTTCTATACTATGATTATGTGTACGACATGGTTAAACATATACGGAAGCTGAAAGATAGCGGGAAAAAAATTGCCGAAATAAAAGCGGTAATATTAAAAAAATATAAGTGGGCTTTTCATCTGGAAGATATAGAAAAGCTTAAATCATTAACATTCTCAGATCAGAAGATTATAGATAATTATTGTGAAACTTGGGGAATTGATGAATCCGGAAAGAAAAAGCGTGCCGTGAAAAAATGATTCCGTGCATACATAAGACTACAAATCAAATATAACATTATGACAAACGTACAAACCTCTGAGTTCTATCTGGCTGCCTGGCTTCATATGAAGCAGGTACCCCTGACAGGACATTTCAGAGAAAACAACCGATCAACATTTACTTTTCAAAGTGTTGATGTTGATCAATTAATAAATGAATTTTACTCAGAGACAGCTACTGTTTCTGTTCATCCCTTTACAAAAGCCCAGAGAGAAATTAAGGCCATTATGTATTCAGGGACAACAATACAACCAAACAACTACAATGAACAATATAAGAAAGGAGCCCTTTAAGCTCACATTATCAGTGAGTACAAAAACAGCAAAATCGAAATCTGATGCTGCAAAAATTACTGAATTTGAAACCCGCGAAAACATCCCCTTAACGACAGGTTATTTATCAGATCTGTTTACCTCTCGTCTTCAATCAACAAATATCTGGGATGGGACAAGTAGCAAAGCTAACTATACCGGGATGACCGGAAACATGTTGGATTTGGATGGTGAGATCACCATTCCAGCAATGGAACATCGCTGCAGTCCATATCACTATATCCTTTATACCAGTACAAGTCACCAAACCGCCGGCAAAGATCGCTTTAGGATGATTCTTCCAATAGATCCCGCAAACTATGACTCGTATTCAACTGAAGACCTCCATAGCAGAGTATATGAATCTGTCATATCTCAATTTCCCGAGATTGACAAATCCTGCACCACACCTGCAAGCAAGTTCTTTCCTTTCTGTGGAGACATGGCAAATTTTGAGGTTAAAGTTCATGTAGGTCAGGATTACTGGGCACCAAATTTCTCAGCTCAATATGTCAATTTTACTGAGGTCAAAGGGACTCCTGTGATAAAGCTAGACACGGTTGTTCTTGATGAATTTAAACAACCTCTGTTGATCAAGGATATCAAATCTAAGACGCGCATCTTCTGTCCATTTTGCGATCAGAAAAAGCGAGGCAATCCTGATATTGATAATGCTGCAGTTTATCTCATAAATGGGGTGCCGCATATCTATTGCAGCAGCTGTAAGGACCACAGCAGAGGGCTTGGTAAAAAAGGTGTGTATCAACTTGAGCCGAATCAGGCATTTGAGTTAGCTGTAGCTAACCTGGGCGTGATAGTCTTCCGGGATATCATCACTGATAAGTATTATCTGGGAGAAATGAGTAAGGCTCAAGAAAGGTACGGTTTCAACGTCATCGGTAAACATAATATTCCAAATGCACTTGCCAACCGGGATATCCCTGTGCCAGACTTGTACCCAGAGATGGAATTCTTCCCTGATTTTGCGTCTGACAATATTGTAGACCTGGAGCGTGGTTTTGTGAATAAATATATCGTGCCAGATGTATTGAATAAATCTACTGAACCCGGAACAGGTCTGACGGTACCCAAAAATACTGGCCTACTGACCAACCATATCTGCGGGGACGATCAAGATGTTTATGACCTACTAATTAACCATCTAGCATATATGGTGCAAAACCGGGTTAAAACACGAGTAGCATACCTTTTTCAAGGCACCCAGGGCACAGGAAAAGGTGTTTGGTTCAACTTTGTGTTGGCCCAAATATTCGGTCGAGATTATTGCGCTGATGTCCTGCAGAAAGTTTTCGTTAAGGAATTCAATTTGTTCCTAGAGTCGAATTTCTGCATTCTTGTTGATGAAGTAGAAGCCAACTTCAGTGAAACAAATAATGAGATTACCAGGGTACTGAAACAAGTAATTGCCGATACTCATATCAGTGTTGAGGGCAAAGGTGTTGATATCAGAAATGGTCGAAATAATGCAAATATCTTCTTTGCCACCAATAAGCGTAATGGTGTCCATATAGAACCGGGGGACAGAAGATTTATCGTGGCTCCCAGACAGGAAAATAAGATTTATGATATGCCCTGGTGGACAGATGATGAGGCTATGATCGAGTTACTCAAGTCTGAAACGGAGGATTTTGTTTCATACCTCAAGGCGTATCAAGTGGATATGTCTAAAATCAACCGTCCGTTTGATAATCCAGCTAAAGAAGCTCTTGTAGACCTGTCTAAAACCAATGCTGATTACTTTTTTGAAGCTGTAAAGGAAGGAAACTGGGAATGGTTGTCAGAGAATGTTGTGCCTGATCAATTTTCGCTAGGAGTATCCAGCAATATTCAAAATACACTTAGTAGAATTAAACAAGCGGATAAGATCACTCGCGACGATCTGAACGATATTTACAATAACATTCACAATAAACAACTCCTTCCAGCGAGTTTCACACGGCTGTGCAAACTGCATGGGTTGGAGATAAAACAGATGTGGATGGACAATGCGAACATAATGGGGGTAGAAGTAAGCTGGATTCTACCTGACCTGGTTGAAAGTCCTAGGATCTAGGACTTTCCTAGAGCTTTTGAAAAGCTGTAAGTTATTTATAATACTTAACATATGAGATTTCCTAGAACTTCTAGAACTTATTTCTATATACTGTATAGTTTTAAACAGCGTATACAATACTATAAAATACATAATAGGTTTGAAAAAGCCTCTAGAACCTCTAGAAGTCCTAGGAATTTAATACAAGCATCCAAACGGATGCATACAGACGGTTCTATAACCGTCTATTCTCCCCTCTTAACGAGCGGGACTTAACAAAAGAGGAAATATTATGAAATATTTTAAATTTACCATGAACTTAGATCAATATGAAGATGGTGAAGTTGTAAACAATAACACAGAAATACTACTTGAAGATTTAACAGAAAACCAGCAAGAAAGGTTGGCAGAGGTCTTTGCCTCTATCGTTGTGAAGAACAAGGCTACGCTTGATAAGGTAGTGAAAGAAATACGATGAGGTTTTTTAGAAAACCTACCGTAGGATCCGCATTACGAGAATCACCTGGGCCAATCCTGAGTGATGAAGAGCAACTCACGCAGCTCTTAGAAAATCATGCGCGTGTACAAAAAGACAGCGTGGGGAGATTGTTCTCCCCACTTACCAGTTCTCGTGTTAGAGAGTTGGCCGATAAATCAAAACAAGCAAATGAAAACATATAAAAACCCGCAAGCAGCGGAATTTGAAATAAACAAAATTACATATCGGGTCGAACCTGATTATGCGAGCAATTCATGTGAGTGGTGGGTGCTGGGCGATAGTAAACATAAGCGAAATCGTTGCGAACTAGATGATCCAGCATGGCCAATATTGGCTGCCGATGAAGATTGGCCATTTTCAATGGAGCTGTATATGCTCTTGGATACAGAAGATACACATATCCACGGCGAGTTCTTGAAGGCTTTAAACAGGGCTGTAAGGCATTTCTTGCCCAAGGGACATCCTAAGTGGTGTCCTGAGGTCTCAGAACGATACAAACGGCAGGAAGCCTTATCAACCAGGAATAGATCATGGCACTAGTAAGATATCAATGCTGCATATGTGGAGAGAGTATCGAAAGGGGTTCAAATCTGGATCCTTGCGGTGTGTCAATCTTTTCAAACCTCGACAAAGATGAGAGCGAGCAACTATACCAGATGTTCTTTTGTCACTATGAATGCTTCCTCGGTTCAATGTATTCAGGAGCAAGTATGCATCTGAATTTTGAAGATCAGAAATAGTAATATAGGGGCCGTTTATTCGGGCTTTTCCATTTTCTAAAGTGTGGGGTTGTTAGAATAACAACATGATCAATAATCCCCGCTAAGCGCTACTGAGCAACAGTTTTGTCTCAGAAGAGGCGGAATACGGTTGGAGCTTCTGTTAAAAATGCGTTAGTTACCCAAACTGCTATAATCGCCTCGTTCAAGTTTGGAAACTTCCATAACAAGCTCTGACCGTTTCTTGCCAGGACGTTCGAGTTCGAGGAATTGGTTGATGGTGATATAACGATCCCGGATCCTAATAGCATGCCCACCATAATAGATGCCCTTTGCCCATTCTAACTCTTCTTCAGTCCAGAGATTTAACATCCATTTAGGTGCTTCAGTGATGTATCCAAGCTCCTCCCAATTTGAACCATGCCAACCGTCTAGAATAGGTGGATCTTCACCAAACAGAACAGGAAATTGGTACAGGTTTTTAAGCATGGCAATCAGTAGCATTCTTTCAGCATCATGGTCAAATCCTGATCGATGGAGAGTAAGTGTCCATCCCATTCTGTGAAAAGGCTCTCCTGAATCATCATCAAACATCTTTTCGAACCATTGATAATGCGCCATAGCTCCTTTTGTGTCATC
>Ga0233431_1002800_pt1 | contig 23029 bp, 19 predicted proteins | sample SI_118_April2016_FD_179867 | JGI IMG/M metagenome (GOLD analysis project Ga0233431, IMG submission 179867) | Seawater microbial communities from Saanich Inlet, British Columbia, Canada - SI_118_April2016_200_MG | ecosystem: Environmental > Aquatic > Marine > Inlet | place: Canada: British... | reverse complement strand
ATGAAATAGGAGAGGAAACTCTCCTATTTTTTTATTCATGAAATTGAAGCCAATACTTGTTACCCTTTCTCTAATATTTGCTATTGTACAGGCTCAAGTGCCTGAAGAAGATGATTACAACTCGTTTTTAATAGGTGAGTATTATCAATTCATCAATGATAACGAAAAAGCTGAATATTATTATTTACGCGTTCTTGAAGAGAATCCTGAATCAATTACTATCTATAAGACTCTGACTGATTTTTATCTTGATATAAAAGATTATGACAACGCAGTTTTAATTTTAAATCAAGCTATTAGTATATTCCCTGATATTAATGAATTTACAAATACTTTATTGAACATATATATTTATCAGGACCAAACCGAAAAAATTAAATTTCTTTTAGAAGATCAAATTCTGATTCATCCCAAAAATGTTGATCTAAAACTAAAATTAGCAAGTTTCTATTATTCTGAAAACAAGTGGGTAGAAATAATAAAACTATATTCTGATATTTATATTATTGACAACCATAGGTCCGATGTCATTCAAACCATGATAGAACTTGGGATGCAGAGTCATGAATATGATGCTTTGATTAATGGCTTTAAAAAATTGATCGACTATAATCCAATAAATCCTGAAATAATAATTACATATTTTCAGTTATTGTATATTATTGGAGATAATGATCAAGTCTTAACGGAACTATTATTGTTAAATCAAAAATATCCAAATAATATTTATGTAAATAATCAAATTGGTCAACATTATAACGATCATTCTGAATTTGCGAAATCAGATAGCATCTATATCAATTTAATTGAATCTGATAATCATAATGTGACTACATTGAATAACTATGCATATAATATTTCTATCAGGGAAAACTCAGGGACTAAAATGCTCCAAGCAGCTCTAGATTATGCGAGTATAGCCCTTGATCAAGATCCTGAAAATGCATCATTCTTGGATACAGTTGGTTGGATTTACTATAAAATGGAAAAGAATGAACTCGCTGAATATTTTATAATTCAAAGTCTCAAGTATAATGACTCCAACCCTATCATATTTGAACACCTCGGAGATATTTATGTCAGCATGAATAATATGATGAACGCCATAAGTGCATATGAAAATGCTATTGAAATTGACTCTCAAAATGAAATTATACAAAAAAAAATTGAGAAATTAAAAATCAATGAATAATCCAGTTGATATCAGTATTATAATCCCGGTTCTTAACGAAGAAGACTCAATCGAGCAATTAACCAAAGAAATATCGTCTTCATTAAAAAAATTGTATAATTGGGAAATCATTTTTGTTGATGATGGAAGCTCAGATGACTCAGTAGTAGTAATAAATAAAATTATTAAGAGTGATCCAAGAGTAAAGTTGATAAAATTTGATAGAAATTATGGAAAAGCGGATGCACTTTCTGAGGGATTCTCGGCTGCATCCGGGGAATTTATAATAACTATGGACGCTGATTTACAGGATGATCCTTCTGAAATTCAGAATTTAATAAATAAATTAAATGATGGCTGGGACATGGTCTCGGGGTGGAAGAAAAATAGAAATGACCCCTTGTCTAAACGGTTGCCATCCAGATTTTTCAATTTAGTAACGAAATTTATTACTGGTATAAATATTCATGATTTCAATTGTGGACTGAAAGCATATAAATCTAAAGTTGTAAAAACTATTAAGGTCTACGGGGGTTTACATCGTTATATACCTGCGCTTGCAAAACAGCACGGATTTACCATTACTGAATTAGTTGTTAATCATAGAGCCAGAGAGTTTGGGCAAACAAAATATGGTGGGGCTAGATATTTCCATGGGTTCTTTGATTTGTTAACAGTTTCATTTATTGGAAAATATTCACACGTCCGTTACATTTTTTTGGTCTAATTGGTAGCTTCCTTTTTATTATTGGATTACTAATAAATATATATTTGACTATTGGATGGTTTCAAGGTATTTGGATTGGAAATCGACCAATTCTTTTCTTGGGTGTATTAATGATTGTAGTTGGAATTCAATTCTTTTCGATTGGGTTAATAGGTGAAATGATAGTGAAATCAGGTCGATATAAAGAAAACAGAATTGAAAAAGTTTTTACTCATAAAAACAGAAATGAAAATCTCCCTGAATAATCAAGTTCTGCCTTGTTTAAAAGAATTATTTTAATTCTGCAATATTATCTGGACGTCTATTAAACCAAGATCACTATGCTATCTATAATTGTCTTCGACACTCAGACTTTTTTTCCAAAAATCACTCTCACAAACTGTACATTCTATGTTGACATTTTATAATTTGAGTAAACAAATAAATATATTGAACATGAAATTTTTAATTTTTCCACGTATGGTTTTATAAGAAATAATGAAAATATTATAACATGAAGCAGAATCCAGATATAACGATATACGTATTAAATTGGAATGGTGCAGAAGATACAATAGAGTGCCTGACTTCATTACAAGACCTTGATTATGATAATTATTCAGTTGTTGTAATAGACAATGATTCAAGCGATAATTCCACCGATAGAATCAAACAAATATTTCCAAAGCAAGCAATCGTTGAGCTTCCTAAGAATTATGGATATGCCGGTGGAAACAATCGTGGTTTTAATAAAATAATTGACAAAGAAACTAAATATGTTCTCTTCCTTAACAATGATACAATAGTCGATAAAAAGTTTTTAAATAAATTGGTTGATGGAATTAATAAATTTGGATCCGATGTAATATTATCACCAAAAATTTATTATCAAAATGATCCAGAACGTATCTGGTTTGCCGGGGCGACTATCAATTTATATACGGGAAACATATCACATTTAGGAATTCGCGAAAAGGACAATAAAGAATATCTTGATGATCAAAAAGCTGTTTATGTCTCTGGCTGTTGTATGTTATTAACTTCCAAACTTTTTAGAGAATTGAATGGTTTTGACGAATCATTTGGCATGTATTCTGAAGATGTTGACTTATGTCTGCGAGCAGAAAAACTAGATATTCAATGTTTTATGATTGCAAATTCTCATATCTATCATAAGGTATCAGCAAGCCTTGGAGGTAACCTTTCATTATCAAAAAATACTAAAAAGTTGAAGTCTCTTTTTAAATTGATTTATAAGCACAAAGGAATTCCTGCTGTATTTACGGCTGCGATATTTTTGATAATTTTAGTTCCTATTAAACTTTCCCGAATTTTATTTAGAAGCAATATTACGGAGAGATATGCAAAGAATAACTAATTTCTTTCTAAAATACAAATCCCACATTTTTGCAACAGGATTACTGCTAATTCTGCTTGTGATTTTATTTCATAAATTATTGGATGGCAGCCATCAGTTTGTTCCCTCGGATACACTCGCTCCTAAGGCAATTTCTCAGGGAATGGAAGATGTAAAAATTGAAAATGGAGATTATCCTTTATGGATACCCTGGTTATTTAGCGGCCTTCCTTCAGTACATTCGTTTCAGTATGTTTCCAGATATTACCTGCCACATCATGTATTCCTTGGTCTGAATAAACTGGGAATTCCCTGGTTCTGGACATTTGGGGCTCATTTGATGTTCGCTGGTTTTGGTGTATATCTATTGCTAAGATCTTTAAAAATCAATTATATGACATCGGTATTTGGTGGCATATCCTTCATGCTCACTCCTTATTTGATTACGATGATTGTTCATGGTCACGGTAGCCAAATGATGACAGCAGCGTATATTCCCTGGATAATGTGGGCATTTTTCAAATTGAAGAAGAAGCAAACATTTAAAAACATCGGAATATTTGGTCTTTTACTTGGACTGCAGTTATCTCGAGCCCATGTTCAAGTGGCTTATTACACCTGGTTAATGATTGGTCTTGCCATGGTAATTGCATTAGTAAACTGGGTTAGAAACAGGCAATCAGCTGATGTTAAGTTTCTTATTTATGTCATTCCTGCCCTAATTATATCCGTGGGTTTCGCAATTGATCTGTATTACCCTGTATCTGTTTATACTCCATTTTCTATTCGGGGTTCGAGTTCCGGAGGTGCTGCATTTGACTACGCCACACAATGGTCATTCAGTTTCTCAGAAATGATGACCTTTTTCATTCCATCGTTTTATGGATTTGGCGGCAGTTTATATCAAGGGTCGATGCCATTTACCGACTATCCCAATTATATGGGAATTTTAATTCTTCTATTGGCGATTTATTCATCTGTCTCAAAATTTTCAAAAATAAAACTGATATTAATTCTAACAATAATATTTTCTTTACTTCTTTCATTTGGAAAACACTTTTTCCTTTATGAGATATTTTATAACTATGTACCCTATTTTAACAAATTCAGAGTTCCTGTAATGATATTGATTCTTACCCAATTTTCAGTATCTGTCCTTGCAGCTATAGGGCTTCATGATCTGTTAGAATCTTTGACAAATAAAAATTCAAAGCCATTTCTAAAGAAAATTATTATAGGATGGGGAGCTCTTGTAGTAATTCTCATTTTATTTGGCAGTCCAATATTGGGGATATTTGGAATCAAGGAAGTTATCAGATCGCAAGTAATTCATGACACTATTATTATGATTGCAATTATCTCTTTGGGAATAGCATTACTTTTTTCTTTCCAAAAGAAATGGTTGAAATCCAACCATGTTATTATTGGAATTCTCCTACTTTCAACTTTTGATCTTATAATTGTCGATCAGAAAATTATTGAACCATCTAAAGACTCCGGTAGACGCTCGGTTCTAAAAAAATCCAATTATCTTAAGTCATATTTAAGATCAGATGAGATAATAACTTTTCTAAAAAATGATGAAAGTAAATATCGAATATTTCCCCTGGGCTATTTGACAAATGAAAATCGGTGGTCTGCTTTCCAAATAGAAAGCATCACTGGGTATCATCCTGCAAAACTTGCAAACTATAATAATATTATGTCCGAGGTTGGTTTTAATTCGCCATCAATACTTCAAATGCTGAATGTCAAATATCTAATCAGTCTGGATCCATTAAACCACCCTGATTTTATCGAAGTATTTAAGGGGAGATATTTTATTGGAGGCCAATATGTTTCGGCAATTGTCTATAAATATATAAATATGTTGCCTCGGTACTTTTATGCAAACAATATTAGATCTATAAAAGATAAAACCGCCCAATTTGAATTATTAAAACAAAGAAATTTTGATCCCATCAATATGGCATTTGTGTCATCTGATATTGAAAATACCACATATTCAGGAGTTGGTGAAATAAATTTAAAATCTCATAAACCTGATAGAATTGAGATAAAATCTACATCTGAAAATGAACAGTTTTTAATTTTAAGTGAAATTTATTATCCAATGGGTTGGGTTGCAACTGTAAATAATGTACCGACTGAAATCCTTGAAACAAATGGCGTTTTACGAGGACTTCAATTACCTCCTGGTGATAATCAGATTGTTGTTGAGTTTAAACCATCAGATATCAATATTGGCAAATGGATTTCCCGTATTAGTCTGGTGATTCTAATATTGTTAATTCTCTCAGGATATTTACCGCGCCGAAATAATGTTTAAGTATTCCTTCAGAATAAAACTTGGTTTATTCCTTTTTGGAATATTGATTGTACTATCTGTATTTGGGCTAAATTGGTATATGGTTAATAACATACGGGAGGATGCAGGGGAGCAGGTAGAACATCTGGCTAAAGCCTATACCGATGCAATTAACAATCTTGATGCAACAAATATACAATATGTACTTGAAATATTGCTTCCCTCGATTCATTTCCCCATGATTATAACTTCAAATGACGAAATCTATGCGGTAAAAAATGTCAATATAGATGAAATTATTGGGTCTGAGCAATACTCTGAAAAAGCCTGGCAAATAGTTCGACGAATGGATAAATCATTTATACCGTTAATTGTTACCGGTAATGGAAATGAAATCAGTCGTATTCATTATGGTGATCCTGAGATAGTTGGTAAACTCCAATGGGTCCCGTATATTGAGATTGGTTTAGCTATTCTGTTTATTATTCTTGGAATGATGGGTTTTCAATTTATTAGAAATAGTGAAAAACGGTCTATTTGGATGGGAATGGCGAAAGAAACTGCTCATCAACTTGGTACACCGGTTTCTTCATTAATGGGGTGGACTAAACTACTGGAGGAGGGTGAAAATTCAAAAGATATTATCCCTGCTATTTACGCCGATTTAGATCATCTCAGTCAAATATCCAATCGCTTTCAAAAAATTGGGTCAAAATCAAAATTTCAAAAAGTTTCACTCCTTGATATTTCAAAAAACGCTACTGAATACATGAAGTTACGTATCCCCTCAACGGCTGATGTAAATATTATCGTAAAGGGTGAAAATTCTATTATTTCAGGTGAAGAAACCTTATTATCATGGGCAATGGAAAATCTAATCAAAAATGCCATTGATGCGTCTGTTAAATCGAATGGGACTATTTCTATTGATATTTCCACAAAACAGGATTCAGCAATTATCCAGATAACCGATTCGGGTTCTGGTATTGATCGAAAACATAGGAAGAATATTTTTAATCCTGGTTTCAGTACAAAAAAAAGAGGTTGGGGATTAGGGTTGAGTCTTACTCGAAGGATAATTGAGGATAATCATCATGGTCAAATTCGGCTGATTAATTCTAAGCCAGGGGAGACGATTTTTAAAATTGAATTACCGCTTTAAGAAATCAAATAATAATTAATATCAAAAGTAATAATTTTATTTTAGCATTGAATAATGATAAATTTCCAAGCTAAAAATGTATAGGAAATATCAAAATGGCTAAAAAATGTGAAATATGCGGTAAGGGTCCTGTGACTGGCAATAATGTAAGTCATGCCCATAATAAGACCCGCAGGAGATGGTTGCCGAATTTACAGACTATAAGAGTACTGGTTAATGGAGCTGCAAAAAGAATGAAAATTTGTACAAGCTGCATCAAATCAGGAAAGATACAAAAAGCAGTTTAAATCAATCTGAAATTCAATTTAACCCCGAACCGAATCTGGAACGGGGTTAAACTTTTGGGGTCAGATATATTGGTTTTCCTTTAGGAAAATTTACGCTGTCGAAGAAATGCCGGCACATCCAGGTCTTCCCCGAAAGTCTGTACAGGAGTCTTTTCACTTTTTCGTATAATTTCAATCCCTTTCGTATTATTCTCCATCTGTTTTTTCATATGAACTGGCATTGAGCTGATTATTTCTTTCTCTTCATCTAACGGGGGAGATGCCTGACCAGTTTCAGCTGAAAATTGATTGTTCTGTTTCATGAAATAGGGTGTTTCATCCAAAACTGCGACAGAATCACTATGCAATCCGGTTGCAATTACAGTTACACGAATCTCATCCACTAAATCTTTATCTACAACACAACCTAGAATAATATTTGCATCATCCCCGGCTTCTTCATAGATAATACCAGACGCTTCATTTAACTCATGAATTGTCATTTCTTCAGGTCCTGAGATATTCACCAATAGGCCCTTAGCACCCTTAATGTTAACATCCTGCAATAAAGGTGAGTGAATTGCTTCCTGAGCTGCAAGGATGGCTCGTTCTTCTCCTTGTGCAATTCCGGTACCCATTATGGCATCACCCATATTTTCCATAACCGTTCGAACATCTGCAAAATCGAGATTTATCAATCCAGGTACGTTAATTAAGTCTGATATACCGCGAGTTGCCTGGTTTAATATACTGTCAGCAAGTTTGAAGGATTGTTTTACAGTAGTATTGAGGTCGGCGATGGATAATAGAGTTTCATTTGGTATGACCAGCAGAGTGTCACAATTTTTCTTTAATTCCATTATTCCATCATCGGCGCGTCTACTTCTTTTTGGACCTTCAAATCCAAATGGTTTGGTCACCACTCCAACGGTAAGTGCACCACACTCTTTGGCAATTCTGGCAATAGTAGGAGCTGCACCTGTACCGGTTCCACCACCCATTCCGGCAGTGATGAAGACCATATCCGTTCCTTTCAATTTTTCCGCAATGGACTCCGAAGTTTCTTCAGCGGCATCCTTACCAACTTCAGCATTTGCACCTGCACCAAGTCCCTTCGTCAATTGTTTACCAATTTGTATTTTTATCTGGGAATTATTGGCTTCCAGATCTTGAGCATCAGTATTAATTGCTATGAATTCTACACCTGACAGATTATCTTCTATCATCCGGTTAAGTGCATTCCCACCACCACCTCCTACACCGACAACGGTAATTTTCGCTTTCTGTTCTTTTAAGTCAATCGGTTCAAACAGCATTCTAACCCCTCCCTTATTTTTTAGTATAAATTCTCAAATAAATTTTTAATTATTTTTGATAATGACTTGAATATTCCAGGAATTCCATCTTCATCATCATACTTTTCACCGTTTAAAACAGCAAACTCGATCAATCCAGTTGCTGTAGAAAAAGTCGGATCCTGGATAGAATCGGAAATACCGCCAGACAACATGGGGATACCGACTTTTATATCGTATTTAAATATATCTGATGCAAGATCTTCAATGTTTTTCATCATGGCAGTGCCACCAGTTATAACAATCCCAAATGTAAATAGCCCTCTATGATCACTTTTTCGAATCTCAGACTGAGCAAACATCATTATTTCTCTCAATCTTGGCTCGATAAAAGATGCCAGTTTTCGACGACTGATGCTTTTTGATTCCCTTCCATGAATCCCGGGAACAGAGATTTCTTCATCCTCGCTTGCAAGTGCCTCTTTGGCAATTCCATATTCGCATTTCAATTTTTCAGCGAGTTCAATTGTCGTTTGTGCTCCGTGTGCAATATCAGATGTAATAGTATCACCACCAATTGGTATGATCCCGGTATGATGGATTCCGCCATTATAAAAGACAATTACATCAGTGGTGCCACCACCAATATCCAGCAATACTACCCCAAGATTTTTTTCATTGGGATCCAGAACGGAGTATGCTGATGCTAGGGGAGAAAGAACAAAATCAATAATATCAATCTCTGCTTTATCAAAACAGGCTATAAGATTTTTCTCTGAAGCAATTTCACTATGAATAAGATGTACTTTGGCCTCAAGACGATTTCCGGTCATACCAACCGGATCAATTATTTCATTTCTATTATCCACTTTATACTGCTGGGATAAAACATGCAATATGCGCCTTTCCGCTGGAAGTGTAATACTTTTTGCGTGTTCTAACACTCGATTCCGATCTGATTCAGTGATTTCATGATCGAAAGGATTTCGTGATGAATTCTTACTTACTGTTATAACACCGGTGTTGTTTATCCCGCGTATGTGTTCCCCTGAAATACCAATTAATGCAGATTCAATCGGTAATCCGGATTGAGTCTCAGCTTGTTGGACAGCTTTTTTTATCGATTCGACTGTGTCATTAATATTGATGACCACGCCTTTTTTTAGCCCTTTAGTTGGTGATTTACCAACACCAAGAATTTCAATTGGTTTACCCTCAATACTAGCAGCAGTTATCACACATACTTTTGTAGTGCCGACATCGATACCAGTGATTATTCTTTTATTTTCGTCTTTCATCTCTATGATCTTTCAGACTTATTTTCAATAACGATTACCTGTCCGGGAATTCTCAAATCAATTTCCCGATAATCAGACAGCCGGCTACTTTTTTGGATTGCTTTTGAAAAAGAAGTTAATTTTATTAGTTGTTCATCCCAAGAGTCTTTCTTCAATCGTATACATGTTTGACTAATCCCATGGTCGAACGTGATATAATCATCTTTTAGATAAATGCCTGTACACAAGTCAAAAAATTCAGACAATTCAATATCAACACTACATATAAAGTTGAAAGCTGGTAAAAACCATTCTGAGGTTTTCTTAAGTTCCAGATCATTATATAAAATGGTTTCAGTATCCCCCTTAAAAATTGGCAGGTTCATATGTTTAATTATGGCAGAATGATAGGGGAATATGAAACCCTCTTCATCGATAATGACTTTAGATTCTTTGCATTGGATAAAAGCAAACAATTCCCGTTCAATGACATCAATTCGGATTGTAGAGGGAAATATCTTACTGATTCGAACATCTTTAATATAATCGTGTCTTTTTAGATTTGCGCCAATTGTTGAAAAATTTAGATTCATGATATTATCAATATTATCAATGGATGCCAGTTCTTTAATTATTTCATCACTGATATCCTGATTACCAATGATTTCAGTATGTTTATATTCAAAGACATTTATATTTTCCAAATACATCATCATCAACCAACCCATCATCAACCCTGATATTGATAAAATCAGCCAGAATAATAGTGTAGGAAGTTTTTTTAATATGCGATTAATCATAATGTAATTCCTTCATTATTTCGTCTTTAAATCCTAATAGCTCAATTTCTAAATCCAGTTTGATATCAAATTGTTGCTGAACTTCTCTTTGAGCTATCCTGATCAATTCCACGATATCCCCTGATGTTGCAGATCCATGATTGACAATAAAATTTGCATGTTTAGGTGAGATCTCTGCTCCCCCACATCTGGTGCCTTTTAATCCACATTTATCAATTAAATAACCTGCTGCAAAATCTTGATGATTTTTAAATATGCTGCCAGCTGATCTAAATTTTAACGGTTGAGTAGATTTCCGATTTCCAGATGCGATGTCTCTAGCATTTTGGATAATGTCGTTCGTTCCGTATTTTCCCTGAAAACTTGCATTTATGATGATTTCGTTTTTGATAAAAGACGAAGATCTATAACTAAAAATAAGATCATCGATGGAATATTCCCTTTCTTCACCTGCAACAGTTAATGTTGAAGCAGACGTGAGTAAATTTGAAATTTCGCTTCCATAGGCACCAGCATTCATGATCAATGCGCCCCCAACAGTTCCCGGTACACCAATCATACTTTCTAACCCAGTTATCCCATGCTGAATTGCTTTTTTTACCAGTGTGCCGAGCATTACGCCCGTTTCAGCAATAAAGCTGAGATCAGGAAAGAATGATAATTTTTTAAAAGTTTTCTTCAATGAGATTACGATTCCATCAAATCCTTGATCACTGACAAGAAGATTAGAGCCAGATCCAATAAAATATTTTGGTATATTATGTTTTTTGATAAATTTTAGAATCCAAATTAGATCTTGTTTGTCTTTCGGATAAATCATACAGGATGCTGACCCACCGATTCCAAAGGTAGTATGTTTACTCATCGATTCGTTTAATCCTGCAAAACCTTTTAAATGTGTCTGTATTTGTGATATCACCTGAGTATTCATAATGCCAACACTTCAATAATTTTTTCATTTTGACGCCAAATATCACCAGCTCCCATAGTGATTACCATATCTCCAGGCAGAATAATATTGTTTAATGCTTCCGGTACCTGATTCTTATCCTGGATGTAATGGACTCTCTTGTGTCCATACTGTTTAGCAGTAGAAGTAATTAATTCAGCCGAAACTCCATCAATTGGTTTTTCACGAGCACCATAAATATCGGTACATATAAAAACATCAGCATTCTGGAATGCTCTGGCAAACTCTTGATGAAAATCCCTGGTTCTGGAATATAAATGAGGCTGAAATATCACCACAACCCTTCTATCCCAACCTGATTGTGCTGCTTGTAATGTTGCTGCCACTTCTGAAGGGTGATGGGCATAATCATCGACAATCATAATATTTTCATCAGTTATCTTTATTATTTGAAAACGGCGCCAAACCCCTGAATAATTTCTCAGTCCTCGCTGTATCTGTGTAAATGGTATTTCTAGCTCAACTGCCAAGCAAATTGCCGCAAGGGCATTTTTAATATTATGAGCACCAGGTGCATTTATGCTAATTCGACCTAATTTCTCATTGTCGGTAGTAACATCAAATTCAGAACTTCCAGATTCATAAGAAATATTTAGAGCTTGAATATCTGCATGGTTTGAAAAGCCAAATGTAATGATACTCCTTTTTATATGTGGCAAAATAGATTGCAAGTTTGGATCATCAAGACAAACGGCTGTTCTACCATAAAACGGGACAGAGTTGGCGAATTGCGTAAAGGCATTTTGAAGATCATCCAGGTTTTCATAACAATCAAGATGTTCAAGGTCGATATTTGTGATCAATGCCATAGTTGGTTGCAATGACAAGAAAGTACGATCAAATTCATCAGCTTCAACAAGAATAATATTGCCTTTTCCTGAAATCGAATTGGATGCCAGATCATTTACAATCCCGCCGATTACCAGCGTTGGATTTAAATTTGCCGAAATCAATATTGAACCCAACATTGAAGAGGTGGTTGTTTTGCCGTGTGTCCCGCCAATGGCAATACTAATAGGTTTTAGTTTCAATAACTCACCCAATAACTCAGCACGACGGATCACTGGAATCTTTTTTTCTAATGCTGCAGTTATTTCCGAATTATCAAGGCTTATGGCTGAGGAATAAACAAGAACGTCGCAATTAGTAATATTCTTTTGACGATGGTTCTGAAATATTTTTATACCAATTGATGATAAATGCTGAGTTCTTTCCGACTGCATTTTATCAGATCCACTTATTATAAATTCTAGGGAATGAAGCAGCTCAGCCATGCCGCTCATGCCAATACCGCCAATGCCGACAAAATGAATTTTTTTGGTCTTCCCGAATATCATACTAATTTATAAATTTCATTGATAATGTTTTTTGTTGCCTCAGGTACTGCAATATCGGCTGAGGCTATTTCTAATTGGGTTATCTTTTCAATGTTTTCGAACAAATCAAATACAGTTTTTTCCAATTTCCCGGTTTTGAGTTCTGATTGATTAACCATAATTGATGCACCTTTAGATTCCAATGAGCGCGCATTTACTTCCTGATGATTACCAGCGGCATGAGGAAATGGAATTAATATTGCAGCCTTATGACATTTGGTAATCTCTGCTAGAGTAATTGCGCCAGCTCTGCTGATTACAAGATCAGCTGCCCCATAAGCCGCACTCATATTCTCAATAAATGGAAATAAATGAACATGATCTTCATTTTTTACGGACTCTAACAAATTCTCATCCCAGTATCCATATTGCCATAAAAGCTGAAATCCTTTAGAAATATATTGTTTATAATATTCCTTGAAATGTGTGTTAAATGGTCTGGAACCCTGACTCCCACCAAGTATGAATATTGTGGATCTGCCATCTTCAAGTCCCAACTTTTTTCTGGATTCCTCTTTACTTGTTATTATGAGATTATCCCTGACAGGATTTCCAGTTTTGATAAGATTACCGTTGAGATAACTGGAGGATTCATCAAATGCAATGCACACAGTATTTACTTTATCTGCCAAATTTCTGGTAGTTATACCAGGATACGAATTTTGCTCCTGGATGAGTGTATTAATTTTTAGTTTGAGGGCGTTTAACAGTGGGATTCCACTTGAGTATCCTCCTGTACCAATGACAATCTGAGGGTTAAAATTTTTAATAAACCTTCTGGATTTGAAATACGAAAAAATAAACCTGAACGGAAATAGGAAGTTTTTGAATAAAGACCTAAATGATAAATCTCTTTGTATTCCAGTTATGGGAAGTAATAATGGTGACTCCCCTAATGCAGTAATATTTTTTGCTTCAATCCCAAATTTTGATCCGATATATCTCACGATAGCACCATCTCGGCGGAGCAAATCAGCGATAGAAATTGCAGGATACAAATGTCCTCCCGTGCCTCCACCGGCAATTATTACTCTTAATTGGTTTTCAGTACTATCGGGCATATCTTTTCTTTAATTTTTTATTCCCTTCATGGGATATGTTTAGCAGGATTCCCATGCTGGCTAGAGTGCATACCGTATGTGTACCTCCATAACTGATGAAGGGTAGGGGGAGACCTGTAGTTGGCAATAACCCGCTGACATATGCTACATTAATACAGGCATAAACGGCAATATTGATTCCAATTCCTAATGCGAGAAACATTCCGAATGGATCGGGAGCATTTTGTGAAATTTTTACAGCTCTTATAAAAAGAAGGGCAAACAGAATAAGGATCATCATTGAGAAAAGGATGCCTAACTCTTCTCCAATTACCGAGTAAATGAAATCAGTATGGGCTTCGGGCAAATAACCATGTTTCATTGAACTGTCACCAATCCCAGTTCCGATAACCCCACCATTGCCCAAGGCAATTTTTGCATTATATGACTGCCAGTTGGTTGTACTGATATTTGAGTTAGGGTTCAGCCATGATAAAACTCTTGTTCGCTGATAGGGATTTCTTAATACTGACAACATGACTAGAACAAAAGCGGATCCTGCTGCATACGATAAATGTGACACTTTCACACCGCCAATAAATAACATCAAACCAAGAATCAAAGCAATTGCCAGGGACGTGCTAAGGTCCGGTTGAATTAGTATAGTAAAAACAGTAAACCCTGCTAAAATAAAGTAAGGTAGGATAATCTTTAAAAAGTTATCAAGATTATTTCGATATATTGTGAGATAATATGCTGTGAAAATAATCATACCAAATTTCATAAAATCTGAGGTTGTAATCATTTTTTTCCCATCGGAATACAGGAGCCACCTGGCGGGACCATTGCTGCTGTTAAAGTAAAACCCAGTTAACACTGTAAGAATTGCCAGTGTTATAATCCAAGGTGCTAAAATTTGAAATTGCCTATAATTAAAAATTGACAAATAGATTAATGAACCCATTCCGATAATCAAAGCTATTATATGTCGTTTGAGAAAGAAAAGATTGCTGCCAAATTGAACTGCAAAAGGAGAGCTGGCACTAAACATTATGGTTGTACCGATAGCGGTCAAAATAACAATAATAATAATCAATTGTTTATCATAGTCAATTCTACTTGTCATGCAAATGACCCCATATGTTCAAGAACCATTTGTTTGAATTTTTCACCCCTGGCTTCAAAATTTCTAAATTGATCAAAACTAGCACAGGCAGGAGATAAAAGAACTGTATCACCATTTGTGCAGGTTGATAAAACAGCTTCGATTGCTACCGAAAAATTCCGGTGATATGTTGAAGGGAAATGATTCTTAACCTGCTCAAAAATATTTTCCCCTTCCTCGCCATAACAAAAAATATGGGTCACTCTTGTTTCCATTTGAGGGAATAAAATAGTAAAATCTGTTTTTCCTTTTGAGATACCGCCAAGTATCAGTATCACATTTTCTTCAAAGCTATTTAGTGCCGCGCCACATGATGCGAGGTTTGTGGCTTTTGAATCATTATAAAAACGAATTCCATCAATATCTAATATCAATTCAAGGCGGTGAGGGATTCCGACAAATGTTTTGATAGAATTATAGATATCGTCCCGGGGAATGTCGAATATATCGACAACTGATATTGCAGCAAGAATATTTTCAAAATTATGAGGACCCCGAATAGAAATATTTTCCGAGGGTATTAAACATTCATCATTTTCAAAAATACCAGAGTCAGAATAAACCAGAACGGGTTTCTCATTTATATCTGAAGTAAATGACTTTTTCTGCGGTCCATTTATATGATTAAGATGATCATTTATTATATTATCGTTACCATTGTAAATGAGATGCTCCTCTGGACCAAGATTTTGAGTAATGTTCAGTTTAGCTGAAATATATGCTTCCATACCGTCATATCTGTCAAGGTGATCAGGAGAAATATTAATGATTACGGCAATAAAAGGAGAGAATCGATATATATGTTCAAGCTGAAAACTGCTGACTTCCAAAACATGGATGGTGTTCAACTCATGAGATTTTAGCTCATCTAAAACCAGCTCTGAAAAGGGTATCCCCATATTCCCGCCAATATGAGAATTATAGGAAGTATCTTTTAAAAAATGATGAATGAGAAATGTGGTGGTTGTTTTACCATTAGATCCCGTTACCGCGATAATAGGGGAATTTGTGTGCCATGAGGCGAATTCTATTTCACTTACTATGGGTATCCCTTTGTTTACTGCAGACTGGATAATGTGGATTGTATCTGGAATGCCTGGACTGATAATGATCAAATCAGAATCAAGAACTTTATTACTGTGCCCTCCTAGTTCATAATTGTATTTATCAATTCCTAACTTTTGTGGGTCTGGTGAAGCTGCATCACTTATGAATGGATGGGCATCAAGAAAGGAAGCAAGATTTGCCGCCGAGAGTCCACTCTTTCCAGCTCCGATAATGGAAATATTCATTCCTGATATTGTGTGGTTTGTAATCCCGTTTAACATATGTTTATATAAATACTACTGTACTTTTATTGTGGTTAATGACAGAAGTGCCAGCAGAATACCAATAATCCAAAACCGAACGACGACCGTATTTTCGTGCCATCCTTTTAATTCGAAATGATGATGGATGGGCGCCATTTTAAATAATCGTTTCCCTTTACCAGTTTTCCTTTTTGTATATTTGAAATAACTAACCTGCATTATGACTGAAATGGATTCCATCACAAAAACGCCACCAATTAAAACAAGGAGCACCTCTTTTTTTAACAGAACTGCCAGTGTTCCCAATGCCGCTCCCAATGCAAGTGAACCGGTATCCCCCATAAAGATTTTTGCCGGATAGGAATTATACCATAAAAAGCCGATGCATGCTCCAACCGTTGCTAGGGCAAAAATGAATAATTCACCAGCCCCGGGTAAATAAACAATATTGAGGTAGTCACTAAAATCAAATCGTCCGGTTGCATAGGCAATAGCACCGAATGTCAAAACGGCAATGGCGGATAATCCTGTTGCCAGGCCGTCCAGTCCATCAGTGAGGTTTACAGCATTTGATGCCCCCGTGATAACAATTACAACAAGAGGGATGTATAAAAAACCAATATCAAGGGTTCCATTGGCAACAAAGGGAATAGAAATTATTGATTTTAATTCTGGAATATTTGGATAAAAATAGAGGGTGAAACTGATGATCAGTCCAAGTATCACCTGACCAGCTAGTTTATATTTTGCTACCAATCCTTTTGGATATTTTTTTATTACTTTTAGATAATCATCAAGAAAACCAATAGCGCCCATCCAGGCAGTTGCCAGCAAAATAAGTAATATGTACTGATCATCCAATCTGCTCCAAAGAAGGGTGGGAAGGATAATTGCTGTGAGGACAATTATCCCTCCCATCGTTGGGGTACCTTGTTTTGCAAGGTGAGATTCGGGCCCAGTTGGGCGAATTACTTCGCTAATTTGGAGCTTTTGGAGTGTGCGGATGATCCAGGGCCCGAGGAGAAAGCTAATTATCAGAGCGGTGATTGCAGCACCAACTGCTCTGAATGAGATATATTTGAATACATTGAATCCAAAGAAGAAATCACGTAATGGATATAGGAAGTGATACAACACTATTCAATTCCCCTAAGAATTTTATCCATTTTCATTCCCCTGGATCCTTTTATATAAATAACATCACCGGGTGTGAGATACTTATTTAAAGAATTTATTATTTTATCATGGGTGTCAAAATGATATGTCTCAATACCATTTGACTTGCAGATATCAGAAGTTATATGAGTATAATTTCCCAATGTCAGTACCAGGTTTGGCTTTTTTTCTGATATATATTCACCGAGAACCCTGTGATGGGCATCTGTATGTTTACCAAGTTCAAACATATCACCAATGATGAGAATTATCCGATTATTAGGAGAGATATCCATGGCATCATTTATTCCAGTGATTGCCGATTGCAGATTTGCATTATAGGTATCATCGATGATCGTATAATCCTTTCGATGGACAATATTTCCCCTTCCATCAGGAAGAATAAAGGATTGAATCGAATCTGAAATTTTATTATGGGATAAACCAATAGTGGCCGCGATAGAATAAGCGGCGAGCGTATTATGGGCCATTGCCTTGCTTTCTATGGATGCATCAATTATTTGTTCATTTATATATAGAAATTTTTCACCATTCAGTTCTGATATTTTTCCGCGAAAATCACATTTTGATGTGAATCCATAACTAATAATTTTCGAAGGGAAATCCATATGATATATAAATGGATCATCAATATTTACAAAGGCAACCCCATCACCAATTAATCCATTAAATAATTGAGATTTTTCAATTGCAATATTTTCAATATTGTCAAAATTACCGATATGGGCAGCATAAATATTGGTTATCAGACCAAACATTGGTTTAATTAATTCTGTAAGAGTTGAAATTTCCCCTGGAGAATTACTGCCGATTTCAAGGATAGCAAAATCATTATCTTCAGTTAGGCTGAAAAGGGATAGTGGCAGTCCAATGGTAGAGTTATAATTTCCATTTATACTGGCGATTTTCAAATAATTTGAGGCAATGTGAGATAACAATTCCTTTGTTGTTGTTTTGCCATTTGAACCGGTAATAGCAATCACCGGAAAAGAGAAACTTGACCACCACGCGTTTGCTAATTCAAGTAAATATTTATGTGATGACTCAACAATAATTTGTGGTACGGGTACATCAACCAACTGATTTTCAGTAACAATGGCACTGGCACCGGATTTAATGGCCTGTTGAATATAATTATGTCCATCAACTCTGCTTCCCCTCAAGGCAAAATACATATCACCTTGTTCGACTTTTCTGGAGTCAATAGTCATACCGTTAATTTCATTAAGCCTTAGATCAGGGTGGTAACCATTTATAAATGAATTGAATTTGGCTAGTTCTGAGATGTTTATTCTCATGAATGAAAATCCGCAATAATATCCAAGTCAGAATGGAATATTTTCTCATCATCAATTATTTCATACTCTTCACGCCCTTTTCCTAATAGGAGTAACAAAGTACTATCATCCATTTTAGTGAGGGCATGCTCAAGGGCTTTTTTTCGATTGAGAATTATAGTATAGTTGTCCTTGGTAATTCCTCTAGCAATATCCTCACAAATTAACTCTACATTTTCAAACCTGGGATTATCAGAAGTAATAATTATTTCGTCTGACAGATTGGATGCAATTTGACCCATGATCGGTCTTTTTAGTACATCCCGATTGCCACCGCATCCAAAGAATGTAATTATTTTTGTACCAGGTGGGTTTAAATCTCTGAACATTGATATTACCTGTTGATACGCATCGGGTGTATGGGCATAATCGATAAGTATATTTCCAGGATTGTCGCTGTTTATTCTCTCAAGTCTGCCAGAGATAGGAGGCATAGATTTAATTGCCTCTTCTATCATAGGTATGGGTACCCCTTGCACTAAAGCTGCAGATACGGCTGCCATGATATTTGACAAATTGTATTTACCAATAAGATTTGACTGGATATTAATTACCTCAGAGCCAAATTTGAGCTCGGCTTGTATTCCATCCATGGATAGACTTATTGTATTTGGATACAAATCAGCATTTTTAGAAAATGAATAGGTAATGATTTTCGTATTAATAGATTGTTTAATTCGCCTGCCAAATGGGTCATCCATATTGATGATTGATGTTTTGTCTTCAGATAGCGATTGGAATAATTTCAATTTTGCATTAAAATAATTTTCCATATTGCCATGATAATCAAGATGCTCATTAGTGAGATTGGTAAATATTGCAACATCTACATCCACATCATCAACGCGATGTAAATCAAGTGCATGAGAGGAAATTTCCATTATTGCGTGGTTTATTCCACCTTGCAACATGGTGGAGAATAATTGATGAAGGTCAACAGATTCCGGTGTCGTAAATCCGGTGCTGATCATTCCAGATGGGGTTGAAAATCCCAGTGTTCCAAGTGAGCCGCATGAAATATCTGCTGTTTTATAGATATGATTAATAATATTTGTGACACTGGTTTTGCCGTTAGTTCCTGTTACCGCTGTAATTTTTATATCTTTTGTCGGGTGTTGATAAAAAACTGCTGCAATTTTTGACATTGACTTTCTTGGATCATCAACTTGGATTACAGGAACGCCGATATTGGTCAAAGATCTGCCATTGGACATTACTGCAGATGCACCCCTGTCCACAGCATCTAGAATATAATTATGACCATCATCATTGAATCCTTTTATGGCTACGAAAAGTGTACCAGGTTTAACTTTTCTGGAGTCATGGGTAATATTCTCAATAACGCAGTCCTCGATATTACCGGAAAACTTTATTTTTCTTAGTAAATCCCTTAATTCCATTTAATCTTCAGTGCTCACTGTACTGGTTTGCAAGGCTAAATGTTTGATGTCATTATTACTGTTTTTGGCCGCTGCAAATAAAATTTTGACATCCTGTTTATTAGAATCAAGATTTATTATCCGTTCTATTACTTTTTTTACAATTGGTGCTGCTGTTTCATTTCCCCAATGTTTTCCATATTGTGGTGAGTCCACCACTACCAAGCATACCAACCTAGGTTGATGTGAAGGATAGATCCCGGCAAATGCGGACATAAACTCTGTCTTTGAGTAACTACCGTCAACAAACTTTTGTGCTGTACTGGTTTTACCTGCCAGTGAGAAGCCGTGCATCTGTGCTTTATCCGCAGTACCCTTATTAATTACTTCACATAACATTGAAAGAACCGCTTTCGAAGTCTCTCCGCCCATGACTGAACGAATTACTTGTGGTTCAATTTGGATTATATCATTATGACTGTTTCTGCTGATAGACTTGATAATTGATGGTTTTAATAGGTAACCACCATTGGCGATAGAGCAATACGACAATGCCGATTGCAATGTTGTCGCTGCAATCTCCTGGCCCATGGCAATGGTTGGTCCTGAGGATCTGGTCCAATCCTTAAAATTTCTAAGTATACCGCTATTTTCCATTGGTAACTGGATCCCGGTAGGTTCACCAAACCCATGTAATACTGAATATCTAAAAATTCTTTCTGAGCCGATTTTATCAGCAATTTTGACCATGCCAATATTACTGGAATGCATCAGTATCTCTGAGACTGTGAGTTCATCGTGGGGTTTATGATCGTGAAAAATTCGATTTAATGTGTGATATTCACCATCTTCACAGTTAAATTTTTCCCATGGGGATATTAGATTTTCATCTAGTCCTGCAGAGACGCCGACAATTTTGAATGTGGAGCCAGGCTCATACGCGCCACTAATCACTTTATTTTGATGATATTGGATAGGATAGTCAAAATAACTATTTAAATCGAAGCTTGGTAAAGTAGCCATTGCAAATACTTCACCTGTATATGGCTCAATAATTATCCCATTTGCAGATAGAGCGCCACTACTTTCAATTGCGAGTTTTAGCTCATCCTGGAGAATCGCCTGATACTCAATATCGATTGTGAGAGTGATATTGCGACCGTTGTCGAATGAATAATCATCCTCATATATATTACTACAAAGTTTTCCATTTGCTTTTTTGCTGAAGTTTTTTAAACCTGAGGTACCGGATAATATGGAGTTATATTGTCTTTCAATTCCTACAACACCCAAATTTTCAGTATTTGTATATCCAATCACCTGGGCAGCAAGATCACCAAAAGGATAATGTCTTTTAGTTACAGTATCAGATCCCACATTCTTGCCTTTTAATTTGTTTAAAAGATCTGAATATAATGGGTCGACAACATTCTTCTCAATAACTACATAATTTGATTTTCGTGTTAGCAATTTACGATAATGGTTAATGGGCTTATTAAATACGGTTGAAAATATTTCACAAACTTCATCGATTTCTTGATGAACACGAGTATTCATCCAAAATGTATGGTGTCTCAGATTATAAGTAAGTGCTGTTCCTGATCGGTCGTAAATAATACCTCTTGACCCATGAATATTTCGGGTACCTATGGTATTCTTTTTTGCAATTGCCGAGTACTCATCATGTTTTATTATCTGTATATAAATAAGGCGTAGAGAGAGTACTGCAAATACGAACATAATGGTTATGGTGACAATGCCGATGCGAGTCCTATGACATTGGTATAAGGAATTCATTTACTTCCACCAAGGTAGACGATTAGTGATTCCGGTGGTGGGGAATACATGCTCAGTTCATCATTGACAATCTTGCGAATACGATCGGCGCGGCTCAGATAATGAATATCACTTTCGAGAAAACTAATTTCTTCTTTCAACAAAGAAAGTTCATTTCGACTGGAATCAATATTCTCTCCCAGATTACGACATTGATTTTTTACTTCTAAGAGGATTAACATAAAAATGGTAACGAGAAATACGGTACTTATAAATTTTAATAATTTGATGCCGTCACCACTTGTTTTCTTTCGATTGATTTTCTGTGCCATAATTATATGCGTTCCGCTAATCTTAGCTTTGCACTACGTGCACGTGGATTATGAGATATTTCATCACTTGAAGGGATAATGGCTTTTCTATTTATTTTTTTAAATGTTGGTATTTGATTACAAACACAAATTGGTATCTCATTTGGACAAATGCAGCTAAGAGAGCTCCTCTGGATGAATTTTTTAACGATCCGGTCCTCAAGCGAATGAAATGAAATCACTGCTAGGCGACCATGTTTATTTATCAATCCTTCAGCATTAATCAATGATAGGCTTAATGATTCGAGTTCGTCATTTATTTTTATACGGATAGCTTGAAAGACCCGGCTAACAGATTTAAGTCGATGTTGGCCACAAACTACGGAGAGTACAGCCTCCCTTAAATCATATGTAGTACTCATTTTATCAGCCTTAACACATTGAACAATTGAATTGGCAATTTTCTTTGCGTATCTTTCCTCACCATAGGATTTAATGACTTTCGCAAGACCTGCCTCAGATTCTGAATGGATATAATCCATAGCTGCCATACCTTTTGAAATATCAAAACGCATGTCCAGGGGGCCATTTGAGTTAAATGAAAATCCTCTATCTGGTGTATCCAGCTCATATGATGACATACCCAGGTCTAATAAAAGACCATCTATTTTATTGATTTTGAGTTTCTTGAGTATTTCAGGATAATACCTGAAATTGTTGTGAATTAATCTGAAATTGTTTTGAGATATTTTGGATAATCTCTCAGTTGTATAGGAAAGTGCTTCGCCATCACAATCCATTCCGATCAATAATCCGTCAGGAGACAGCTTTTTTAAAATATGTGAAG
>Ga0233431_1002799_pt1 | contig 23031 bp, 30 predicted proteins | sample SI_118_April2016_FD_179867 | JGI IMG/M metagenome (GOLD analysis project Ga0233431, IMG submission 179867) | Seawater microbial communities from Saanich Inlet, British Columbia, Canada - SI_118_April2016_200_MG | ecosystem: Environmental > Aquatic > Marine > Inlet | place: Canada: British... | reverse complement strand
AGTTGTAGATGAGGCTGAAGTTCTTAGGGGTGACGTAGCTTTATCCAATGACGTTTATAATCAAGGACTAGACAAAATAATCGGATTTTTAAAGGGTTTGAGAAAACAATAGATTCCGGATTTAATTCTCAAATAAATTTTTCATAACTTTGTTTCTTTTTTCTTCAGCAATACATTTTTGACATACCTTTGAACCGTCTAGTGCTTCTTTGAAATATTTTTCTTCTGTAACACCATGACATCTCAGACAGGCTCTCAGACACATTGTGCATCTTTCTTCGCCAGTTACACAGTCAGACCTCATATGTGTCCCGCAAGTATATTTTCCACATCCAAAGCATACCTGGGAGCATGTTTTACAAAGTGGTCTTCCACAGACATGACAAGATTTACTTAAACATTTATCGCAATATACTTTTCCGCATTCACTACAATGCCCTATGCAATTAGAACATGTCAAGTGGCCGGCTTCATCAAGTTGTATTTCTGGAAGAGCCATATCGCAAGTTTCACATTTTAGCTTGTCCATTTCTTTTGTAAGTGGATTATAGTTTACTTCTATGAATCGTTTTGATCTGTCACCTTTGATATATAGCTTGAATTGAAAAATTGGGTAGTAAATTAGGGTTGTATTTAGAATCTTATTTGATATATTAAGCGAGTTTTTTTGCTTAGCATTATTAATTGAGAATGCCTTTTCTTTCATTACTCGAGACTTTGCTTCGTCATCTCCTTTTTTGATCAACCCCTTTCTCAGTCTTTCTATTTTGGATTTTAGTTCTGCCTTTTCATCTTCGTCATCTGTTACCCTAATTTCTAGATCTAATGAGTTAATTTTTGCCAACTGAACGGTTAAGTCCCCTCCAAGTTCATTTAACAGATGTTCATAGTGTTCTTCTATATCTTTTGTTTCGGATTCAAGATTTGCCTCTAGTGTTTTGCTAATTTCTTCTGTCTTTTGAATTGTTAACTCTTGAACTTTCTCTTTGGCTATATTATAGTCTTCTTTCAAAAAATTTGTATCTTCTATCCTTTTTTCTCCTTCTAAAATTTTGTAACCGGTTAGATCTCCTGAAACAATTTTCCCCTCATGAATATATATTTCACTTAAGATTTGTTCTTTTTTGTTTAAATATTGAAATGTTGTTAAAAATGAGAATCTGGAGAAGAAGTTGTTTTTGTGTTGGCGAGTGATATTCTCTATTTCGCAATTTTTTAATTTTATTTGAGATTTTATTTTGTCAGTTATTCCGCTGTCAAAATCAATTTTAATTAGTGTGGTTTTCCCGGAGTTTTCTAGATATCTATTAATACTTCTAAAGATATTGCTAGTATGGGTTAAGAGTTCTGCTCCTGTTGTGTTGGGGTCAAATGTTATTGGGTATGGGCCAGGGCTACCTACTAAGTCCTCGAAAGACTTTGTTACGTTTGATATTATATATACTTCATTTTTTTTCGTGATGTTTGCTCCAAGCTTGTTAAAGAAGTCTAGCGTGAATTCTTTTAGTTTTTCCATAAAAAAATAATGTGAGAATTGGTTTTAAGGATTATTGTACTGGAATGCAATCAAAACAAACTAAATATCTTGGCCATATACAGGATGTAAGCTAAAATAAAGATTATACCTTCCCATATTGTTAGTTGTTTGTCTTGTATTGTGAAGAAGTAAAGTAGACTTACCCCGATCAGTACGGGAATACTGAATGTAATAATGGACGATGGTACGATTAGTGTTCCAAATAGTGCTGGGAAACCTAAAACTGCGAATGAATTAAAGATATTACTACCCAATACATTACCAAATGCCATTCCTGCGTTACCCTTTCTAGCTGCCTGGATACCCACCATTAATTCTGGTAAAGATGTACCAATAGCTACAGCACTTAGTGCAATTAATTCTTTGGCCAAATTTAAAATATCTGACATTTGGATGACTGACTCAACTGTGTATTTAGCTCCTAAAAATATAAATATACCACTAATGAAAAGAATTAAAAATTGTCGACCCAACCCCTCAGTCCTTAATTCTTTCTTCTCATCCTTTGTTTCTTTTTCTTGTTCCAAGTTCCTTTTCTTAACTGTGCTTTTCGCGAATGTGAAGTATGTAATTATAGCAATGATCCCGATTAAACCTTCCCATATGTTGATGCTTCCGTCTATCGCAACTATAAATATGTAAAGGGCTGATGCAAAAAATATTGGGAGATCTACCTTTAGAATTTCATATTCTGTTTCTATTTTTTTTGCGAATATCCCAACAATTCCCAAGATAAGTAATATATTCGCAATATTTGACCCAATAACATTACCTATAACAATTTCTGAGGCTCCTGCGCTAACTGCGAATAAGGAAGAAATCAATTCTGGTAATGATGTTCCAACCGCTACGATGGTTACTCCTACAATAAAAGCTGGAATCCCAAGTTTCAAACCGATTTTAGTTGCGGCTTCTGTGAAATAATCACTAGATTTCAATAATACTGCTAGAGCTGCAATAAACACAACTGCCCAGATTAAAATTAATGGTACCATCTTTTATGCTAATTAGGTAAGAGTAGAACTTTAAAAAGTTTGTTGGGGGTGAAAACTATCTAGTCTCACCCACCATAAAACTTAAAAGTGGTATGAATAGAGAATTATTATGAGAAAAGCCTTATTGTAAATGGTTGCTGCAGCTTGTATCGGCGCTGGATGTTCAATCTCAGTTGATACTATACCTGAAAAGTCAGCAGAAAAAGAAATTAACTATGCGAATAGGTTGGATGCGACATTCCCAATCAAAAAGCATGTAATTACAAATATAGTATCAGCTACAGTTGTTCATACTTGTTACGAAGGGCGTAATCAATTAGGTGGAAAAATCTTTTTTGTGGATTATCGTTCTGACGGTGAGTTTGATACGCAATATACAGATAATCATAAGGGGTCTACTACAAGATCTAGCATAAGCTATCCGAGTAGAGCATTCGAAGATTTTTCTGTTTTAAGATTACAGCCAGGGTTTAATCCAACTACAACCTCAGAAGTTCATAGAACTGATCATTCAATATCTACTCGAGCTTTACCACGTGGTCGTCATGATTTTTGAAGGTTTAATAATTATTGATTAATCCAACAACTTACTGCTAGTCTCTTTGAAATAATATTGTTATTGAATATATGAATTAGAATCTTTGCTTCATTTTCCTAATTGTTCTATAGGCTGATGCTTCTTGCCTTTTCGATCTTTCTGCGATTTTTTGTGTGGCGGCTACTCCTTCCAGTGAAAAATTGGGGTTTGTCGGGTGATAAATTATTAGCCCAGACTCTTTAGCTGTTTTGTAGGGGTTTGGCATGTAATAAAACAGTAGAGATATTATTTAAATTTATCTTAATCCAATAACTTGCTACTAGCTTCCTTACTCTCAGAATAACCTTCCATCCCCTTACTAATCATCGAAGCTATTTCCCCGACTTCTTGACTGAAGATATCCAGGTTTCCTTTAGAATCTATAAATGAGTTCATAAGCCGTTCTTCAATTTTGTTTTTCCCGGCCTTACCATCTCCATCTAACCCCAAATTAAATAATATTATAGGGAGTTCCCCAATTACTAGCCCTACGCAACACATTTTGTTTATTATCAAATCAACTACATGTTCCTCCATAGTCCCTTCAGTCGCGAATGAATAGATGTACATTTCCCTATTCTGCCCTATTCTGTCCAACCTCCCAATCCTTTGTTCAACACTCATCGGGTTCCAGGGTAGATCATAATTCACTAGATTTCTACAGAATTGGAAATTTAATCCTTCAGCACCAGTATCGGTCGAAATTAAAATATCTGCCTCTCCATTCTTAAACGCGTTTATCCTTTCGCTTTTTTCTTCCCGAGAAAGCCCACCTTGGAATTCTATTATACGAAGATTGTACGGTTGTAATTTTTCTACAATATATTTTAGAGTGGTTGGGTGACGAGTATAAATTAATGTTTTTTCATCATTACTCCTAGCTCTAATCTCCTCTATCACCTTTAGTAACTCATCAATTTTTGAGTCTTTTTCTAGAGTTTCATAGTCATCTAATATCCCCTGTGCGAATTCTTTCGTGATCCTGTGATATTTGTCATTGCCTACAATGTTATTCAATGTTTCAATCGCTGACTTGGATGAGCTGGTTATCTTTGGGAGAATTGCGAATATAGCCAACCTTCCATTGATTTCATTCCCGTCAACCCTAAAATAGTTTTCTTTTAGAAGTCTAACAGTATTTTCATAAATCATTTTCTCATGAGGGGTTTGTCTAATTTTGATGATTTTTGGAATTCTTTCCTTATAGTCTATTTCGGTTTCGTCTCGCCTTCTCCTAATCATTACCTCCTCTAGCCTTTTTTTCAACTCTAAGGGATTTAGCGGATGTCGTTTATTTCCCTTGAATAAGAATTTCTTCCGGAATTCCTTAATTGTTCCTAAATGCCCTTTTTTTAGAAGATGCAAAAGATTGTACAGTTCTATTAAGTCATTTTGGAATGGAGTGGCTGTTAATAACAAGAATCTTTTCTTTTGAAGCCTGTCTACAAATTTCCATCTAACAGTTGTTCTTTCTTTTAGCTTATGCGCTTCATCTACTATTACTAAGTCCCAGCTAATTTTATGTGCTTCCTTGTGGCGAAATTCTCTGGTTTCTCTGTTATATATTTTTACCCTGTCAATTGAAGCAATTACAAAATTATGTTTATCCCAGTCCTCAGAATTTTCTATAATCTCGAAATCTAGTTCGAACTTTTCTTTTAGCTCGACTACCCATTGGTCCACTAATGAGGGAGGTGTTAAAATTACGCATTTTTTAATAAACCCACGAACTATCCCCTCTTTTAATACAAAACCGGTTGTAATAGTTTTTCCGAGCCCTACCTCGTCAGCTAAAAGTGCTGTTGCGTTTAGCTCTTTTAATAGTCTTATCGCTCCTTCCTTTTGATGCGGAAGTTCATAGGCCAAGTTCTTTTTTACCTGGTGATAAGTTATTAAGTCGTTTACTTCCTCATCTGTTTTCATTACTTGAGCTTCTTTCTTCAGTTCTAACATCTCTGAAGAATCAAATTTTAGAGTCTCGTCTTTTTGAAACATTGTAAAATCTTCCTCTGCGAAATCAGTATTTATTATTATATCTCCCATCTTATTAAAATATGAGGGAGGAGTGGGTTTAAAAAAATTTAGGGGGTGGTGTTTGACTATTAACTTATTGATGAGGGATCTACGGCATGAGCTCTAGCCTCCCCAATACTAATTGCCCCATTCTCGTATAATTCTTGAAGTCTTTGGTCCAAGGCAATTGACCCCTTGTTTCTTTCTATTTGCAATTGACCCCTTATTTGATATGTTTCTCCCTTTCTAATAAGATTTTGTATCCCGCTTGAAGCTCCTATATTTGCGACTTCTATACCCATTGGCCTTCCATAATTTTCTCTATGCGAAAATAAAGTTTGTGATAAGATATATTTCGTACTTGTGGCAAGCCCAACTTTGATTCTTTCCTGATCTTGTGGTTTAAAGAAACTCAAATATCTATCTAAAGCCTCTGCTGATGTTTTACTATGAAGAGTTGAAAAAACTAAATGTCCGGTTGCGGCCATAGTTATAGCTGCTTCTGCGGTTTCCGCGTCTCGTATCTCACCAATAGATAAAATATCTGGATCTTGCCGGAGGCTTTCTCTAATCCCCTCAGAATATGAAATTAAATTCACACCAACTTCCCTTTGGCTAAACATACTCATTTTATCTGTATAGATATATTCTATTGGATCTTCCAATGTCAAAATATGCTCACTCCTAGTTGTATTTATCTTTTCAAGTAAAGATGCTATAGTACTAGTTTTTCCAGATCCAGTTTCCCCCGTGACCAGAACCAGTCCAGTTTCCAAGCTAACTATATTCTGCCATACCTTGTCTGAGTGAAGTCCAACCATTTCTGGTGACATAATACTTGAGGGCACAACTCTTATCGCTAGACTATCTCCCCTCGAGTCCCTATATGCATTTACCCTATATCTTGTATCCTCAGTAGAGAATACTGAGTTTACACTTCCAGTGTCTTTTAGTCTAGCAATTGATTCTTCGCCCAAAATACCCAGTTCTATATCTCTAACATCTTCCTTGGTTAATGGTTGTTCTAAATCAATTATTTCTAAGTTGCCACCAATTCTCACCCTTGGCATACTATCGGTTTTAATGTGTAAATCAGATGCATTGGCTTCCTTAGCATAATTCAATAGAGTTGTGGCTGACCCTTCTGTTACCATAGGTCATAATAGTTGAAATTATTTAATAAGGGTTCTCGCGATTTGAAATATCTATTATAATATCCATTATCTTAATATATACATTAGATTAGTATATATTGCAGTATAGTATGTTGTAAAATATATATTAGATTATATACATGTCTTAGTCGGTTTTATTCATGCCTTCAATGTCGATTATATATTTGCCTTCTTCAAGTTTGAAAACAACTGGTTTTCTGTTCATTAATGACGCAATATCTAATTCAAATTTCCCAGGCCCTAAACTTCTAACTGACTCTATATCCAGAATTACTGGTTTATCTTCATCCTCTATTTTTAAGATACTTCTAACTTCCTGCTCTACTCTCTCTTTTGCATCTTTGTCCATTTCTGGCAGTGCTTCAGCATTCTGTTCTTTTATCTTTTGAGCTTGCTCGTCCCTGATATAATAGAAAAACTTACCACTACAACTGGAACATCCTTCTAGAATTTCTCTGCTCCCGGCATCAATTATTTTTGAGCAGTGTACACATTGGTGTGGCATGTAAAAACCAAACATTTAAAATTAATAAAGGTTGTGATTGGAGTATGAGGTGTAAATTTAATAAGAAATTCTTGTCGACTGCTCTGACTTTGAGCGGAACTATGATTGGGGCTGGGATATTGGGTCTTCCTTACGTATTTGCGTCGGCCGGTTTTAGTGTAGGTTTGTTTTGGTTATTCCTATTGGGAATTACTGTTTTACTTGGATTTTTATATCTAGGAGAGGTTACGCTTCGAACTAAGGAGAATCATCAATTGCCGGGTTTAGCTAAACTTTATCTTGGGCCATGGGGAGAAAAAATTATGTTAATTGCTGTAGCGTTTGGTATATATTCTTCGCTTTTGGCTTATTTGGTTGGACAGGGAGAGAGTTTATCTATACTTATTTTTGGAGTTTCGGGGTATGGGCTTTATCTGGGGTTGGCATTCGGTATTTTTATGTCTATATTACTTTGGGGAGGGCTTAGCCAACTCCGAAAGGTCGAGACATATGGTGTTATTGCTATATTGGTTATTGTTTTCGGAGTTGTAATTTATTATTTTCCTCAAATTTCATATTCTAACTTTGGGGGATTTTCAAAGGTGAATTTTCTATTACCTATCGGGGCCGTCTTATTTGCTTTGTTGGGGTTCACTTCTATCCCTGAACTAAGAATGGAGATTAGGGGGAGTGAGAAAAATTTGAAGTGGGCAATTACCCTTGGATTTTTGATTTCATTCATATTATATTTCTTATTCGCATTTGTTTCAGTTGGTGTTTTTGGGAATTCAATTTATGAAATTGCTACATTGTCTTTTGGCCCACCAATGGTTATCCTGGGTATATTCACAATGCTTACTAGTTATTTTGTGCTTGGGTTTTCGTTAAAGGATATGTATAGATATGATTTTTATAGGTCTAAAACAACGTCTTATTTTTGGGCAGCTATTTTCCCATTGATTTTATTTGTTATTGTTTCTCTTTTTGGAATTGGTTCATTCGTTGAAATTATTAGCATCGGTGGTATTTTTTCCGGTGGAACTGTGGCTATTCTGAGTGTCTTGATGAATTATTCTGCTAAGAAAAATGGGAAGCGAAAGCCAGAATATTCTGTACCGATTAATTTATTTATTGTTATATTATTCTGTGTCATTTTTATTTCTGGGATGATTGCCAAGTTTATTTTCTAATTTTCACTCTGAGAACATTTATAAAGAATTAATTCTTAATCTCTTTATGGTCACAACGCGAGGTCGTGTACCCGCAAGGGGCAAGACTAAAAAAAAGGTGAAAAAACATGCTTCTCGATCTAAAACAACTTCTGTTAATACAGGAGTAGATGAAAAGTTAGTTAGAAATTTAATTGCACGAGATGAAGTGTTAGTTGATAATTTTGTGGGATTACAAAAAGCTATGGTTAATGTTTCTGTTAAATTCGGAGAATTAACTGAGAGAATTGATAAGCTGTTGGATATTTATCAAAAGGCAGCGGATATATTTGTTCAGAAACAAATTACAGAATCGGATAGGCAAGACAATTTAACAAGAAAAGTGGACGTTGTAATGGAACAAAATAAAGTTTTATCTAGAAGACCAACGGCCCCTATGCCACCAAGAAACCCGGTCCCATCAGCTTCAAGATCATCTATGCCACCAGTGCAATCAGCTCCAGCAGTTTCAGCTCCTGTTGCTGCACCTTCCAATATAGGAAGTCCTTCAATTACTCAAGGAGAGGTCGGAGTTCCTGCTCCAGGAATGATTCCACCTGCACCATCTATGGATGCAACGAGGCCGAAACCGCTACCTAGAATATGAATCCTGTAAATGTTGATGCTATAGCTAAATCTAGATTAATTTTAGAATTCACTGGAGAAGTTTTTGAGAGCTTTAAGGGAATAAGCTTTAATGTCCCAAAAAGAGAAGTTATTGACACATCTCTTGTTCCAAAAATTACACCTACTCAATTTAGAAATAATATGCAAAATAATTTAGTTTCTCAAACTGCCCCAGTAGCGGAAGGAAAGACCTATTATGTTGAGTCTGCGCCACAAATAGCTAATGGCATGTTGAAGATCCAGGGTATGTTGAATGATCCTTCTGTGGCAATTATAGAATGTCAGGGGCCGAATACACCACTTGTTGTTTCTAGGCGTGGGGTAAAACAGTTCACTCGAATTAGTCTTACTCAGGCAGAACTAGAAGATATCTTGGACGATTTTACCAATAAAGCAAGGATCCCATTAATAGAGGGGATTGTTCATTTGGTTGTTGGCAATTTTGAAGTTAATGGCGTTTACTCAGAACTTGTTAGATCTAATTTTATTATAACCAGGGTTTAATCCAAATTTAATCCATATGCGTCTCAATTATATTGGAACTAATTTCATAGGCCCAAACTGTTTCCTGAGAATAATGTTTTAGTGTGTAATTACTTATTTTCTTGATTTCTTCGGACGTGCAACGAATTCTTACTGGCAACATTTCTTCTTCAAATATATGCCCCTGTGGACTTTTCCAAGATCCCTTAACCGCTCCTAAAAAAGTTATACCTCCGGAAACTTGCTTAGCCTTTTCCCCCCATTTTCTATGATGCTCAATAGTGTATTCTTTCCCATCATTAGAGTGCGTCGGAAGTAAAATTTCCCAAAGCTTTGGTGTTTCAGTTGTAACCATTATCCATGAAGCATTACTAACTTTAAATATATATTGGGCTGCTGAAGCTATAATTAAGGTACTCATTGTTGGTTTTCTAAATGAATTTTTTTGATTTTTAATAAGCCCTTAACATATAAATCCTTAAATACTTGGAAAATATATTTTATTATGATAAATGAAAATCTTCATAGAAGTTATGCGGTTAGAAGTATTGTAGGGTATTTGGGCCCGCGCAGACCTCCTAGCCCTGAGTGTAGGGTAAGAGAATTGTCTCCTGGCGATAATGGGTTGACCACATTACTTAGACATTGTAAAATTTCTTATCAGCAATCTGGGAATTTTCAATAAATAACTTTTTAACCTTATTCTGACGTATATTCTTATGGAAAACGAAATAACTATCGACAAAGTTGAAAAATATTTTAATTTAACCGAGTGTGCACTCAAGCTTGTCAAGGAAAATATTATTGATGGCCGAGAAGCGGATGCAGCTGAAATTATTGATATGGTTACTAATTATGTGTCTGATGCCCATCATTTTTTTGATAAGGAAGACTTGATTAATGCTTTCGCAGCGTTAAATTATGCACATGGATGGTTAGATAGCGGTGTTAGACTTCATGTATTTGATGTGGATGACGATAGACTTTTTACTGTTTGTTGAATAATTATCTCGTTTTTAGAAAATTCTGCCATGCTTTTTGCAACTTATTTGTATCACCATCAGTTAGAGATAAAAGATTTGGTATTCTAATCCCATAATATTTTACGGAATTATCTTCCCCTGCCCCATGTAGTACAACAGCATATCCATTATCAGGGGTTTCTAGAACCAATGCTTTTTGAGGGTCTTCTCTGGATTCTTTTTTTAAATCATCTAAGTGATTTTCGAAAGCTTTGTATAACATATCTGTTTCTGAAGGAATCTTTATCTTTTCTCTTCGTTTTATTTTTCCCGTATATCCGTCGGAAAGAATTACGTCCAACCTTCTTTCTTTGTGAGATAAACATGGTTCTCTGCCGATATCAATATTTAATTTTCCTAAATATCTGCCAGACATTGTTCCATTATATCCCTCCTGAGATGCAAAGTGATTATCATGTAGGATATGAACATCTATTTTAGGTATATATCTTGAGCTAAAAATTGAATGATATGATTCTACATTTAAAACGGCGTTTGACGGAGAGGTTATTTCTATCGAGCACGTTGGTTTTTTTATAAGAGTAAACCTAGCACATTGCATATTTGCAAACATTGCCAATGCTGCTAATCCTGATGTGATAGCGCCTTTTGCTAAATTTCTTGTACTTATCATAAGCATTCACTCTAAAATTGCTTTATAAGAATTATTGTACTCTATTTTATTGTAATATTAGCAGAAACGCCCATCTCGCTTTGTTGTTTTTTTGTACTGTTGAATATTTTTTTAATTGAGACGTTTTCCATGGTCCAAAGTGAGCCTTTTTTTTCAAATATTTCCTTTTTCCCTTTTAGAAACTTTTTAGAAGCTTCTTTCATTTCTTTTTTTGGGCCTTCAACCTCGATCCTTTTGACTTCCTTTACTACAACGTAGCCAACTGAACTTTGTCCAGATCCATTATATGCGAATTCGCTTAATAATATATTTTGTTCTTTATTCCTTAACTGCTCTTGAAAGAAGTTGTGAAATTTCTTCATTTTTGTTCCAGCTATGTCGCCTTCTTGTTTTTCGGTTTCAATTTCCAATTTTAAATAAGTCGCAGATGATTTTTTAGCATAAGAGATTATTTCCCCTTCATCAATCAGTTTTTTTTGAAAATATTCTCTTGTGGGGTTTTTTAGAAATTCTTTTGTGTATTCTGTGAACTTATTTAGTGTTTTTTGAGTTAGTGCTGCTGTTACGTTTCTGTATTTGTATGTCGGGTCGATTAGGATTATTGGGCTTATTAATTTTGATTCATTTAACTCTCTAAAAACTTCCCTATTTCTTTTAAATTGTTTTTCAATATCAATCACTTTAACTTTATCGGCTCCTTGGGGGTACCCCATTCGGGGCATTTTTTTAAGAAAATTTGTAAAACTGCCGAAGTGTATTATTAAAAGTTCTAGGGAATATCCAGAAAATCCCTGGATATAGCTTTCTGCCCCATAACAGTCTGAAGCTGCACAGAATATTTTAGCTAACCGAATTTCATTTGCTAATTTTGGTCTTCTTTTAATTTTCCCTCCTACATAATCCACATGAGTTAGTGATAAGTCTGTTATATTTTGAGCGGTTGCTGGGTCCTTACATTTGACTGTTGGAATTATTTCTAGGCTTACATCTGGGAATTCAATTCTGAAATAATCCCTGGACCCATGGATGCATACAAGTTTCCCCCTCGTTTTTATCTTTTTTAATATCTTCTCTAAATTTTTTGTTTCTTCTTCCGTTTTGAATTGTACGAAGATATCAATATCCTGGTTATCTTTTTTAATCAATGTGTTTTTAGCCATACTCCCACCTATCTTTGCGGTTATTTTTTGTTTGGACAAATCTTTTATTAATTCGTTAGCTAGACGTTTCATATCTGAAATTTCGGATTTTGATGGGACTGATTCAGCTAGAATTTGCTTTAATAGATTCTTGTATTTGCTATTGAACATAAAATATATTGTTGAAATGGCTTTATTAGGTTTTTGATTTGTATTTTTAATTAAGCTATATTCTTTTAAAGTAAGATTTATAGTTAAAATTATGATAACATCTAAAGAATTATTACATGAAGCAAAAATGATTCATAAGTCGGGATTGGTTTCTCGATTAAATGAAAGGGATAGAAAGTTCGGACAAATTAGGGTTCCGGCCTATGTGGATAGTTTCCCTCAAAGTCAATATGAGATCAGAGAGACTTCTTCTAGAGTGATATAGTTGAGTGTTCAAGAGGTAGATATGTTTTTGTTCCTTATCTTTAATTGGTGCATAATCACAATAATTCCTATAAACCCGAGTCTCTTTTATCTTTTTATGAGTTCATCTTGCCCAAACTGTAAGTCTGGAAAATTGTGTAGAAAGCACCGTATTATGTTGGACAGTTTCAAGGATAATGCGCCAAAAGTCTCAACCCATTTTTCTGGTCCCAGCCCGCCTGAGGTTTTTGTCGGGCGAATTGGTTATCCGCATATTAATTCTGGTATTTTGGCTCCCACTACTTTTGATACTCGTCTTGATTTGAATTCTGCAGCAGATTGGTCACGGGAGAATTTGGGAATTGCGAATGTATTGCGCCTTAGAGCGCGATTGGTCTATGGGAGGGGGAATGCCCATGTTAAAAAACAAACTGAAATCGGGAAAGTGACTCGGGAGCTGGCCATGACTCATAAGGCAACTGCTACTGAATTTTTTCTGAAAAAGAAGCCGGTTGTGTCTATAACCTCTAGCTCTATTTTTCGCCCGATGACTAACCCTGCCCCCATCAAGAAAGTGCTTTTAGAGGAGAATACAAAGGTTTTGAGGCGAGTTGATGCGATGGTGGATGATATTCACTGTAAAGCTGTTGAGGGCTTAAGGGAGCTTTACAATTCCAAACTAGGGGTTGACCATTTGCAAAAATTATTGTCTACTGGCCTTTTGGGCAAGAAGGTTGCTAGAAGAATGGTCCCAACTCGTTGGAGTATAACGGCAGTGGACGATACTCTTTCAAAACAGATGTTAGATAGGATTAGATATCACAATGAAGCTGATAGTATTATGTTATTTTCAGGAAACTTTGTAGGTAATTATGTTGAGATTTTAGTTTTACCAGGCCGGTGGTCTTTCGAGGCGATTGAGGCTTGGGACGTTGTTGAAGAGGGGGCCGGGCAGGGAACGGGGTCGCCCGATTCAAATGTAGATGGCTCGCCTTCCTTGAGTATACCCAAAATGGGCACGAGAACTTGCGAGCAGGCCCCATCGAGTAAAGCTCATCAGGGGCAACACGGGGTGCAGTTCGCAGCGGACTTTGAGGGATTTTATAATAGAAAAAAATATGCAACGAATGTTACTGGTGGATATTATGCCATGAGATTACCGATTTGTGAATGGTTTGATAAAATGAAATTACAAGGTACAGTATTAGTTTTTAGAAGGATAACTGAAGAATATTACGCGCCACTTGGTGTGGGAATTGTTAGAGAGGCAACGCGGCGGGCGGTTAAGGGAAACTTTAAGGAGTTTGAAAGTATTGGTGCGGCTTTGGTGGATATGCAAGAAAGGGTTGGTTTTAGTCCTAAAAAGATAAAGGAAAAGAGTTGGATTTTGAAGGAATATGGTAAGCAGAAAAGTTTGTGGGATTTTTGATAATAGAAACATTTATATATAAACTTATATATAAACTTATATGAATTTATTAACGTCAAAGAAGATTTTACATTATCCAAGCTTGCGGACAATCCTTTTAGTCGAACAAGTTCTAAAAAATGCAGATTTAGCTATTTCTCGTGAAGAATTGAAAAGGCGGCTTCCGATGAAAATTATGCACCAGACTCTTAATTTAATTCTGGAGTATTTTGAACAGCGAGGGTTTATTCTTGATGGGCATAAAGGAATTTTGTGGACTTATAACCCAAATCCGAAATTGGAAAAAGCAATTCTAGAAGGAAGAGAAATATGAAGATTAATAGACATTTGAAGGTTGTTTTATCTAAAAATGCCGATAATGTTTATACCGAGTTAAATAAGATCGTTGGAGAAGAAATAAAGAGGGGGATAAAAAGTTCTTTTCATCAAACATTATTAAGATCCATAAAAAGAGCAAGTGAACTTTTAAAAGAAAACCCCTTTGCTGGAGATCAGATTAAAAAGCGATTGATTCCTATGGTTTATATAAAAAAATATGGAGCAGAAAATCTGTGGAGAATTGAACTTGCCAATCGCTGGAGACTAATTTATTTAATAAAAACTGGGGAATTAGAAATAATTAATTTTGTTGTGGATATCTATGATCATAAGAAATATGATAAAGTTTTTGGGTATAGACATTGAGTTAATTTTTAGCAGTTTCCCATAATATATCAAAGTAGTTTTCGCAAGCCCTTACCATATCTTTATTGGAAATTACAATAGCATTGTATGGTTCTACCCAATCAACTAACTATATCTTTCATTGCCACAAATTGAGATTCTAGTTTATTCAAAACCATCTTTGGAACACCTTTTTTTGCAAAAAAGTCTAAACACTCATCAAAATAAAATTTAGTATTATTTGTATCTTCTCCGCATCTTTCACTGTGTGTCATATATTCAACATCTGTTCCATAATCTCTTTTGAATGACATTTTTTCAAAATCTTGTCTAAAAGTAGAATGCATAATTGGAATCTGCAGGTTAGTCCTTGTGTCTGGAGCCATTAAATCTGCATAAAACTGTGGAAATTTATGCCTGTCATGATACCCAGAACTTATACTAAGATTTCTTTGGCAAATATCAAAGCCACTAGCCAAAGAATAGTCAGTAAGCATAATCGGATTGTCCTCATCTGAAGGATCACATCTGAAAGAAAGTCCACTATCTTTAATTATCCAAAGCCTTCCCTTGTCTATATCCAAATGAGTCTGGTATTGTAGAATACGAGCTTCTAATTGTTGTATCAATTTGGATGAATTCGAGTTACCCATATGTGTGGAATGTCGCCTGAGTTTATAACTATTTATATAATAAAAGCTATAGCTTATATTCCTAATCCGATTAATAATCCTTCGATGACTGCTGCTATTATCAACAGCGGTAGAATTATTAGTAAGAATACCCTTAGGGAATCTAATAAAAATAATCCGGGGTTATCTCTTTTTATTACTTTTTCTCCGATTTTTAATCCTAGCCCAATTGAAATAAATATAGCTGGGAGCTCAAAGATTCCATGGGGAAGTAATCTCCATAAAACAAGTGGGCCTTCTGATTCTATTACTTTATTTATTATAAACCCAATTATGTAACCATTTTGAATTGTGGTCCATAGTGGTAATATCCCAAATATAATTCCCATAATTATCGTTAACAGTGTTACCATTGAATTATTGAATAAGATTTTTATGATTATTTGGAATGTGGTTAAACCTTCAAATGCTAAAGCTAAACTCTTCAACACTTCAAGTATTTCTTCAGTGAAAAACATAGGGAAAAAATATCCGATTAGTATTGTTATGACAAAAACACTTATCCCAAAATAAATACAATTTTTGGAAGTTTTAATGGTTTTAACAACATTTTGTAATTCGCTAGTTATCTTGGGGTGCTGTTTGTGTTTTTTTGCTTTTTTTCTCTTGATGGCATTCCTTTTTTTCGCAGAATTTTTTTGGATCATGAAAAATATCTTGCTATCATTTTAGTTTTTCTAGGATATTGTTTTTTTAGATATAGTCCGTAGCCAACTCCGAGTAGAAGTCCACCTAGGTGAGCAACATTACCTATTGGAATTGAAAGCGTGACTGACAGTACCCACATTATCCCTAATAAAAAGATCATTGCACCCCACATTGGCATTGGAATTACAAAGAAGACTAGGACTGGAAGTCTGGGTGTTAGTATAGCTAAAATTCCACCAAGTGCAAATATTGCCCCACTTGCTCCAACAGCTAGTGTCCCCAGGTCTATCTGAGTTATTGCAGCTACAATAATAAACAGCAAGGCTGCTGATAAACCCCCACCAAAATACAACCAAAGAAATCTTTTTTTGCCGATTAATTTTTCAACAAAGCTTCCGATAAATGCTAGTGACAACATATTTACAAATAAGTGTGTTAGATTTGCATGAATAAACATATGGGTGAGGATAGTCCATAAATATCTCCCAGAAAGTATTAATGACGGCTTTATACCGACATAGGCAAATAAAAATAAATCAGGCATGTTAGAATACATTCTAAATATTCCGAATAGTGAAAATGCAATCACATTAATTAAAATTATTATACTAGTATAGGAATTGGTTAGTCTATCTCTTAGCATCGTTACCTCTTTTTCATAACTCTTTTAACAACACTACTGATTTTTTTCTTCACTGTTTTTTTAGCAACCTTCTTCGCAACTTTCTTCGCCGCCTTCTTGCTCCGTGGGAGTACGCCTCTTGGCGCAACAGTCTTCTTCGCAACTTTTTTAGCAACTTTCTTGACTGCTTTTTTTGTCTTCTTCACAACTTTTTTAACTGTCTTTTTGGCAACTTTCTTCTCGGCATTTTTAAGTGCTCTTTTTGCATCTCTTTCAACTTTTTTAGCCGCTTTCTTAACTTCTTTTTCGGCCGCTATAATCTTTTCTTCTTTCCTTTCTTTCCGCTCTCTTTTCTTTCTTTCTTTTTCTCTGATTGCTAGAAGTTCTTGCTGGATTAATTTTAATTCATTAGATGTACGAGTAATTTTAGCCTTTGTATCTCTAATTATTTTTGTATTGTCTGCTAATTTATAAATCTCTGCACATTCCTCACAGCTAAATCCATGCTCTAGTGATGTCGCTTCATTCACCTCTATTCCACATGTGTCACATACAAAAAATCTTTCAGTTTCTCTTCTGTGTAATTCTTCTTTTAGAGCATTTGCTTTTTTTTCAAGAGAGCCTTCAATCATCATTAATGATTTTTCTGTATTTAATGTCCAATAATAAATATACCATCCTTTTTTGTTGTCCCTTTTTCTGGTGAAGGATACTAAGCCAAAATTAGAAAGTTTGTATAAAATATTTCTTACTTGATTAATAGTTAATTCAAGTCTTCTTGCTATTAAAAATTCATTCACATTTTTTTTATTAAATAGAATTGGAACTATCCTGCCATTCTCTTCACCTGCTAATTCTTCAACGAGATCGAATAGAAGTTTTTCTTGCATAACTATAAATGACCTATAGTATTTAAAAAGGTTGTGGGCCCAAATAAGATAATTAATCTAACCTGCGCTCTCTTATATATCGAACAGCTTTCTCCATTATCCCATGCTCTTTATAAGTTTCAAGTACAGTTTTATAAGAATGATTTCTCATAATTGATACAATGCCTGCCAGCCTTTCTTCTCTTTGTCTCCTGGAGGCTTCCCCTGGATTTGCTGTGTAGATTTTAATTGCCATAGAAGTAAAAATATTTTATTGCTTTTAAGGTTTATCCTCCATGCATTTCTAAATCTCGTATCATTTTTATCCAGCTGGTCTATCCCTGGATTTTGCTATGTAGTCATTTTCAAATTAATATAAATCTATAAAAAGGATTTCGACGACAAATATTCATGAGTATGTTTTCAAAAAAGAAAAGTGGTGTCCCAGAATTACCAAGAGCACCAACTTTACCTAAAATAACTGAACCTGTGAATACATCCCACATGTTACCATCTATGTCTTCTAAGACTGATGTGAAACTTGGAAATGATATGGTTAAGTCGGCTGTGACTGACGAAACTACCCCAATACAGACATCTCCCATGACATATTTACCACCTGCGTCTTCTGTCCAATCATCGCATGCAATGGAGCCAGAAGAAAATCATGAAAAACAAGTTTTTGTTAAATTAGATAAATTTACCCAAGCTCAAAAAACTTTTTCAGAAATGAAAGAAAAATTAACACAAATTGAAATTTTAGTTGGAAAGGCTGCGGAAGTAAATGATAAAGAGAAAACTGAAATTACTAGCTGGAATCAAGCGTTAGGGGACATAAGGTCCAAGGTCCATGAACTAGATTCAGAGATTTTTAATCAAATTTAATATGGAATCCAAAAGTCTTCATTTGAGCATCTCGCAAGAGGATTATTTATCTAATAAAAAAAATGTTTTAGGTATTCAAGCAGACCTTATCGCCTTAATGGAAAAAGTTAGCATTCTGAAAGATATAAGATCGAGAAAGGCCTTAATTTATAGAGCGTTATCTAGTGAATATAATTCTTTATTGAAGGATTTTTCAAAGTTCAAAAAGACATTGCCAGAAGTAAAGGTAAGTAGGGCCTCGGTTAGGGAGGATATTAATTCTCCTGATGCGGAATTTGAATCCAAGGCTTCTAATATGCAGTCAGAACTTTTAGAGATTCAAGCGAAGTTGGAACGATTAAATGCATTGGGATAATTTCTATCAAAAGAATTAAAAACGAGTTTTTATCTAATTATACTATGGACAGAAAAGAATTAATTTCAAAATACATTGAGTTTTTCAAGTCTAAAGATCATGCCCAAATACCGAATATGAGCTTGATTCCTGAGAATGACCCCACTGTTTTATTTATTATTGCAGGAATGCAACCAATAGTACCCTATTTGACTGGAGAGAGGCATCCCCAGGGGAAACGACTTGTGAATGTCCAAAGATGTATTAGGACCGTAGATATAGATGGTATCGGGGACACTTATCACCACACAATGTTTGAGATGATTGGAAATTGGTCCTTGGGAGACTATTTCAAAAAGGAGGCTATAGAGTATACATTCGAATTTTTAACAAAATCCTTGGATATACCAATGGAAAAACTTGCGGTTACTTGTTTTAGTGGGAATGAAAATGTTGCGAAAGATGAAGAGGCGGCAGAGATTTGGAAATCATTGGGAATGCCGGGGGAAAGAATAGCATTCTTATCAGAAAATTGGTGGGGGCCTGCTGGAGAGACTGGGCCATGTGGACCAAATACTGAAATATTTTATTGGAAACCTTCTTCAAAAGCCCCAGAAGTATTTGACCCGGCCGATGAGGAGAATTGGGTTGAAATTGGAAATGATGTTCTTATGGCATATCATAAAGATAGTTCTGGTAAATTCACGGAATTAGAGCAGAAAAATATAGATTTTGGTGGAGGAGTCGAGAGAACGTTGGCGGTTCTTAACGGGTTCGAAGATAATTATTTGATAGATTGTTGGCAACCGATAATTAAGAAAATTGAAAAAATATCTGGGAAAAAATATGAGAACAACAAAAAAGAAATGAGAATTATCGCAGACCATATTAAGGCTGCAACTTTTATGATTGCAGATGGAATTGTTCCGGGCAACGCAGAACAGGGCTATATTCTAAGAAGATTAATCAGGAGAGCAATCAGAAATTTAAGAAAAATAGACGTCCCAATTCTAGAAATGGATGCCACAGTTGAATTGGCAAAAGTTGTAATGAATATTTATGATGACTATAGCATCTTACAAAATAATAAAGATAAAATCTTACATGAGTTAAAATCCGAAGAGGATAAATTCCAAAAAACACTCGATAAAGGATTAAAAGAATTCCAGAAAATGGTTGATAAGGATAACCAGATTACAGATGTAGAGGCATTCTTACTTTACCAGTCTTATGGTTTCCCAATTGAGATGATTAAAGAATTGGCGGATGAAAAGGGGATTAAGGTTGATGAAAAAGGTTTCGAGAATGAATTAAAACTCCACCAGGATAAGTCTAGGACGGCCTCTGCTGGCAAATTTAAGTCTGGACTAGCCGATAACACTGAAGCTACTAAAAAACTCCATACGGCGACACATCTACTCAATGAATCTTTAAGGATTGTTTTAGATAAACCCGATTTGCATCAGAAGGGTTCGAACATAACTCCTGAAAGACTTAGATTTGACTTCAATTTTGATAGGAAACTAACACCTGAGGAAATCAAGGATGTGGAGGATATGGTTAATTTGAAAATTCAATCTAACCTGGTTGTGAGTTGCGAAACTAAACCCATTGATGAAGCACGTAAAGAGGGTGCTAAAGGCGTGTTTGATGATAAATATGGGCATGATGTTAGAGTTTATACTGTTGGTTCCATTGGTGAAGAATTTTCTAAAGAAATTTGTGCAGGGCCACATGTTGAGAATACTTCAGAACTTGGAACTTTTAAAATAAAGAAAGAGGGTAGTTCGTCCTCTGGTGTTAGAAGGATAAAGGCAATCCTTGAATAAGGATTCCATGAATTAATTTCAAGATGTAAAATATGTCGGATGAAATTTGAATGATTTTTTTACTTTCTTCCTTTGTAATTCTATTTCTAGTGGTATTTCTCCGGGACCCATCCAATTAGATAATCTTTGAAGTTGTCTTCTGGTTTCTAATTTTAAATCAGACCTTTTTAAAAGATTCCTCCTATGTTCTCTCATTAATGATATATTTTCGATTACTGGAGCTCTTTCCTCTACCCTTGACCTTAATTGCTGATTAAATAACTCAACATGGTCTTCCTTTGACAGAATATAAATTTGCGTCCCGTTAGGACCAGGTATAGCGATTCTTTTTAGTTTGTCTATTGTTGGATATACATCACGTATCATCCTAGTCCTTTCAATCCCCTGCTTTGTAGTTAGGCCAGTATCATCATAAAAAAATGATAGAATATCATTTCCATGTAGATTTTGCCAAGATTGGCTATCTTTCCTATGCTCAAAACTCATAGCAGTTCTTCTGATGTCAGACTTGACCATATCCTGAAGTTGGGTGATTACGGAGTCTAGGTTTCTTTTTGTTCTAATTGATTTGGCAACAGCGAAACCAAAAAAACCATATTCATGTGGCACTAGATACTGATTCATCCAAGTGTTTTGAAGTAACCTTCTTTGATCGCCCAATGATATCATAATAATATGCAATTTGGGGGTGTGTTACTTCTACAGATTCTATTTGGCTAAATAAATTTTGCTCACTCGAGGGTCCTAGGTCTTCTCCAAAAATATCGCTATAATCATTGGCAATTGTAAATGGATATTGCAATTGATAGTCAACCAGTATGCCCTTGCCCATACTGCCCGATTTTACCTCTAAAGATAATCGGGGGTCAAAACTTCCTTCTGGAGAAATTAGATCTGGACGTCTACACCCATTAGGATTTCTCGTCATCATAAATAATCTAGCAATATATTGTTCTGCGTCGGTCCCAAAAATAGCAGTATTGTGTTTGTAGCCCGTTTTCATAAATATTAAGAATTGATTTGGTTTAAAAATAAATGTGTGAGGATAATATTTAGTTTACACCGTGTGCCGCACTTTTTTGTCTACCAGCACTTGTGAGTGTTATGAAGTCGGCCTTCCCTATAATCTTTTTCATGTCTTTTGCTCCCATGTACGTCATACCAGAAGCTAGGCCCCCAATGAATCTTTTGATTAATGCTTCAACGTTTCCCTTATACGGAACTGTTGTTTTTTCACCTTCAACACTTATCACTTCTCGTTTTTCCTTATTGAGTTTATGTTTTTTTATGGTGGCGTCATAGCTAGCCATTCCTCTATATTCCTTGAATGTTTTTCCTTTGCTTTTGAATACTTTCCCGGGGGACTCTTCTGTCCCAGCCAGGATGAACCCAAGCATAATATTGTCAGCTCCAGCACCCAGGGCCTTTACAATGTCTCCAGGATGTCTGATCCCTCCATCTGCACAAATAGGTATTTCTCCCTTTACGGCTTCATAAACGTCCATTATAGCTGTCACTTGGGGGACTCCAGCACCTGACATTATCCTAGTCGTACACATACTTCCAGGTCCAATTCCTACTTTTATTGCGTCCGCTCCTTTAGACAAAAAATAATCTGCTGCGTCTTTTGTGGCAATGTTTCCCACCATTACATCAACTTCCGGATGGTTTTGTTTGATCCAGTCCAATGTTTTTCCTGTGTATTTTGAATGGCCATGTGCGATGTCTAAAACTAAGATATTTACACCAGCTGCTACTAGAACTGGGACTCGCTCTTCAAAATCTTTTATTCCAATTGCTGCTGCTGCGATTAAATGTTGAGATTTCACTTTTCGAACTTCCCCTGCTTCCTGTTCAATTGTCATAAATCTATGTATGATTCCTAGTCCTCCTAGGTTCCCGATGGCAATTGCCATTTTGGATTCACAAACGGTGTCCATGTTGGCCGCAATTATTGGTATATCTATAGAATAATTTTTTGTAACCTTGGTTTTGAAATCGACCTCTGTTCTGGAGCGAATTTTATTATATTTGGGAACAATTAGCACATCGTCATAAGAATATCCCTTCGCAATTATCCTTGCCATAACATAACTAAATTATATCTGTTTAAAAATAAATATATGCTGTAGAATATACATTGAAAATTTGAGTTTCTAAAATTATTTGCTGGCAATTAATCTTTTTTCTATTCTATTCAGTTGTTTTTGGATGGCTTCTATTTCTCTTTCTGCCTTCCTGTTTACTGCATAATCATATTCCAACTGTTGTCTGTCTTTCTTTGACTGCCTATTTTGACTCATAAGAATAACTGGTGCTTGTAAGGCTGCTATACAAGACAATACTAAGTTTAGTAAAATAAACGGATATGGGTCCCATGAATTGATCCAGCCATAAACATTAACAGCCATCCATACAGCTAGGAATAATAAAAAACCAATAATAAATGTCCAAGAACCTGCCCAATTAGCAAGACCATCTGAAGATCTTTCACCGAATGTCCTTTGCCCATGAATTAATTGAGAAATTGGTTTCTTTACTTTTTTCACGAGATTATTTGGTTTCACATCTTTTTTAATCATAAAGTATCAAAGAGAAAGTGGTTTATAAAAGTTTTGCAGTACTGGGCTCTGGGACAAAAGTCAAGCATACAGCTGAAATAAATTTCTCCAAATAGTTTTACAAAAACAAACTGTATCAATTCTGTCATCTCTCTTTTGACCAATCCTCCATCCGAGCAATTTCTTATCAA
>Ga0233431_1002794_pt1 | contig 23069 bp, 22 predicted proteins | sample SI_118_April2016_FD_179867 | JGI IMG/M metagenome (GOLD analysis project Ga0233431, IMG submission 179867) | Seawater microbial communities from Saanich Inlet, British Columbia, Canada - SI_118_April2016_200_MG | ecosystem: Environmental > Aquatic > Marine > Inlet | place: Canada: British... | reverse complement strand
ATTCCCACAAAAACATTACCGTTTTCACCAATCAAAAAAGCGCCCTGTATTACATGGGGTTTAATGTCCGGAAAAAACCGTTCAATGACCTCTATTTTCGAAAGGCCATTGCCTTGTCCGTGGATAAACCCTTTATTGTAAAGCGGATCGTACAGGGTTACGCTGTTTTGTCCAACTCCATCATTCCTTCTGGCAATACCTTCTGGTATGATCCCAATGTCCTGAAATATGGGGAAGGATTAAGTCGGGAACAGCGGATCCGAAAAGCCTACAAGCTGCTGCGCGAATCGGGCTTCACCTGGGAACTGCCCCCCGTCGACGGTGAAGGGAAAGTGGTGAAGGGTCAGGGGATCCGCTATCCCGATGGAAACCCCATGGAAACCCTGACCATCCTGACCCCTCCCGCGGACTATGACCCCAAACGGGCCATGGTGGGCAACATGGTTCAGCAATGGCTTGAAATGCTGGGGATGCCCGTGGTTAAAAAAAGCCTCGCCCTGGGGTATCTGCTCAAGAAAGTCAAAACAAAGCGTGACTTTGACTGCTTTATTCTGGGTTACGGAAATCTTTCTCTGGACCCGGACTATTTGCGCAATTTCTTCATTTCCAGAAACAATAAACCCGGGGGCTGGAACACCAGCGGTTACAGCAACCCTCGCTTTGACAAAATTGCCGATGCCAGTGCCGATGCGCTGGATATCAACGAAAGACGGCAGCTCATCTCGCAGATGCAGAATATCATTATAGATCATGTGCCCTGGATCCCCCTTTACAGTCCGAAAGTGGCCGAAGGTGCCCGCCAGGACCGATTCACCGGATGGGTCTCCATGTTGGGAGGCATCGGAAACCGATGGTCTTTCTGTTGCATAAAACCCAGGTAGGGGCGAATCATCATTCGCCCTTTCCATAATATTCGTATACCGCCCAACCCAGGAGATGTTTGAATGGACTTTTTCTTTAACCCCAGAGGTATTGCGGTTCTGGGCGCCACCACCAAAGAAAAAAAAGGCGGATTTTCCATCATAAAAAACCTCATGGAAGGCTTTCAAGGAAACGTATACCCCGTCAACCCCCGGTATTTTGAAATCAATGGTCTTCCCTGCTTCGCCGAAATCGACCAGGTGCCGGACCCAGTGGATATGGCCATCATTTTTGTGCCGGCCCCCGCAGCACCTTCAGGGGTTCAGGCCTGTGCGGACCGGGGAATACCGGGCGTCATCATCCAAAGTGCCGGCTTTGCCGAAACCGGGGAAAAAGGAAAGGAACTGCAAAAGCAACTGGCCGAAATATCCCGCCGCACCGGCATCCGCATCTGGGGACCCAACTGCATGGGACTGATGGACGTGGTCCACAAAAAAGTTTTTTCTTTTGTGACACCCAGTATCTGGGAAGAGGGGCTGTTGCCCGGAGATATTTCCCTTGTGGTGCAAAGCGGAATGCTCTCCGCCGGGTTTCTCATCGACATGATGACCCGCGACAAACTGGGGGTGAGCAAAGCCTGCTCCATCGGCAACAAGATGGATGTCGATGAATGCGATATTCTAGAATATCTTCTGGCGGACCCGGATACCGCCGTCGTCGCCCTGTACCTGGAATCAATCCATGAGGGTCGGCGGTTTTTTGAGATCTGCAAAGGCGCCACAAAACCGGTGGTGGTCCTTCAGGGTGGAAAGAGCGAGAAAGGCGCCCGGGCCGCTTTGGGCCATACCGCCAGCATGGCGTGCAACAGCGCCATCATGAAAGGGGCCCTGGCCCAGGCGGGCGTGGTTCAGGCAGATGATTTCCGGCAGATGATGGATTTTTCCCGCACCCTCAGCCTGTTTCCCAAGGTACCCAGGCGCCGGCCCGCCCGAATTGCCGTTGCCACTTTCAGCGGCGGCGCCGGGATTGTCTCCAGCGACCTGCTGGATCACCACAAACTGGCCTTGGCGGATCTTTCCCGGGATACCCTGCACTTGCTGAAAGACGTTTTTCCCCCATGGATGCCCCCCTCCAACCCCATCGATCTCTGGCCGGCCATCGAACGCTCAGGGGTTGACAAGACTTACGGGAAAACCCTGGCGGCCGTATGTGCCGATCCGGGGGTGGATGCCATATTTTTACACTGTTTCGTGGGTGGCTTGATCTGGCGATTGAACCTTGAGCCGTTGGTTGAAACCGCCAGAAAAGCGGGCAAACCGATGTTTCTATGGCTCATCGGCAACGAAAAGAACTCTCAACGATTTCAGGGGGAAGCACGCCGCCTGAAGGTCCCGGTTTTTCGGGAGCTATCCCGGGCTGTGGAATGTATGGCGGCGGTTTTTTCATAATATCATCCCTCGAAAACAGCCCACATGATCCTTGACAAGGCGCACCATATTCGTTATGCCAACTGAAAATGTGGAACGCTTCCGAGGCCCTTACCTTAATTTACGAGTACCACAAATCATGATAGAAGATACAGACAAGAAAATTATCAGCCAGATCCAGAAGGACCTGCCGGTGCACCCCCGTCCCTTTGCAGTGATGGCCGAAAAAATCGGCATTTCGGAAGAGGCGTTCATCGAAAGGGTCAGGCAGCTCAAAGATATGGGCATCATCCGCCGTTTTGGCGCAACACTCCGTCACCAGGAAGCCGGCTTCAGAGCCAACGCCATGATCGCCTGGAAAGCCCCCGAAGGCACCGTCAGTGAATTGGGAAAGACCCTGGCCCGTTTCAAGGAGGTTTCCCACTGCTACCACAGGGCGTCTAAGGGTGACTGGCCCTACAATCTTTATACCATGGTTCATGGGGGCAGTCGTCAAGAATGCCGCGAGATTGCCGAGCGGATGAGCGCCGCCACGGACCTCAACGAGTACGCCGTTTTGTTCAGCGAAAAAGAATTCAAGAAAACCAGCATGGAGTATTTTACATGAGAGAAAAATCAAAAATCCTGTTTGAAAAAGCCAAAAAACTCATCCCCGGCGGTGTGAACAGCCCCGTCAGGGCGGGAAAGTCCGTGGGGATGGACCCCCCCTTCATTGCCTCCGCCAAAGGTGCTCTCATCTGGGATGCGGACGGCAACGAATACATCGATTATGTGGCCTCATGGGGTCCCATGATTCTCGGTCATGCGCACCCTGAAGTACTGGAGGCGGTCATAAAAAGCGCCGAACGGGGCACCAGCTATGGGGCACCCACGGAAGGCGAAGTCACCATGGCCCAGGCCATAGTGGACAGGGTCGCTTCCGTTGAGACGCTCCGCATGGTAAATTCCGGTACCGAAGCCACCATGAGCGCCATTCGACTGGCCAGGGGCTATACGGGTCGGGACAAAATCGTGAAATTCGACGGCTGCTACCACGGCCATGCGGACAGCCTGCTGGTGTCGGCCGGTTCAGGGCTTGCCACCTTGGGCATTCCCGGAAGCCCGGGGGTTCCGGAGGATGTGGCCCGGCACACCATTTCACTTCCCTACAACAACATATCCGCCGTTAAAACGGCCTTCGACCGATTCGGGTCCGAAATCGCCTGTGTCATTGTGGAACCGGTCCCCGGGAATATGGGGGTCATTATCCCGGATCAAACCTTCCTGGAAGGCCTTAGACGCATTACCGAGCAGCACGGAGCCGTCCTTGTTTTTGACGAAGTGATTACCGGGTTCAGACTGTCCCAAGGCGGCGCACAGGAAATATTGGGCATCACCCCCGACCTCACCTGTTTCGGGAAAATCATCGGCGGCGGTCTTCCGGTGGGCGCCTATGGCGGAAAAGCGGAAATCATGGCCCGCATCGCCCCGGATGGGGATGTTTACCAGGCGGGGACCCTGTCTGGAAATCCCCTGGCCATGGCTGCGGGTGTGGCCACCCTGAACATTCTGAAACGAGAAGACCCCTATGGGGAGCTCAATGGGAAATGTGAAGCGCTTTTCAAGGGGCTTGAAAAAGCGGCTCAAAAAGCGGGCATACCGGTGACGGTAAACCGTATGGGTTCCCTGGGAACTCTTTTTTTTACCCCGGAAACCGTAACGGATTTTATAACAGCGCAAACGGGCAACCCGGACATTTTCCGGCAATACTTTCGAAACATGCTGGATCGAGGCATATACCTGGCGCCCTCGCCTTTTGAAACCACCTTTCTCTCAATGGCCCATACAACAGAAATGATCGAAGAAACAATTCATCGCGCTGCAGAAACCTTTGAAATCATAGCGCAAGGAATTTAACCCCTCAGGCTTGCCATTTCCCACATCAGTATTATGGTTGAAGTTCTATTTTTTATAAGAAAGGGATTCATGAATGTCTGAAATTGAAAAAATGAAAATCGCCCTTGATTTCTCCAAAGGAGATGGGCTGCTCCCAGCCATTGCCCAGGACGCCGCATCGGGGAAAGTATTGATGCTCGCTTATATCAACAAAGACGCTTGGGATAAAACCCTTGAAACCGGCCAAGCCCACTATTGGAGCCGATCCCGACAGGAGTTGTGGCATAAGGGGGGCACTTCCGGGCACGTTCAGGTCATCAAGGGCGTGTTTGCGGACTGCGATGACGACACGGTTGTCTTTCAGGTGGAACAAATTGGGGGTGCCGCCTGTCACACGGGTTATGAAACCTGCTTCCACAAAAAAATTGCCCCCGATGGCACTGTGACCATTGTGGGAGAAAAAGTATTTGATCCGGAGAAGGTATACAAAAAATGAAAACACTGAAATTCGGCATCCCCAAAGGAAGCCTTCAAAACGCAACCATCGGTCTGTTTGAAAAATCCGGCTGGAAAATCACCGTCAACAGCCGGAGCTATTTCCCCGACATCAATGATCCTGAGATTGAGTGCGCCATTTGCCGGGCCCAGGAAATGTCCCAATATGTGGAAAACGGCACCCTGGACGCTGGCCTCACCGGCAGGGACTGGATCGAGGAAAATGAATCCCAGGTGGTCACTGTTGATGACCTGATCTACTCCAAAGTAAGCCAGAACCCTGCCAGGTGGGTACTGGCCGTACCCGCCGGCTCAAACATCAAAACCCTTCAAGACCTCCAGGGAAAAAAGGTTGCCACGGAGCTGGTCAATTTCACCCGAAAGTTCTTTGAAGAAAAAAATATTGACGTGAAGGTCTCTTTTTCGTGGGGGGCCACGGAAGCGAAGGTGGTTTCGGGCCTGGCGGATGCCATCGTTGAAGTCACCGAAACCGGAAGCACCATCCGGGCCCACGGCCTCAAGATTATTCACGACCTCATGGAGACCAATACCCAGTTGATCGCAAACCGGGACGCCTACCAGGACGAGTGGAAAAAACAGAAGATCTCCCAGATTATCCTGCTTCTCAAAGGGGCTTTGCGAGCCGAAAACATGGTGGCGCTTAAAATGAATGTTCTGAAGCAAAATATTGAAGCCGTCACCGAGATCCTGCCGAGCCTGAACGCCCCCACCGTCGCGGGCCTTCACCATTCCGACTGGATATCCGTCGAAACCGTCGTGGATGCCCGGGTGGTCAGAGACCTCATTCCACAGCTGATGCACGCGGGCGCCCAGGGAATCATCGAATACGCCCTGAACAAAGTGATTTAAGACCGACATTGAATCAATCGAGAATAAACCCATGAACAAAATCGCTGAACGGACCCGGAATATCCCGCCCTTTATCGTCATGGACGTGTTGGAAAGGGCCCATGAACTGGCAAGACAAGGGCGTGACATTATCCACATGGAAATCGGGGAGCCTGACTTTCCGACACCCGAGTGTATCTGTGAAGCGGCCAAAGAGGCCATTTCAAGAGGCGAAACCCACTATACCCACAGCCTGGGCCTGCTGGAATTGCGGGAAGCCATCTGCCGGCATTACCACGAAAAATACAGTGTCAGTATTGACCCTGATCGCATCCTGGTGACGTCGGGCACGTCCCCTGCCCTGTTCATGGTCTTCTCAGCCCTCCTGGAAGCGGGAGAAGAAGTGATCATGACCGATCCCCATTACCCCTGCTATCCCAATTTTGCAGAATTTTTGGGGGCCAGGCCCAGCCGGGTAAAGGGGTATGAAGAAGACGGATTTCAGCTCCGCCCCGAAGCGGTGAAAAAAAATATCGGCCCGAAAACCCGGGCGATCCTCATTAACTCCCCTGCCAACCCCACCGGCAACCTGCTTAGCAAGGACCGAATGGCGGAAATTGCACAACTGGGGCCGCCCATCATATCCGACGAAATTTATCACGGCCTGGTTTATGGAGAAACGGAACATTCCATCCTTGAATTCACGGATAACGCCTTTGTGCTTAACGGTTTCTCCAAGAATTTTGCCATGACCGGGTGGCGTCTGGGCTACTTAATTGCGCCCCCCCAATTCATCCGGCCCATGCAGAAAGTGCAACAGAACTTTTTCATATCCGCGGGAAGCGTCTCCCAATGGGCCGGTGTTGCCGCCCTGAAACATGCCCAAAAAGATGTCGATCGCATGCGGGATGTTTATAACGAACGCCGAAAATATATGATCAAGCGGGTTCGGGAGCTGGGTTTCGGCGTTGCCGTAGAACCGGCCGGCGCTTTTTATATGCTGGCCAACGCCCGCCACCTCTGTGAAAGCTCCTATGATCTGGCCTTTGAAATTCTTGAAAAAGCCAATGTGGGCGTATCACCGGGCATCGATTTCGGACAAAACGCCGAAGGCTATATCCGATTTTCTTATGCCAATTCCCTTGAAAATATCAAAGAGGGGTTGAATCGGATCGAGCGGTTTCTAAAATCCCATGGACGTTGAATTCATCAAAAGCGCTTTCAAGGAAGAACACTATCCCCCACCCGACAGGCCGGAGGTCGCTTTCGCCGGAAAATCCAACGTGGGGAAATCGAGCCTTCTCAACACCCTTGTAAACCGCCGAAAACTGGCCAGGACCAGCAGCACGCCGGGCAGGACCCAAGCCATTAATTTTTTCCGTTTCGGCAAAACCCTTCACCTGGTGGATCTCCCCGGATACGGGTTTGCACGGGTGCCCGTGAAGGTCAAAAAATCCTGGGGGGTCATGGTGGAGAACTACCTTCGAACCCGCAGAACCCTCAAGGCGGTGGTGGTGATTCTCGATATCCGCAGGGATCCCTCCACAGGAGATGAAGACCTCATCAACTGGTTGAATCATTACGATATCGAACCGATCCTCGTTCTTACCAAGGCGGACAAAATTTCCCGCCAGCAAACCAAAAGAAGGGCTCATCTCATTACCAGCGGTCTGAAAGGGGTCTCTTTTTCCGAACCCGTCATTTTCTCCTCCCACACCCGGCAGGGCGTGGCGGAATTATGGAAAAAGATCAACGAGACGGCACTCCCCCAAACAACCTGACTTCATCCATATACGAACTGCCAAGATGCGTTGAATGGAGGACAATTACCCATATTGAAAAGCATATCGGTATTTGACCCCCATTTAACCCAACCACAATATGTAAAGTCACCCCTGATTGCGTGCGTTCCGGAATATCGCTTTTTTCCTTGACAGAGGATTCGGGTTGCCATAAATTGTCGACAATCGACAATCCCTATCCTGGGAGGCAGTTCAGTGGAGTCAACCCGCCATGGGACATATGATGCCATCGTTGTTGGAACCGGGCCCGGAGGGGCAACAGTTGCCCGGGAGCTTTCAAAACAAAACCAGAATATCCTGATCCTTGAACGGGGCGATAACTGGCGTATACGCGGAACAGGCTGGCAGGCCGCGCTTGCCGGTGGCGTTCCGGGGCGCAGTCTTCTCATGACCTATAACGCCCTTGCCATGGTCAGGGGGATCACCACCGGTGGAAGTTCCGTGTTCTATTATGCCACGGCGTTTGACCCGCCGGTGGAAATGCTAAAATCCCATGGACTGGATATCACAGCGGAGGTTGCGGAAATCCGGGAGGAACTGCCCACAGCCCCCCTGAAGGACGAACTGGTGGGGCCGGGTGCAACACGCATCATGGCCAGTGCCCGGGAGCTTGGTTATGCGTGGAACAAGCTGCCCAAGTTTATCTATCAGGAGAAGTGCCGGCCGGGTTGCTGGCGGTGCAACTATGGCTGTCCCTTTGGGGCCAAATGGAACGCCCGTCACTTTATCGACCGGGCCGTGGAAAATGGGGCGACCCTGGTATCACGGGCCAGGGTTCACAAGGTACTCGTTGAAAAGAATACCGCCGTGGGGGTGGCCTATAAACGGTGGGGAACGGCTCACAGGGCGTACGCACCTAAAATCATTCTGGCAGCCGGCGGGATCGGTTCACCGGTAATTCTCCGGAAAAGCGGGATCTACACGGCAGGCTACGATTATTTCTTTGATCCCCTCATCTCGGTCATGGGCACGGTCAAAAATCTCGGCGGCGGCCGGGAGATCCCCATGGCAACCGGGGTACACATGGAAGACGAAGGGTATGTGATGACCGACATGACCGTTCCCCGGAGCCCCTACATGTTGTTTGCAGCCCAGGTGTTCCGGCTGCACAAGCTGTTTTCGCACGGGAACACCCTGCAGATCATGATCAAGGCCAAAGATAGCCTGAGCGGGCGGGTCACCTGGAACGAAGGGGTGCGCAAGCACCTGCTTGACAGCGATCGACAAAAGCTCCTCAAGGGGTATGACCGGGCCAGGGAGATCCTGGCCAATGCCGGGGCTGCGGGGATTTTCAAGAGCTGGTACATCGCGGCCCACCCCGGCGGCACGGCCAAGGTGGGGGATGTGGTGGATGCCGACCTGCAAACCCAATATGACAATCTATATGTGTGCGATTGTTCGGTCATACCGGAAGCTTGGGGACTGCCGCCCACGTTTACCCTGCTCGCCCTGGGTAAACGCCTGGCAAAACGGTTGGCCAGGTGAGCTATAGATTCTTACGCAAATACGCTGAGATCGCATCTCTTGCTTTTGTAACCCCTTGGAGCTGCTGTGTTGATTTTTGAACCGCAGAATATCCAACAAGGAATATCCAATATCGAAGGAGAACTTCATCATTGGACATTCCTTGTTCGACATTGGATATTCGCTGTTAAAATTACAAATATCCTTGGCTAAAATTCATTTGAGAGGAGATTCCGGCCCATGTCCGGCCCCGAATTTGAAAATCCGACGCTGACTGACGTCCTCGCTAAAGCCGCGAAAACGCCTGAGATCCGGCATCTTCTGAAGGCCCTCTTATCCGGTGCGCTAAAGGGATGGGGCGAAAAAGGCGCTATTCGGTCTCAACTTGCCGGGCATGCGGGACGGATCCTCAAAAAGCAGGGTGTGGCATCAGGGGATAAGGGTGTGCACCCGGATCTGGTCGATCTGCTGCAACATCCGAAGGTCGTGTTGTATATCCGTAATCAACTGCCGGTTTTAACAAGTCGCCTGCTGGAGCTGGCCGATCGGGTGGCATATTCCTTTGAAAACGCGGATCAAAAACAGCAAACAATGTTGTTCGACCAACTCGCGGCCTCCTTTGATTCCGATAAAACCGGTCGTATCATCGCCTCCCTGGCCGGCACCCTTGACCGGCTGCACGAAAACGATCCGACCGTGTTGGCCGACAAGGTTGTCCAGATCCTGAAACAGGTTTTAGCCCAGCTTGATTTCGGGGAGCTCAAGGGCGTGTTCGCGAATTCAGAACGCGATCTAAGGGCCCTGGGGACAGAATTCAATGATCTCCTGTTTGAATATCCTGCCAAACTGATTCTGATGTTGTCTTTTATTCCCGGGCTATCCAACCATCTGCTCTTTTATGGTGAAGACCTTCTAAAACGGTTTAATGCGTTGCCGGCCGATATCCTGGCCGATCTGCTCATATCGTTTTTTAAAGAAACCGATGCCCGGACAGCCGGGAAGCTGATCAACAACCTGGCGGAATTCATCCACCAGGTCCATACCGGCAGTGCGTTAACCGGTGATGGCGGGATGCCGCAGTTCTCAGTGGAGTTGGCCGACAAAACAAGGACAGCGCTGGAAGCTGTGGACACGGAACTGCTTTTCAAGGCTGCCAATGCCCTTGTCGATGGCCACGAGGCCCTGCGGACCTCGCTGTATGCTGCGGCAGGCGAAGATCAGGATTTCCCGGCGCTTGCCCTGAAGCATCGCGTTGCCAGGACAAACGCCAAAAACAGGCTGGCCCGGCAAAAGCTCGATCTTCTGGAAGACCTTGGGGAAGAAGCGTCCGCGGCGGCCATTTCAGCCGGTCTTTCAGAATGGAACGCCTACGAGTTTGCCGAAGTAATCAATGCGGTCTGCGCCGCGGCCAACAACCTGCAGCAACAGTCACCGGATATGGTGAAACATATGGTGTCTGAATTTGTCAATACATTGGATCTCTATGAAATTGAGGAAACGGTCAACTGGCTCTCACGTGACCTCACCCAAACATTCAAACCGATTTTACAAACCGTGCTGCCGGTTGTCATCCAGGATGTCGTCAGCTGCCTGGAAACCGATAACGGCGAAAATGGCGAAGCGATCACCGAGATGCGGACCCGACTGCGCCGTTTCATTATGGATGAGGAAAAAAGCGGATGAAAAAGGTGTTTACGGAGGCCGCCACCCGGCTTAACATCCCCGCCATTCAAAAATGGAAAGAAGCGGGCGGCAAAGTGGTCGGCTATACCTGTTCTTTTACCCCGGTGGAACTGTTTTACGCCGCCGGGATACTGCCGGTTCGCCTGCGGGGAATCGATGCCACCAGCATGGAAATCGCCGATGCTTACTACGGTCCCTTTGTATGCAGTTTCCCCAAAGCCCTGCTCCAGCTCGCCGGCAGCGGGCGCTACGCCTTCCTGGACGGGGTCGTTATCTCCAACGGGTGCGATACCATGCGCCGGCTGGACGACTGCTGGCGAAAAATGGGGCAGGATATGCCAGGGACGGCGCCGCCCTGGTTTTATTATGTGGACGTGCCCCACAAACCCGATGGCCATGCCCGGGACTGGTATGTCAATCAGATCAAAAAGATGATGGCCGCGGTTGAAAAGCAATTCCATGTCACCCTTACCGAAGAGGCGCTTGGGCGGGCTGTCAGAAAGCAGAACAACGTCCGCCGACTATTGTGGGAGCTTGAAAAACTGCGGCAGGCCGATGACCTGAAAGTGACCGGGGCCGAAGCCTATGCGGCCATTGTCGCCGGCACGGTCATGCCCAGGGACGATTATGCCGCCCACCTTGCCGATCTGATTGATGATATCCGCACCCGAAAGGCGGATGTCGCGGCCGATCGAAAGCGACTCTTTTTAAGCGGCAGTGTGTGCGATGATTTTGATTTGATCAGCCTGATCGAAGAATCGGATGCGGTCGTGGCCGGTGAAAATGTCTGTTTCGGTGTCCGGACGGCAGAGGATTATGTAGAGGAAACCGGTGACCCGGTGGCCGCGCTGGCCGCCAGGTATCTGTCCGGATCGGTGTGCCCCCGCATGCTGGGCTGGTACCGGGAGAGGGCCTCCATGCACATGCAAAGGATCAAACACCTGAAAGCCGACGGGGTTATCCTGCAGAATATTCGGTTCTGCGATCTGCACGGTTCTGAAAACGGCCTGTTTGAACGGGATCTTGAAAAAAACGGGCTGCCCGCCCTGAGAATCGAACGGGAATATGGCCCCCTGGTTGACCGGGGCCGGCTTAAAATGCGGGTGGATGCGTTTATCGAACAACTGACGAGCCAAAAAAAGAGCACTCTCAGAGGGAACCATGCGACCTGAATTAAAGGAGTACAATCTGGACTGGCTTTTTGCGGCAACGTTCAATGTCTCCAGGAACCTGTGCAACGCCACCCCGGGTGAGCTCAAAGCCATGTTCGACTATATCCCCTATGTCCGGCCCCTGCTGGAACCCCTGCTGGCCACGGGTAAGCCGGCCATGACCTTCCTTGATTTTTTCGGGGACTACTACACCGACATTGTCCATGCCCGGGAAAACAACAAGAAGGTGGTCATGACCACTTTTTGCTTTGACCCCTCTGTGTTTCATGCGATCGAGAATCTGGTGCCGGTTACCCTGGAAATCGGTACGGCGCTAACCTCCATGCTCTGGAAACGCGGGTCATCGGATTTCATGGATTATTGCACCGAGATCGGTTTTTCCGAAACAGGCTGTTCGTCGCAAAGAGGCGCCATGGGCGCGTACCTGGCCGGGCTGGGCGCAAAGATCGATCTGGTGGCCCTGAACATGGGCGGGGTGTGCGACACCAATGCCAACGCCTACAGCTTTGCCGCCCAATACCTGGATATCCCCTATTACGGCCTGGATTATCCAGCGAACCTCACGTCCGCGGAGGTACAGGATTACCACCACAAAGACTACCGGGCCCTGATTCAGTTCATACAGGACAATACCGGCTGCCGGTTTGATATAGACAGGCTCAGGGAAGTGCTGGAGGAGAAGAAAAAGCAGGATGACCTGATGAATGAACTGGAGGAGATGCAGCGCCTGGTTCCCAACCCGGTTCCGGGCATCTACCACGTGATGATCTACGCCGGCCGCTATATCTTCTCGGGCAAAAAGAAATATACCCAGATGCTTCGGGAGATGGTAGCAATCGTGCGTGAAACGGCCGAGCAGGGCCGTTCCGGCCTTAAGCACGGCCCCGAGCGGAACCGCTCTTTTCTTGCCTATATCGACAATTACAGCCTGGGTATCGCCATGATCGAGTGGTTTGAAAAAAAGGGGATCTCCCACGTGGGCAGCATTTTATCCCGAACCTTTGCGGAAACCGCCCCCTATACCACCGGCGTCCCCGGCACAAGCTATCGGATCGATACCACCAGTCTGGACACCATGATCGACTCCATGGCGGATATCAATGCCCGCATGCCCATGACCCGGACCATCCGGGGACCCTACGACGCACCCAACATGTGGCTGGAAGACACCATCTCCCTTGCCAGAATGTACCAGGCCGACTGCTGCATCTACTGCGGGACCCCCGGCTGTCGAAACACCTGGTCAAATGTCAAGCTGCTGGCCAGGGATCTCGAAAGCGTCGGGTTCCCGACCCATATTGTCCATGCCGATAGTTTTGACACCCGGGTGGAAGCCTGGGAAACCACCCAGATGCGGCTGGAAGAATTTTATAAGATAAGGGGATTGTTATGACCATTACCGCCGGGTGCGATGTGGGCTCGCTGACCAGCAAGGCCGTCGTGATGAAAAACCGGAGAATCCTGGGCGCGGCCATTATCCGGTCCGGACCCAAACCCGCTGAATCGGCCGCCCAGGTCATGGCCGGGGTTCTTGAACAAACCGGACTCTCACAAAAAGAGGTCGCCTGCTGCGTCGGGACCGGGTACGGCCGGGAGAAAATCGCCTTTGTGGACCAGGTTGTCTCTGAAATCTCCTGCCACGCAAAGGGCGCCAGATGGCTGGTGCCTTCCGCCCGGACCATTTTCGACATCGGCGGCCAGGATTGCAAAGTCATTAAACTGGATCCCCACGGGAATCTCGAGAAATTCGTCACCAACGACAAATGCGCGTCCGGTACCGGCCGCTTTCTGGATGTTATGGCCAAGGTGATGAATATGAAGGTCTCCGATCTGGGGAAGTTAGCCGCCAAATCAGACGCACCGGTCACCTTTGCCTCGGTCTGCACGGTCTTTGCCCAGGCCGATGTCATCAAACACATTAATGCGCGCCGGCCGGTCGCAGATATCTGTGCCGGTATCAATACGGCCATGGCCAACCGGGTCAGCATGCTCGCCAATACCATCAAGCTGGAAAAAGATATCTGCATCACCGGCGGGGTCGCCAAAAATGACGGCGTGGTCAAAGCGCTGAACAAGATACTGGGGTGCCGCATCAAACAGATAAAGCGGGTTGACCCCCAATTGACCGGTGCGGTGGGGGCGGCGCTCTTTGCCCTTGAAAAGAACAACGGTGACAAGAAGTGATTCCAACGACACCCCTGACCCAGACGACCGGAGGAGAAGCATGTTGACAGCAGGCTGTGATGTGGGATCAAGAACCGCAAAAGCCGTGATCCTGAAAAACGATACCATCCTGACCGATGCGGTGATCTCGGCCAGACTGGATCCAATTGAATCTGCCGAAAATGTCATGGATATGGCCCTTGAACAAGCCGGTCTGGCCCTGGAAGACATCCAGAAAATCATCGGGACCGGCTACGGGCAGCAGCAGATACCCTTTGCCCATACCTGTGAATCTGAGATCGTCTGCCACGCCCGGGGGGCTTTCTGGAACATGCCCACGGCGAGAACCATTGTGGATATCGGCGGGCAGGATTCAAAAGCCATTAAACTCGACGCGGATGGACGGGTCATTCGCTATTCCTACAACGACAAGTGTGCGGCCGGAACCGGCCGCTTCCTGGAGATCATGGCCGATGCTCTGCAGGTTGATCTCGATGAAATGGGCGCCTGTGGCCAAACCTATCAAGAAGAGATCAGCATATCGAACCAATGCGTTATTTTTGCGGAAACCGAAGTGGTATCGTTGATAAACGAAGAAAAGGACGTGGCCGACATTTTAAATGCACTGCACTGTTCGCTCAGTAACCGGGTGGCTTCCCAGGTTCGCAGTCTGCTCATTGAAGAAGATGTGGTCATGACCGGTGGCGTGGCCAAAAACGTCGGGGTGTTCGATGCACTGGCCCAGGGACTCGGGGTGGAATTAAAACCATTGGAAGGCATTGACCCCCAGATTAACGGTGCCCTGGGGGCTGCCTTGATTGCAGCCGATGGAACTAATTGAAAATTTTTAATGACATTATCGCGGAGATCGACCGGTATAAATACGCGAAATGCAAACCGGGCGGATACCGGGTGATTCCCGCCGATCACGATTCGGCATGGCCCGGCGCCGAGAACCGTGACATCATCCTGATGCCGGATCTGGCCGTGGAATTCGGCAGCCCGGAAACGGCATCGGTCTCGTTTGGCGTCTGGACCGGAGATGACGCCTTGGTCAATGACGGGCAAATTACCCTCATGGGCCCGGATGTGACCGAAACTTCAAAAAAAGAAAACCCTTTCGGGAAAATCGTGATCACCGGGGTTTCAGGGTTTGATGAAACCAATGCCTTTCAACGCAACCGGGAGATCTACCTGAAAAAATTTGATCTGGCGCTCAAAGGACACATGCTCCGATCCGCCTCCCATTACATGGCTGAATGGCACCGTATAAGCCAGGCGGCCGTCACCGACGGGTTTTCTTTTGGGCATCTTGGCAGCGCGCTGATCCGAGCATACAAGACGCTACCGTATGTAACATCGGTGGAAGTTATTTTTGTCACCACTTCTGATGAGGATGTCACCGACCTCTATGATCTGGGGAAACGCTCCACCCGCATCATACAAGCCATGGGCAAAATGGTAAACGAGACTGCGGTTGACTGCGCGGACTGCGAGTATCAGGACCTGTGCCGGGATGCGGGCGAGCTGCGCAGACTGCGGGATGAACTGGCCAAAAAGAAACGGGGCGGCGCGCCCGTACGGAGGGTCGGTCATGCCAATTGAAAATCAAACGCCGGGTCCGATGCCAAATAAGCCCGTAATCCTGGCGGTCTGCGGCAAAGGCGGGGTGGGCAAAACAAGCATCAGCGCACTGATTGTCAGGCGCTTGTCCGAAGATCCGGCCAATCGAATTCTGGCCATTGATGCAGATCCGGCCGTGGGGCTTTCCTTTCCACTGGGGATTACGGTAAAAAAAACGGTGGATGATATCCGAAATGAATTGATCGAACGGCTTAAAAAGGGTGACGCCACCGACAGAAAAGAGATGGTCCGATCCCTTGATTACGCACTTTTCAATGCGCTGGAAGAGAAAGACAATATCGCCTTTTTGGCCATCGGCCGGCCGGAGGGGGATGGCTGCTATTGCCGGGTAAACGCCCTTTTGAAGGATATCATCCGGGAGATCGCCGTAAATTTTGACTACGTGATTATTGACGCTGAAGCCGGGATAGAACAAATCAACCGGCGGGTTATGGAGATGGTGACCCACCTTCTGCTGGTGTCGGACACCTCTTTAAAGGCCCGCACCATCGCGGAAACCATTCACCGGGTGGCACAACAAAAATGTGCCCTTGAAAAATCAGGCGTGATCTTCAACAAAATGCGAGATCCGCAAGAGATCGATGCAATGGGTGCCATATCGAGCCTTGAGATCTGGGGAGCTCTTTTTGAAAATGATCGTTTGCGTGAGTTTGACCGGGAAGGCCGCAGCTTTTTCCAATTTCCTGACGAGGACATCCTCAACCAGCTGGATGAAGCCATAAACGCCTTTCTGTGAGGGTGCCCGGCCAATGGTGGCGGAATAAAATGGAACGAGGCAATAAAAATGCCCTTGAATAACAAGGCCAATCTGTCCGAACAGATCGCCGATCATATTACCGATAAAATTATCCGCCTGGAGATCCGTCCGGGCGAACGGATTATGGAAACCAGGATTGCCGATGAGCTGAAAGTCAGCCGCAGTCCGATTCGCGAAGCACTCCATATCCTGGAGAAAAATCGGCTGGTGGAACTGATCCCCCGGCGCGGGGCCCGGGTCACGGAATTGCCGGAAACCTTTATTGTCCAACTTTGTGATATCCTGACTGCCTTATTCCGTCTCATGGCCCGGCAGTGCGTGGAAAATGGTACAGCCGAGAATCTTGAAGCAATCGATGCGGCCGCAAAAAGAAGCCGTGATTGCGTGGCCCGGGAGGATGTCTACGGTTACTATACCGCCTTGTTTGATTTTGCCGTGGCCACATTAAAAGCAACCCATAACCCGCTACTCGAGCAGTTGATCCAAGAGCTTTTGCCCAATGTCCAGAGACTCATCTATGCCTCTTTCTCTATCCAGAAAGAAACCCTTGAGAAAAATATGGCCGCGGTCATGACCGGAAACCAATACCTTCAGGAACGCAACGCAAAGATGGCCGAAATGGAAGTGTCACATTACATTGAAAAGGCAAAGGCCTTTGCACTGGAAAATAATATTTTCCCAACGTCGTGATGTTAGGGCCGTCGGCTTGATTGAAAACCCGCTGGAATTCGAATAGAATTGCGTTGTTCCTCTGTGCCACCCAAACAGCTGTTATTTCAAAGGGTTTTTAGGGCGCTGATATTTTTTGTTTTTCGGGGAAAGCAAAAATATCCGGAGACACTTTTCGTTTGATTTAATTCTAATCAGAAACAAACAAATCGTGAATATTTTTCTCTTGTTCCACAGGATAAATTTTTCTAAACTCACCGTTGAAAAAGCGATTTCTAAACAGGAGGAAAGTCCTATGAAAATAGAAGGTTTTAAAAGTATTCGTGAACAATTCTATTCAAGAACCAAAAAAACCTCGGTTTTCATTATGTCTTTAGTGTCATTGACCTTGGTAATTTTCATTGCAGCTTTTATATCCTGCAGCAGCGATAGTGGCAGCAGCAATCCCACAATTAGCTTTGTCGATGTTTATGATGGTGAAACATTTAGCAAAGATGATGATGTTAATCCCACTACGGCAATGGTGGATATCCCAATAAGAATAAAGGGAACAAATATTGGAGATAATTACAGGATAGAAATATTTGTAAACGCAACTATCACTGTTGACGGTTTGGAAATACCCGGTTTTGAGCATTATTCAAATATAATGAGCGATAACAGCGTTATACATATAGTAGCGCTTTTCCCGAACGCAAATAGCATAAAAGCCTTTCTTTTAGAGGGGGATTCAACTAATGAGATCGCATCCGCCGAAATAACCCTGAATTCAAGCTGTCCACTTCTGAGAAGTTCGAGTGGCATAGAATCGCTTATTTCTGAACAGCAATTCAACCAGATTACAGCAGATGCCAGAAATAACCCTGCATGTGTTGAGGCCAACGCTGAAGCGCTTGGACTTCCTATGGAAAATGGCAAGCCGATGATAAATGGCAAATGGTACTATACTTATGAATACTTTCGGGATGCCATGAAAGCCATTACGCAATTTGCCGGAGAGGGCGATGAAAATACCAGGAAGCTTGAAATAGCAGCCTTTTTTGCCAATGTTGCGCAGGAAACCGGCAGCGGTCAGACGTATGGCGCAGGCTGTTTTATACAGGAAGGAGCTGGGTCGGCTCAGCATAGTTGTAACTTTGATGGATGTAACAATGACAAGGAAGTCCAATGCGTTCCTGATCCTGATCCAGAAAAGCCCAACAATACGCTCTGCGGTGGCGATGGTGTTGGATATCCCGGACGCGGACCTCATCAGCTGACCTATAAGTACAATTACCAGGCGTATGGCGAGGGTATGGATGAAGGCGACAAGTATGTCAAAAACCCGGATCTTCTTACCCAGGAACCATTGACAGGAATATCCGGCAGTTTATGGTTCTGGAATCGTACGACGCCGGGATGGGGCGGAAGAATGAATCCACCCGAAAAGCCTTCCGCCCATGATGTCATGACTCACAAGTGGAAACCATCAGAAAATGATATCAAGGGAAACCGTACGATTGAAGATCCTAACCGCGACTTCGGCGTGGTGATAAACATCATAAACGGCGGCGTTGAATGCGGCCCTAATGCTGGATCAAAGGAAAAGGCACAGAGCAGGGTGAACTATTACAGGGCCTATGCCGAAATTCTTGGGGCTGAAATTCCCGCAACACAAACCGATAAAGATCTGAATTGCGCCAACCAGGCGAATTTTGGCGTGTGCCCTTCTCCAAGCGAATTTGAATGTTGTTATATACCATACAATCAGCAGAATCCCTGCAAGTGTCATGCGGTCGACGAACAGGGGCAGTGCGTCCCGGAGTAATCAAAATGCTTATGGCTGATCGTAAAAAAGGAAAAATAATCAGCCATAAGCAGCGGAAAGTTGAGTCTTGGTAAATTCCCGATGCACGCGACGGTAGCCGCATATTCTGCTGAACAGGTCGGGAAAGGTGTTTTTTTGAGTGAAACCGCTATTTGGCGGCGGAAGCCTTGCTGACCGCCGTGATTAGCCCGGCAGCCCCTTTATTGATAGCATCGTGCTTCACCAAAATATCCGTCGGGCTCACCTTCTTGTCGTAATAGGCATCATTCAGCTTGCCTCTGACCCCCACCACGGCACCATCCACAGACACGCCTCCGAAGAGCCCTTTGGAGCGTGAGAAGCTTATGATATCCGCGCTGAGATTGGCCGTAGCAGCCGCAGCCCCGACGCCAACCGGACCAACGGCAATCGAGCCATCAGCGCCCAGTTTAAAATTGTTCGACAAAAAGGCCGTGACGCCGCGATCGGTCATCGCCAATAGAATCACTTCAGAGGCGGATCCTCCGATCTGTAAGCCAAAGCTTGCTTCACCCATGGTGTAAAAGGCGGGGCCAAACCACTTATTGCTCTTTTTGTCGCGCGCCAAAAACAACCCGCTCCCTCCGGATGCGCCCACGATGAAGGCTCCTTTAAGGACGGAAGGCGAAATGAAAACCCCTTTCGCCTTTTTTATCAGGTCACGGAACCCGTTCATTTCTTTAGCGGTTACAAAACTGTTGAAACTCATCTTGGCCTTTTCCACCAGATTCTTTGCATTGGTGGCATCATCTGCCAGGACCGGTACTGCGCTGAGCAGAAAAAACATCCCTGCAAACAATACGACCATCGGTGTAAGAAAAACCTTCGATAACGATTTCATCTTCACTTCCTCCTTTTTTGATTTTATGAATCTTCTCAGTCGATCCTGTTTCAACTCACGCACCATGGTGAGGCAAAAAGATTCATTTTTTAAGTACTTTGCATAAGCGCATTCAGCTTGCGCCTGAAAAGCTGATTTAACTATCTAACCTATTTTCTTTCCGGAAACCGGGAAAATCTAATTGCCCTGCTTACCCGCGTTATACCCCTGTTGATACGCACTCTTCTCCGATTCTTTATGCTTCCCGTAGAGATACCCGCCGCCGGCGCCTGCCGCACCACCGATGGCGGCGCCCAGAGCGGCATTTCCGGCAATGGCGCCGATTATGGCACCGCCGGCAGCACCCATGGCACCGCCGCTCAAGGTCCTCTGACCCGTGTCACTCATTCCCGCGCATCCTCCCAGTACGAGGCAGGTGGCAATCATCAATGCAATTACAATTTTCGTCATTTCTATCTCCTTTCTCATATGGATTGATTTACGGTTTGCAGGGAAATTTCTCAATGAGGAACCGGAACCAGGTTTCAACCGGTTCTTCGTTTGTGTATTCAGGATGCTTTTTTGCGTAATCCACAAACATTTTCAGAACCATGGCCCGCGGTGGCCGTGGATCAGGTATGCAGACCATGGGGCTTCCGGACGGACCTGCATTTTCCGCCATATGGTAGTGATAGGCCCCCACCAGAAAACCGTAGCAGAAACTGACGGCTTCCCCACTGAGCGGATCACTGGTGGGTACCGTACACAGTTCGATCAGGTCCTCCGTGGTGTCAAGGTCAAAATCGTCCTCCGACACCGCACCCGCCCATCCCGGGGCGCACAAAAGCGCAATGAACGCCAGAATTATCCATTTTCCTCTCATCATTAATTCCTCCTTGCAAAATTGCAGACCGGCGATTCTCCCCTTAGAGGAAAGGGGCCGAACGGTCAGTCAATAATAAAAAGCCATTCAGAGTTAATCAGAAGTCCCCGCCATTATCACACAAACAACGGCCTTTACGCAACACCCGCCGCAATATTTGTGCGATTTTTTGGCGGATAATCCGGAATCAGGGTCCAATAGCTTACGGGTGGAGCCGGACCACGGTTCTACCCCAGGCCCCCCCTTTTAGAATGACATCGATCCTGTCCGGCAATTCCGCCAGGGCTATCTCCCGGCAGACGCTATCAAGGCCGTCAAATTTCCAATCATGGGAAAGTTTCTCCCACACGTTTTTTCGAATATCCATGGGGCAGCCTTGCGAATTGACGCCCATGAGGGATACGCCCCTCAATATAAAGGGAAACACCGTAATGGGCAGTTTGGGTGATGCTGCGTTACCGCAACAGGTCACCACGCCCAGGGGATGGGTGGATTTGATGGCGGTGGCCAAAGGGTCACCCCCCACTGTATCCACAGCGCCTGCCCAGATGGGTTTCAGCAGAGGGCGGTCGGAATTTTCCATAAATGCTGCCCTCCCGATGATTTTGTCAATCCCCAGGGGACCCAGAAAATCTTTTGCGGTCGGTTTCCCCGATACCCCTGAAACCGCGTAGCCCAGCTTCGACAAGATGGCCACGGCCACGCTGCCAACACCCCCGGTGGCCCCCGTAACAACGATGGGACCGTGCTCCGGTTTGACTGAGGCGGTCAGTTTCGAGACGCATAACCCGGCTGTGAAACCCGCCGTTCCGAAAATCATGCTTTCCCTGAGACTCAAACCCGTCGGCAGGGGCACCACCCAGTCCGCCGGCACCCGGATATATTCTCCGAACCCCCCCGGCGTATTCATCCCCAGATCATAACTTGTGACGATGACAGGTGTTCCTTCGGGGATGCTTTCGGTAGCACTCTCCTCGACAATGCCCGCAGCATCGATTCCCGGCGTATGGGGATATGTTTTGGTTACAGCGCGGTTTCCGGTTGCTGAAAGGGCGTCCTTATAGTTCAGGCTCGAATACCGGACTCGAACCGTCACGTCACCCGGCGGCAATTGATCGACGCGCTTATCCTGAATTTCGCCAAAAAAGCTGCCGTCGTCACGTTCTTCAACCACATATGCTTTAAAATGCTGGTTCATCATGGTAATATCCTTTCGTTTAATGTTCAACGGGGGGCGGCAGGTGCAAAAAGATCCTGCAGCGTGCTTGAAAGGTCCGGGTACCAGAATTGAAAGCCCGCTGCCACCAGTTTTTCAGGCAGTACCTTCTGGCCATTAAGCAGCACATTGCCGAATTCCCCTTTGACCATACGGATCACAAACCCAGGCACTGACGGCATGAAAGTGGGTCTTCCCAAAGCCTCTCCCAGAACCTTCGTCAGGTCCTTATTTCGAACCGGTTCAGGCGCCGTGCAATTGAAGGGCCCCGAAAGATCCTCCCGCTCCATAAGGAATAAGAAAATACGCACCAGATCCATCTGATGAATCCAGGAAAACCACTGCCTTCCACTGCCCAAGGGACCGCCCAGGCCTTTATTGAAAACGGGGATCATTTCACCCAGGGCACCCCCTTCCGATCCCAGAACAATGCCAAAACGGCACAGCGCCACCCGCGCGCCCAACGCCGCCGCTCTCAAAGCCGTCTCCTCCCATTTGCTGGCCACAGAGGCCAGAAAATCCTTTCCGGGAGGGCTGCTCTCGTTGAGAGTTTCATCGCCGTGAAAACCGTAGTATCCCACTGCGGAGGTACTCAAAAGCGTCATTTTCAGACCTTTTCTGGCCTCAAGGGCGTTCACCAAATTGCGGGTGGTCTCAATACGGCTGTCATGGATGAGGCGCTTTTCCGAATGGGTCCAGCGCCTGAAAATGGATGCCCCCGCCAGATTGATGATGACCTCGTGATCCGCCACCTGTTCCTGCCAGGGACCCGGTTTGGCAGGATTCCCCTCAACCATTAAAACCCCGTGTGGCAGAGGACGATTTTTTCGGATTCTCCGCGTTAACAGGGTTACGCTGTGACCGTGTTTCGTGAGGTTCTTCGTTAGCAAGGACCCCACAAAACCCGTACCGCCCGTCATAAAAACGCGCATGGGCAAATCTCCTGATCAAAAAAGCTTCTACGGTTCTAATTCGATTATCGAAAGTTTGAGTATATCGAGAGAGGGTTTCTCGGTCAAGCGCGTTAAAATTGGCGCCTAAAATCGGTTGCCCGGGTGTTCGAGGTTGAGTGGGTCGAAATTTCAGGAAATTATTTTGGGACAGCCAAGGGAAAAAATCGGTTGGCATTACAGAATTTCCTTGCAGAAAATAGCAAAGGATGTCAGTTTGAAGCCATTGCGTTTCTGAAAAAACAAATCTCCCACTCCTTGGCAACGCCACCTTTTTTCATAACCTTCATCACAAGACTTCTGAGCACTGTTATTCAAGCAATCACGAACAGGCCTTCCATCGACAACCTTATGGTCTTTAAACGGTTAAAAACCTGGGGAGCCGCGAAGTGAAATCAAATTACAATTCCCACATCAAGCGTATTGTTCTGGGCCTCGTGGTTTTTGCAATCTTTGGACTTGTCGCAAAAATTGTTCTAACGCCCAAGTCTTTCGGAAAATACGGCCCATACCG